>Ga0210036_1003571_pt1 | contig 15152 bp, 10 predicted proteins | sample CryGeymeta201515_FD_185469 | JGI IMG/M metagenome (GOLD analysis project Ga0210036, IMG submission 185469) | Groundwater microbial communities from Crystal Geyser aquifers in Utah, USA - Crystal Geyser metaG 2015-15 (SPAdes) (version 2) | ecosystem: Environmental > Aquatic > Deep subsurface >...
ATGTGTTGAAATCATATTTATTTCAACATATTTCAACATGACTCAAATTATTTGAACGGGTGTTTCAGAATTTTAGAGCTGTTCTAGAACTCGTGCTATATTTCTCTTTTTAGGGTTTAAATAGGGGGGTTTGTCGGACCTTCCAGGTAGTACAGTAGGTGTACAACGTACTGGTAACGTACTCGAGTATTCGCTGTAAACTTTGAAAATTCAACAGTAGGGTTAGAATTTTGGATCCTGAGTTGCAAGCGAACGCTACCGCGTTCTCTCGACTACTATGCCAGCTCTCTAGGGCTACGTTTGGCTAGGTAGGGTGGTTTGGAGAAACTCGGCAATTTACTAGGGCCGACCTTTTCTCCGTTCTGAGGCGCCCGGGTGCGAGGGCAGACCGCTAGGGTTGCTCTCACACTCGGGTAGTAGCCAATCGGGCGGGAGGGCGCGGCTAAGAAACTATTTTAGGTATATAAAGTTGCTTTCGTATTCGACGAAAAGGGAAATTTATGACAAAATTTCTGCTCTTTTTGGTCTCTTCAATTGCTGGATCCAGGTCTAGGCCCTTCCTTGTTTGGTAGTAGGGATTTGACGCTGGGCTACGAGTTCGGCCTTGGCTTCTTCGGCAGCCTGGCGAGTGAATCTTCTTCCCCGAAGTGGGACTAGTAGTCGTATCCAATTTCTCCCAATGCGTTCCTGTTTCTGAGTGGGGGACAGGATGGGACATTTCGGGTCTTTCCGGTGACGTCTGGTTCGGGTCTCCTTGTCTCACGTTGCCTTCGGCTGGCTCTGAAGAGAATGATATTATGGACACGTCTCTTTCAATCGAGTAAACTACTAGACTAATGCAAAATAAATAATAGTAGTACGTAGTAAGAACAAATCTAGACCACATTGAACGACTCGTCCTCGTCAAGGATTTTATACAAAACATGTGTCGAGCAAGGGACACTTTCTCCCTTCTGGTTGTGGTTATGTTTCTGTTGAACTCGTTGATCAACAGTCTACTATTGCTGCCACGACTAGGAAGTGTGAGTGCCTTCTTGCAATGCTCTTCCCCAACCTTCTTCCAATCTCAACGAGGATGGAGAAACGAAGGAAATACTAGGTGCCAATCTGCACAGATCCTATCCAACAAAAATTACAATTGCCTGTGGGCGTCCTCTTCGGATATTCAGGAATCGTTAACAGCAGCATCAGCAGTAGTAGCGTCGTCCAGTTCTACCACTACTACTACTACTACTACTACTACGAACAATGAACCTGTATCCTTTGTCAGTCCCAGGTACCAATGTTATATTGAGGACACAGATAGTTATGGAGTCATGTACAATGCCAATTATTTGCGAAGTTTCGATCGAGCTCTTCATTCGTTTTACGCCATGGGAGATTACGTCATGAACAACAACAACAACAACAACAACAAGAGACAATCCATTTTGGATACACACGAAGATTGGGTTATTATTGAAGTCAACGATCAGAAGTTCAAATCATCACTTCAACTGGGAGGACACTATTGTGTTCATGGAAGTCTGGTAGAACATCAAGATATTATGGAAATTTGGGACGTTGCCATGCGCGAATCCGAGGATCCAAAATCGACCGTGTTTAACTCGGCTCGTGTCACTGTGGCACGTCCTGATGTGTTTGTACCACAACATAACACCAATACCAACAAGATCACAATACCGATGATGGAAACCCAGAAAGACAACCAACAACAAAAACAACAAAAACAACAAGAGGAAGCAGTCACTACCAAAGATATTTTTCGACTCTTTCGAGATGAATTTGATGCTCATTGTTCGAGACATATTCCACTGCGGAATGTTTTGACGCTCTTTGAACGATCACGGAGCAATTATTTGGGTGGACCTGACGCGCTGCAAAAATTGAAAGAAGAACACGGTCTCTTGTTTGTTGTAACAAAAATCAATAAGTGCTGCAAATTTGAGATCAAAGACGATTTACTACCTGGTCAACTGGTTTTGGTAGAAACAACCTTCAAGGTCAAGCGAAATGGCATGATCATTGAGTGTTATCAAACGCTCAAATCGAACCAACAGCAAATTGTAGCGCAAGCATCGGTATCACTCATGACTCTCGACGCCACGTCCTTCAAACCAAGCACCAATCTACCAGATTGGCTGCGAGATTTATTGAAAGGTGATCAGTGATTATCTTTGCTCTGGAGGTAGATTCATCAAGCATATAGAGTTCGCCCAACTTTACCTGACACAAACAGATCCGAGTCTTCATATTTTTCCACAGTTTCCATCACAAGTGCAATCAAAGCCCTACTTTATTTAAGAAACCCTCATGTCTTAAGTATCGAAATGTGAAAGTAATATAAAATGTACAGTATTTATTATTGAGTTATTTGTTTCTTTGACAAAGCCCGCTCGTGCTCTCGTTTCGTTGTTGCGCGGAAACGAATGGACAATTGTTGTGACGTACTGCATTATGTATCCAACGTTTCGACTGTTCCGCGACAAATAATCTACTACTACTAGCCAGATGACTCTTCCCAATCGAATGCGCCCAACAATTCCATTTCTTGAGAAAGACTTTGCCGAACAGTTGAAAGAGGTGATTTGGGGCTGTTGTTCCCGTCGAAGGTGCCATTGGGATTGTACCGCGAAAGGAATGGCGCACCTGGATAAAAGTCAAGTGGCGAGTATATAACATTGCTTGTGTCCGCTGCGACTCGTTCGTAATTAATGAAATCGTGGCGTCCGTTGTTGCCAAAATCAGCGTCGTGCTGAAAGTCGTTGTTGGACATTTGCCGAATGTCTTCAGACATCTGCTCTTGCTGATAGCCAAAATATCCTTGCTGAAACGTCCCAATTGCCTGACGACGAGCCGGGGTTTCGCTGGCCGGAGATAAAACTCCCAGAATGTTATTGACATTCGTTGGATGATTGGTTTTCGGATCAAACGAGAGATCCTTCCAGACGAAGGAGGGCGCAATTTTATCGCCACTCAATGGTTCGGCAATCTGTTCTTGTTGTTTTTCTTCTTGTCGGTCCTCGGTTTGAGTCATACGAGAAATCTTGGGCGGCGTCAAAGTGGACAAGGAATCCAAATGTTCCTCCATTGTCTGTTCCTGTTGCATTTCTTCTTGTGGGTCCTCGCTTTGAGTCATATGAGAAATCTTGGATGGGGTCAACGTGGACAAAGAATCCAAATGATCCTCCAGTGTCTCCTCCAAGAAGGCCTGAAAAGTTTTCTGTGGCGTATCGGCGTGACTGATCGCTGGCATGGTCGATCTGGATATAGTCGCGGGGGAGGAGGGAAACAACTTTGAAGTAAATGAAGGAGGAGGAGATGCTACCGTCAGTCGTTTTGGTTGACTGGCACTATTGGTACGATCAACGTTATCCAAACTCTGCAAGGAACCACAGTTAGAGGATGCGTCCATTGAAAGAGGGTCGCCGTCTTCCTGTTCGAGAGTGGCGTCGGGAGCAGCGTCATGAGCCACTCTAGGATTTAATGGAGGGATGACGAGCAGCTTGGAAGCTCGCGATAGGTCCCATGGTGTCATATAGTTCAAAGAGACGAGGGCATTGACCTGCTGCCTTTTCTCTTGGCTCAGCGCCTGACGATGTACTTCGGTAATGGCATCGCAATTCACTTTGGTCAACCATTTTTTATTGATAAGCTGCTGACGTTTCTCAATCATATCGCGGAAGATAAATTTCGCGAGGGATGCAGCAGTTGCGTCGTTTACAATGTTCAAAGAGCGTATATCCTCTGGGCCGTTCCATACTGGACTGACAAAAAATCGCGCCTTGATCGATTTGAGACTCTGAATAATTTCGGTCGCAGCAATATCCAAAATTCCGTCGAAAATCATAGCCTTCGTTTCCTCCCTATTCATTGTCGAGAAAATAGCCTCTGCTCGAGCATCGATTAATTTGAGAAAATTAACAGTGGCGGCAGGAGGGCGCACACCAGCTGAAAATACATTGGATAGAACAATGTCCTTTGTTTCGTCGAAGGGTCGGACGTCGTCTCCCTTGGAATGGGGTCGGAAAAGAGACTTAGGGATTGGAAGACGAAGAAGTTTCAGGTTCGATTTCATTCCGTTTGATCTGGTAGGAGGGGCATCATTGGAGAAGAATATCTCAGACACTGCCTTAAGATCTACACACGGATTCGGAGCTGCTGCCTTAAACGTCGATTCGACTGGCTTTGACACTTGCTCAGGAGGACTCACATTCGAGTTGATCAGTTGCTTTGGATCAGTCTCGGCGGCTGGTTCCACACGTAGAGGCTGCTTATAAGCTTGTTTTGCAGATCGTTTGGCTGCTTTGGCGCCTTGCAGTGGTTTTCTTTTAGATGAATGTTTCTTGTTACTATGAGCAGCTTTACCCTTGGAACGTGTTTTCGCCATGGTAGATAAGTTAAATATAATTAAATTAAGTCAATGATTCAAATTAATGGGAGGATATGGGAGTGGATAATTTGTTTTTATGGTGTAGCAAAGCAGGAGGGGCTCTGCAATGTTAGATACGGTAAGATAATCGCGCTGAAAAAAGTGTTCGATGGAGTCTTCGATTACAATTTTTAGTCACAGTTGGAACAGTGTAACGAAAGTACAGTATACTGTACTGTAGCTTCACCCGCTGCGAGGAGACGAGAAATTAAAATTAGACGGCAGGTTCGGAGTATGCCGCTTACATCTTGCAGTCTACTTATCGTCAGCTGAAGAGCTACTGTTAAGTCGGGTGGCTTAAGGAAACACATCAACTATGGAGGCCAATGTAGTGTTTACCTTCGGGTGGTAGTATGCTCCTCCTCATGTCAATTCAAAGTTCTTTGCTGGAGTTTGAATGTCGGTTCTCGTATCCTCCACTTCATCATCATCATCATCATCATCATCAATCACAAATAGTCCATCTGGTTCCTCGTTTTCGTCCACTTCGCTTTGATTAGTGTACGCAGGCTCGTCATCGTCATTGTTTTCAACTAGAGCATTATGTCCGCCAACTCCACCTCCACCGCCACCTCCCATGTGACCTCCTTTCGTTTCGGGAAGTTGGCTGACGCAAGCTGCAGTAAACCAGTGGATCACTAGCATGACAATACCTAGGACTCGAAGGTTGAGAGTGTCAACAATAAATGGGCTAAAGAATGCTCCCAGTCTTGCAATGGCATTTGCGGAAGCATGACCTGTGGTTTGAGTACCACGAGGATGAAAAATATATAAGTTGATGAACGAATCGTGATCACGTTGGCGACAAAAACAAAAAGTTGCCGTTCGTTTCAGAGATTAAACCAGGTTTTTGATACCGTACCTGTTGTGCGAATTTCAGTACTCAGCACTTCTGCTGTCATGACCCACGAAGTACAGGTACCGGCCATATCGAAGGCCCGTAACAAAAATCCAAGCCCGACCACTTCCCAACGCTCCGAAGCTGCCCCATGAGAAGAATCGGCAAGAATACACATCGCAAAAATGCACACTCCTGCCAGAGCATAGGATACTACCTGGGAAGGAATCCGACCTACCCTGTCCACTAACAGGATGACAAAGGTTGTACCCAGTAACTCAGCGCTGCTGCTAATAAAAATGGCACCATAATCAAAGTCAGCAGTCTCATTTGTTTCAAGACGAGAAGTGATCGTGCTATTATCTCCAGAATCAAAGGTAAGAGTGGAATTTACGTTGGCGGGTGTCTCGACGTCAAAGATTTTGGTTATCGATTGAATGCTGCCATAGTAAGCAATTCCAAAGCCGCCCCACGCGCCCCACAGTTTCAGCATAGTTCCGCGCCACTGGGGTTTGATCAAATCAGTACAAGATGCCGAGTTCTCGGCACTATGATCTTCTTCACTGGTTAATTCGGTGTTCCAAGGAAAGATAGCATCCATTATGTCGTCACTATCCTCGTGATTGTCGTGTACATTCTCCGTCCCGTCGGCGTCGTCGTCTTCGTTGTTGCTACTGCTGCTTGACAGGGGTGTTGCCGCGGTCAGTTTATTGATACGACCAGCATGACGCAAAATTTCAAGAGCCTCTTCATTTCGACCTGTACTAACAAGCCATCGTACACTTTCGGGGACGTACAGCCATCCTATCGCTATCGACAAAAAGCAAGGAAGGGAGCACAGGATTACGAACAACCTCCAATTGGCTTTTCCATGAGCCAAAGTCAATTCAGCAAAAACAATGACCAGCAGACACCCAAGCGTCCAGAAGTACTCGATCAGTAGCAGATTGGTTCTGTGCAAAAGATGTCGTGCGTGGTGAGCTACTGGCAGTGGAAAGGAAATAGAAACAAGAAGAATCACCAAACGACGAAACGATAGCTCGTACCCCCGGCCTTTGGCTGGTAAAAATTCTGCCAATGTATCAAACGGTACAGTAAGACCGCCCACACCAAATCCGATGATAAACATGATAATCAAAAGTTGCTCGTAGTTGTTGACGAGTGATGTTCCTGTACCAAACAAGGCAATCATACTGACCGCCAGTAAAAACACGGGTCGGCGACCCCATTGATCTGCCAAGGGACCCAAAATGCTGGTTCCTATCAGAGCTCCCGCAAACAGAATCGATGTAATAAAAGCTGTTTCATCATCACTGAGACCCCATTCGTCTCGCAGAACAATGGAAAGAAATGACAATAATAGCACCTCCATGGCATCGGCGGCAAAGCACAGTCCTGCTGCCAGCAAAATTCTGTACTGGAATAAACCCATACCAAGGCGATCTGCGTTGAACGATAAAATAGCATCATATTTTAAAAGGGAATCTGTTTCTTGGCATCAACATTGATACAAAATTAGCACAGAATTATACGTACCTATGGCATCGTCCACGGACATTTCGACTGTAGCCTCCGCTACGACTACCTCGTCTCTGTTTGAAATAATGGTAGAAGTACCGTTAGTAGTAGCGGTATCTGGTGTAGATAATGCACGATCCATTCCACCGTCTTCATTGGATCCATGGTGGACATTTTGGTATTGCCGTTTACGAGGCTTGGATGCTGTTGATGTTGCCATGTTATTGTAATTCTCTATTGTATTGAGTTCGTAGTTTGTTGCACCATTGGCTTCAACTAAAAATCACTGTTCGGTCCATAATTTTTTTTGATTGCAATCAAAACCAGAAGGTGGTCATTATTTAAATTCTGCTTTCGAGATTACGAAGAAGTGTGCATCAGGGCACACCATCTGTAATACTACTACTTTTAGAGTAGTTGGACACCCAAATACTACTAGCTAGCTACTACTAGCTACGAGTAGCTATTAGTCTATTATTAGGCCCTGTACAGTACTAGGGAGTAATAGCTACTGTACCTAGCTAGCTACCAAAAGGAATTTTAGTAGAGATGATTTCCGATTTCATATCGCTGCTGAGCGAAGCCGCGGAAGAGTAACCAGTTGAACACATCAATAATAGATGCCATCACTGCACACCTCAGATTATGTCAATGACAATTGGTAGTTACGAAACATTTGCGTTTTACTTGCTATGCTTTCTCAGCCTTGTAGCAGCACCCAGAGAAGAGGAGACGCCAGTCCAAACAGAAATCCTATCAGGACAACAGTAGATGACATTGACAACAGCATTTCTTCAAACAAAGACTCTTTAGAAGGCGAACTTGGAAAATACAGCTATAAAGTGATGCAATACAGTCAGTCAGTCAGTCCTTCGGGGGTCGGACATTTCGTCTGGGACCGTTTTCTCCGTGGGACAGCGAGTGGCATACTATTCAATTTTTTTTTGGTAGAACAGATTTGCCACTGCACAATCATTTAAAAAAGAAAGTCAATATTATGGATTTTATGCATTTTCTTTAGCTACTGTATACGAAATAATACAACGCTCAATAGTGCTTTGGTACAGTTTAGCAGCTGATGTCTTGCTCGTCTTATGAATTGTTCTTGGATTTTGGTTTTTCTGTGAATGACAACTTACAACAGGAGGGAGACAATGTCTTGCTTACCTCCTTTTTTGTGGATATTCAATCCATGTTGGAAAAGGCTCCTCCGTAGCTGCCAAAGGACGAAGGTCGGTTGACGCCATTGCCATCCGAGCGGCGCTGGTTGAGAACCTGCTGAAACGCAGTGTTCTCATGCATGATCTCGAGAGGCTCGACCAAAGGTTTTTTAGGCGTACGACCAAAGAGTGGGGCAGTACTATCAAGAGCACGAAGCGTATCGTCGACGGAAGGGTACAACGGCTTTTCCACGCGTTTTGGGACTGGACGGAGTCGTCCCATACTAAGCTTCTTCATGTCGGATTCAAACATACTTCCCGGATAGCTGTATCGCTTGGGGTGGTCATTCATGATATTAGCTGTAGCTGCCGTCCCGAATTGCGAATACGAATGGGATACTTTACTACGAGTATTGCCGACTTTCGTTGGCGGAAAAAACGCCCGTTTCTTGGTCGTAGGTGCCACGAGACGGAGGGCCGTGGGACGGACGATCTTCTGGACATCGTCGGAGTCTATTCCACTGCCGGGGAAAAGACGAGTAGGACGCTTCGTCATGGAGCAGTTGCTATGATTAGACGATCCGTCCAACGTCTCGCCTCCGCTCATGCTGGTGGTCGCTACCATGGGAGATGCCGAATTTTCCAAAATCATGGGATCCTGCGAGATCAATGTCGTGGTCGACTCGTCGGGAATGCCATGGGGGTAAATCCACGAGACACGTTTTGTAGTAGTGGCTTGGTGATGAGGAGGCTTGATGGGCGCAGTGTCCCCCACTCCACCACAAAAAGAGGATCGACGACGGAGACTGCTGCTCGATGGCGTCTTGGTCAATTTGAGAGAATATGAAGGGGGTGCCTTAAGTGTCGTACCTGAAGGAGGTGTCGTGGTCGAGCGCGAAGAAGTAAACGGAGATTTATGAAATTCGGATAGGGCAGTACGTGGCGTCGTATTGGTACTAACAGTGCGAACACGAGATTCGAGCAACGGTGATTCAAAGCTACAGTCCAAGGTCAAATTGGAAAATCCCAAGCCTCCATCGTCGTTGGCGTTTTCCAGTCCACCCAACGATGCTGCAAAGGAACACGTTCCTTCGTCCATATCTGGGAAAGCCCCAGTTGGACGAATCTTGCGGGGAGCCGAAGGCGCCATGTAGAGAACATAAGAATGATCGATGTTGGAAGCATTGTTGGTCAGAAAACCGTTACCAACCGAGCGACTTTTCATATGATTGACTTGTTCTTTTGTGTCGTGGGGAAGAATCATAATGGCGGTGGAACGAGTCAATTTCGTGGGTTGAGGAGGCGTCTCGGTGGCCAAAAGTGCGGGTTTTGTGACCGTATATTCATTCGTGACATTCTCGTCCATCATGATCATGTCTTGATGATGATGGTGATGATGATGATATACCTGATGAGAGAAGCTCTTTGGCTTGAGGTTAATCTTGTCGTTTATGACAGTCAAGTTGGGGATGGCCAAAGTATGGTTGCTGTTGACTTGTTCATCGTCAAGACTGTAGCTGCGAGTTTCGGATAAGTACTTGACTGGCTGGGTCACACGGAACGCGCAAGGAACACTTTTTTGCTGCTGCTGCTGCTGCTGCTGCTGCTGCTGCTTGACTCCTGTCTCGGACGACGGGAGTTGAAATGCCGACAAATCGCCGACAAAGGTTGGTGATACCGACGAGAGAGAGTCGCTACGTTCCATGTTTTTCTGATCTGTAGTTGGTTCTTGATAAGTTTTTGGTACTCTGCTTTTTGAGTGAGAATTGAGAAGGAAATGAGACGGGAGAGGAAAGCGAAGAAAGCTTTCTTGCCGTTTGCTGTTTCATCAAATCGTGCATCCCTGAACTGTGTCTGCGTTGATGTCTCACGTTCGTGATTCAACTCGTTGTTCCGATCCCGAGCAATGTTGGAACTACTATTGTACTCCGTATTGGCTTGTAGTATGTAAATGATTGTTGGCTACTAGTAGATTCGTGAACTAAGGTCTTGTTCGATTCTAGATAAGGTAGTAAGCTCGTCAAACGACTGCTGAGTAGAGAGAAAGTGTTGCCTGTGGCAGTCCATCCCAGTCAACGTTCAACCCTAGTTCTATTAGGGAACCTAGAGCCTTTCTCCACTGACACATTCTACAAGTATGCAACATTGAAAGAATGGGGCAATCAACAGCTCCATTAAATAAAACCTACCGATTATTGTTTGTCCCGCACGTCTTCCCAATGGCTGTGACAGTTTCCCCCTTTTTTTGCGAGAGTGTGCCGGCATTCGTTTCAAAAACCTCATGCGAAGAAGAATTTCGTGGTGAAGCCAAGTGTCAATTCAACTTAGCTAGCCACCAGCAAGCTATTCGTTGATGGTTTGCTATGCATTGCAAGGCACTCTGGTAGTGGCTACTCGAGAGGAGCTTCTTTTGGTGCTAGCTAGACTGCTACGGTACTTATTAGGGTCATTAATACTACTAGCTAGTAAGCCGACAGAGTGCAACAGCGATGTGTCTCCGCGACTAATGAATTACTCATATGTTATCACCAATCCAGGGATATGAAAAACTGTCCCAGGATGGGAAAAACACAATCCCAGGGTTGTTTCTGGAAATAGCATTTGTTGGGCTTAAGTAATATGAACTGTTATTTTTAACAGCATGTGATCTAATTACTATCTCAGAGTAATTTTATTAAATAATGACCCATTGGCTGTCAATAAAAATAAAATGGCCAAGCACTTTTAAGCTACTCCAAGTAGTATTTAACAGGTAGTAGCTGCTGAACCACTTTAATTTAATTCATTATTTGAATAAATGTATTACAGTAGTCTATTTGTGTATTACAATAAAATGGTCAAGCCCTTTTAAGCTAGTTGTATTTAACAGGTAGCTGCTGAACCACTTGAATTTAATTCATTATTCCAATAAACGTATTTATTCGATTATTCTAGATTATTCTAGTGTACTGTTTTACCTACTGTAAACTTATTCTCAATCGTATAAAAAAATGTATTACAGTAAAATACAGTAAAATGGTCAAGCACTTTTAAGCTAGCATTTAACAGGTACTAGTAGCTGCTGAACCACTTAAATTGAATTCATTCGAATAAACGTATTAATCTATTCGTGTATTAAAATAAAATGGTCAAGCCCTTTTAAGCTAGCATTTAACAGTTAGGTGCTGAACCACTCTAATTTAATTCATTTGATTATTCTAGTGTACTGTTTTACCTTACTGTAAACTTATTCGCAATCGTATAAAATAAAATAAAATGGTCAAGCACTTTTAAGCTAGTATTTAACAGGTAGGTGCTGAACCACTTTAATTTACTAGTAGTTAAGCTGTTTGGTTCGAAATTCGTACCGATATTGCTAGTTAAAATAAAATGGTCAAGCGCTTTTAAGCTACTGTAGCTTTTAACAGGTTGGTGCTGAACCACTTTAATTTAATTCATTATTGGAATAAACGTATTTGTTCATGTATTAAAATAAAATGGTCAAGCCCTTTTAAGCCAGCATTTAACAGGTAGGTGCTGAACCACTTTAATTTGATTCATTATTCTTCTAAAATATTATATGATCTCCAATAAGTTCATAAATTAAAATAAAATGGTCAAGCACTTTTAAGCTAGTATTTAACAGGTGGCTGCTGGACCCCACTTTAATTTAATTCATATAGAACTTAGCTGTACAATATTAGAATAGATTGGACAACGCTAATCTAAATACAATGTAACATTAAACTATTCATTCTGAATATAAGCATATACCATATCCTGTGATTTTTCAATATCCCAGAATTGGTGATCACTAAATTGTCAAACAAGCCCTGGATATGGATATCCCCCTGGGGTTTTCCATATCCCGGGAATCGTGGTGACAACACATACTCGGTACTTGACGTTTTGAAAAGCTTTAACCCTATTATTGAGACGATTCTTTCGCCCCCAAAACAAAATAATGCACTCCGTATTCCGTATGTATCCATTGTCCCGGTCCCATCAAAGGATGGGCATGGGCACTATCGTCTGCCTCGTTTATTTCTTCCTTGCAAGTTCTCCGAAGCGACAAAGACACTACCTCCCGGTCACCAGTTGCATCATTACAGCGACCGTAAGAAAAATGGGTGCTCAACAACAAGAGCAACAAGACGTTCTTGACACGATCTTTTCTTGCCAGAGATCGGGACTACCCTTCTCCAAGGACACGCCCGTCCTCATTTGTCTCGCCGGGTTTCCAGACACTGCGTCTGTTTGGGATCCCTTGGTCCATCGACCAGAATTAGCCACGTCTCATCACGTCATTGCCATGGGGCTACCGGGAAATCATTTGAACGAATTGCCAGCCGATCACAAATGGGGATACACCATCGATGAAATTCAAGAGGCTCTGCACCGCGTGGTCCTGTATTGCCATCGAAATGGAGCCAAGATAATTCATCTGTTATGTCATGATTGGGGTGCGAATTATGGTTATTTGTACGTGCAAGAACACAAGGACGAAGCTTTGGTCCAAAAGTATGCAGCATTGGATATTGGCATTTTTAATCCTTATCAGATGCCTAAGGTCGGAATGCTGAAATTTATTGGGTACATGTTATGGTTTGCCTTTGTTTTTGTGACCAATAATCTGATAGGAAGTAATATGGCGTCAAAACTCATTAAGGTATACCCATGGAAGCTTATCGGGCCACTGAATGATGAAGAGGTGAGTGGGTCGATAGAAAACAAAGCAGTTTGTGTTTCGTATGGGATGCAATTGTTGCTTAAACCTAAAACTGAATACTTTTCAACAGACATCAATCTTTTTGCAAGGGGCAATAAAGACACCGCATCTTACGTACCCGTACTTTCAGTTGTTTCGAAACTTTGCACGGGCAAAGACTTCCTTTTCCAAGACCAAACATCTTCCAGTGTGCTTCATGTACGGAACGAGCAAGAACATCAATTACCATTCCAAAGTATATCTAAGTCAATTGGACAAAACACCCGGATGCTCGTTCGTGGGATTAAACGGTGGCCACTGGTTTTACGCAGAAAAGACGAACGCACCGATTGTAGCTAACGCTCTACAGAAATTCTTTCTTGACAAATAATTACCAGGTAAGACATAAAGGCTGACTCAAATTTCATTGCTAGGAATGTAAGCGGCTCGATCTGATCATTCCGCGGTCGTCAGAAAAGGCGCTTCCTCTGCCTTGAAGCTAATATTAGGCTAGACTAGACTATTCTACTACTATTATTCTTTATTCACTCCCGAGTCCATGTATGGACAAGGAGAAGAGTCGTGTGATGATAGGGAATCAGAATTCTTCGCCTTAACCCTAACCTGAATGCGATAACACATCAAGAAAAGCGAAAGCTCCATTTTTTCAGCCGACAGTCCCTTCAAAAACTTGACACCCGAGAAAAAGCTAGCATTTTTACAGAAGATAAAATCCCTTGCAATCCAAAATACCATATTCCTGTAGATGATTGAATCGTGCGACGTTCTTTTACAGTGCTACTGGTACTCATCAAGTGTTGCATCGACCCCGAGCCTCCGAGCACAAAGAAATAAATATAAAACATGATCATCACGTACCAATGAACACGGACACTCACTGCAACAAAGAGGGCAGCTCAGAAACTCTAGAAGCTGCTACTACCAGTGACAATGAGGGGAAATCGCCATCGGACGAGTCCAGTGCTGAAAAAGAGAATCTTACTGGTACTATTGTGTTGGATAATAATAACAACAACAGCATCCCGATTGAAAAGAATGACAATTCTCCGTCTGTGCCATGTTTGAGCTGCCATGATGATGAAGAACTCGGTAGAAGTTTAATGCTTGACCCTGGTGATATTATTAACACCAACACTAGTAGTTACAGTGGTGAAGCTCATTTTCAGAATGTATGTCGCTTGGTTATCCGGTTGGCACTGGCCGCCATGAAATTCGGTAGCAATTCCGATCGTGTCGAGCATTTTTTACCCCAAGTTATGCATGTATTTGGATACAGCCCAAACAGTGTGTTTCTTTGTAGTACCAACGAATTGATTTGTAAATTCGATCGACGGATGGATGTGGAAGACTGTGCTCGTCATCATCATCATCATCGCTGCATGATGGATTTGGTACGAGTAAAAACAGGATTCTCTCTTACAAAGTTAGGACTGTTATCGGATCTTGCCAAAGATATCTTGCAAGGCAAGCTAGAGAATAATATTCAGCTGGCTGATGAACGGCTGGATGAAATCGAACAAGCGCCGGATCCCTGGGGTCCAAGAGCACTGGGGTTTGCCTTTATCATGGCGGGCAGTGGCTTACCTGTATTTTTCAACGGCACATGGTGGGACGTGCTTTGTGGTGCCATCGCTGGAGGCATGACGTACACTTTGGTCGCAATGTTTGAACAGTTTGCCGCCGAGGAAGCCTCTATTTGGCTGAGCTTGGTCGCCTCCTTTTGTTGTTCTGCTTTCGCCGCGGCCGTCCAACTGGCTCGACCAGAAATCAGTGTGACTATTGTGACAGTTTCTGGTGTGATCGTGTTGGTCCCTGGGGCAACAATTACTCTGGGCCTTACAGATCTTGTGACGCGCCATATAATGTCTGGCTTTTCCCGTTTCATCGACGGATTGGTCACCATGGTATGGCTCAGTCTGGGTTGCTGTCTGGGAGCCACTTTTGTGGATTATGTAGCACAGACTATCGGAGTGGAACAAACACTAGACGGCGACTTGGCGAATGGTGAAGAAGTGCAATCCGTTTCGTCGTTCTGGCATGTCCTTTTCGTTCCCATATTATGCGGCTCAGTCCCGGTACTTTTTCAGGTGAGCTTCAAAGATACCGCATGGGCTATGCTGTCCATGTTTGTTGCCTATGCATTCATGTTCATGGGTACCAATGCTCTGCCTGGTGAGAATCTTGGAACGTTTTTAGCTGCCTTTATTGTGACAATCTTTTCCAATGTGTGGTCGCGGAAATACAATCGGCCGAATACGATTGTACTCATGCCCGCATTTTTGCTCCTAGTGAGTGGATCGGTTGGTTTTCTAGGGCTTACGCAAATTCTCGAAGGGGAGACTCATCAAGGACTAGATGATTTTTTCCACATGTTCATTGTGGCGGGGTGCATAATTGCTGGTATTTTGGGTGGATGCACGGTGGTGAGGCCACAGTCGACAGTCTGAAACGAACGTAACTATTAATAGGAAATACGATGAAAAAAAAAACGCAAAA
>Ga0210036_1003578_pt1 | contig 15136 bp, 10 predicted proteins | sample CryGeymeta201515_FD_185469 | JGI IMG/M metagenome (GOLD analysis project Ga0210036, IMG submission 185469) | Groundwater microbial communities from Crystal Geyser aquifers in Utah, USA - Crystal Geyser metaG 2015-15 (SPAdes) (version 2) | ecosystem: Environmental > Aquatic > Deep subsurface >...
CGCTTAAAGGCGGCGGGTAAAGATATTAAAACGGAAATTATCAGCCGTCAGATTCCCCCGGATATTTATGAATATTTAAAAAAGGCGCGAAACGAGGAAGAAATAGAGAAGCTGGCGGAAAAAATAAAGTTTTTTGAAAAGCCGTATTTAAAAGTTAAAAAGCCGGAAGTAAAAGGAAATACCGTTAGCGTCGGCATTGATAATTATGTGCTATATGATTTTCCACTTGGGTCAGGAAAGAAAGCTGACGAATCGCGGGAAGAGCTGATTCATTTAGTCAAAGATAATTTCGCCATACTAATTGATTACTGGGCGATTGATTGGGATTACGACGGCATAGTTTTCAAAAGCCAATGGCAGGATTTTCGCGGCAACGGCCGTAAAGCCAAAATCGTGGCGACAAAAAAAGAGCATACTTACCTGCCCGCCGAAGCTTCGGCGCAGGCGGGTGAAAAAAATGGAAAACACACCATCGCCATGCGCGTGGTGGACATTTTTGGCAATGACGCGACCGCGATAATTGAGGTGAAAATATGATATGTATACAATATGTATAGTATACAGACACACTATGCATATATAAATGTAAAAGTATTGTTTTTTCTGTAGATAAGTTATATATAGAAAATTATAAAATTATCTATATATGTAAAACTAAACTTACTCTTTTTATTGATAATTAGCATAAATTACACTTATAGTAAAATTTATATTTTGCTATATGTATAGAATATATGGCAAATAATCAACTAATACACAACATACTTTCAGAACCATCAGAATCAAGAACACTTGAGTTCAAGCGCCTTGGCAGCAGGAACGAAGGTCTTGATAAAACCTTGCAATCGATGGTTGCCATGGCTAATACCGATGGTGGAACGATAATTTTTGGAGTAGACGATCCTCAAAAAACCACACTCAAAGGAGCAGAAAGAATCTTTGGCATAGAGGAAAATATAGAACTTTACGATGAGCTCGGCGGTCTGTTAGAAAAATTTATCCCCCAATATCGGGAATTTGGCCGCCTGTCTTAATAGACGCGGGTGACGGCAAAAGAATTGGTTTGCTTTTTGTGCCAAAAGTTGGAGACGGATTTAGGCACTATGAAAATCATGTATGGGTTCGTTTAGAACGAGGGAATAAAATACTCAATCCTCAAGATATTTTGCATCTTGCATACGTGAAAGGATTTTCCAGATCAGACAAGGAATTAGTGGAAGTTGATTTTAATTTACTGAAAACTAATTTTTATGAGGCGTGGAGAAAGAAGCGCAATATTAGCGAAGATCAAATTGAGCGAATTTTAGAAAAAACAGGATTGGCCAGGCGAAGTGAAAGTAAAAAATTATTACCAACCAGAGCGGCAGTTTTACTGTTTGCTGAATTTCCGAACGATCTTTTAGAAACAAAGTGTTCTGTGCGCGTTTTCCAAATTGAAGGAAATTTAGAAACAATCACTAAAGAAACACTAAATTGGATAGGGACTCCAAAAAACATAAATGGTCCAATCGCAAAACAGATTACCGATGCCCATGAGCATGTTCTTGGGTTATTGAAATCGGGTATGCGAGTGCCATCTGGATTTAAAACAACATACAGTATTCCAGAGCGCGCTGTGAAAGAAGCAATAACCAACGCAGTAATTCACCGCGATTATTATACAAAACGAGATATTGAAATACGAATTTTTGAAGACCGTATAGAAATTGAAAGTCCTGGGTTATTTCCATTTAATATTACCCCCTCAAATATTGGGGTTGAACGGTCACATCAATATCGTAACGATTTATTGGTAAAACATCTACGTGAGTTTCCTGATCCGCCGAATCTTGATCAAAATGAGGGCGTACGAGCAATGCGTCAAACTATGTATACAGCGAATTTATACCCACCTATTTTTTGGACGTATCCAAATCTTCAGGATGCCGTAAGAGTAATTTTGCTTAACGAGAAAGCTCCGAGCGAATGGGATAAAGTTTCTGGTTATTTGATGAAAAATAAATACATAGTAAACTCTGAAGCGAGAAAAATTCTTTATACGGAAAATACTGTTAAGGTTTCAAAATTTTTTCATCGATGGGTTAAACAGGGACTTTTAACTAAAATAATTCCTAGGACGGGCGCAAAACGCAATGTGCGTTATAGATTACCGGCAACTGACGAAAAGATGTTATTTACCCAAGACAAAAGTAAATAACGCAATACCCCATAGTTTATAAGCAAATTAGCGTAGTTTATTTTCTCTCTATTTAAATTGGGCAAATTTTTAGAAGATTTTAGAAGAATGAAGTATTCTTGCTTGAAAATAAGGGATTTTTAGTATTTTAATTTCAATATAAATTAGAAGAAAGCCGATAATATTATGGTAAAAAAAGTTAAAAATATAATTTTGAATGAACTGCCGCTCGCCAAAGCATTGGCAGGCGAAGTACAAGCCTGGGCGGATCAAGGTTGGCAGGGCGTAACGCAAACAACCTACGAACTTTTAGCGTATTGGTTTAATCGCGGGGAAGAAGCCGATGAAAAATTTCATATTTGCCAACAGCGCGCGATTGAAACGATTATTTATTGCCATGAAATTTTAGGCATTAAAACATTGAAAGAGGCGTTTGAAAGATTCGCGCCGGAGGTTCTAGCGCAGAGCGCGGCGCTTTCGGAAGAAGCGGACAATATTACTTTTCCAAAATACTGCCTAAAAATGGCGACCGGTACGGGTAAAACTTGGGTTTTAGCCGCGCTTTTGGTTTGGCAATATTTTAACGCGATAAATAACGAACGAGAAAAACAATATTCGTCTCACTTTGTGTTGGTCGCGCCCGGACATGAAGTATTATACCGCTTGCTGGATATGTTTTTAGGCAAGCACGATTCCAAAACCGGCAATCGCGACAAGGCAAAGGCTGATTTCGCGCGAACACTTTTTATGCCAGATGGCGAGCGATTTCGCAATCGGTTTAATTTAAAAGTTTTGGAGCCGAGCGATATTCGAGCGAATTTTACTCCGCCGGACGAACCTTTTGTGTATATTACTAATTGGCAGCAATTCCGCTTAAATGATTTCAGCAATCTTTGGGACCAACTTACCGGCGCCGATGCGGAAGAACAGCCCCGAGGCGAGGTAATCGCTGATTTTCTTTCCGAATATTCCGACTTAATTATTTTTAACGACGAGGCGCATCATGTGCATGGCTCAAAAACCGCCAAAGGCGAGGAATTGGTTTGGCGTAAATTTTTACAAGTTCTTTTTGCTCGACTTGCAGAAAGACATAAGGAAGAAAAAGGCGTATTTATACAAATAGATTTTTCCGCCACGCCTTTTTATGGCGACGATGAACATAAAGAATATTTTTCGCACATCGTTTATGATTACAGTTTATTAAAAGCGATGGGCGATATGTTGGTGAAACAGATATTTTTAGAAGAGCGACAATCGTTGGCTGGTGAAGATTTGGAAACTCTAAATGTGTTAGCGGAGCGCGCTGATGCTGACGACGACCATCGCCGAGGGCAAGTGGTTGGACTTTCTAATGGTCAAAAATTATTGATTGATATCGGCCGAAAAAAACTTGAGCAAATAGCCAGTGAATTCAGAAATAAGGGCTTAGATAAAAAACCGGTTTTGTTTGTGCTCGCCGAGAATACCGAAGTGGCTGATTTAGTTGCTGAACATATCGGCAATCTTACGGACGAAAGAGGCCGAAGTTATCAAGGCCAGACGCTGGTTATTCATTCGGATAAAAAAGGCGAAATGAGCGATAAGGATTGGGAACAATATCGCCGACAGTTGGAAAGTTTGGATGAGCCGGAAGAAATAAACCCAATTCGCGTGGTGGTGAGCGTTTTAATGCTTCGCGAGGGTTTTGATACACAAAATGTGGCCGTGATGGTTATTTTGCGAAGCGCAAAAGCAAATTTGCTATTAGAGCAAACAGTTGGTCGTGGTTTGCGGTTGATGTTTCCGTCATATAAATATCCGGAGTTTAAAGATCTGAAAGAAGAAGCGCGGGAAGATGTAATGCGTAATCATGCGCCAAAAAATTCTTTTGATTTTCTTTTTGTCGTTGATCATCCTAAGTTAAGAGTTTTTTATGAAGAATTACGAAGACAGGGTTATGCGATTGGTATTGGCGATATAACAGCGACGGAAATTTTTGGCGATCTTGTTCAGGCCGAAGCGACGTCAGAAAGAATCGGGAAATATGATATTCTATGGCCGATACAAGTTTATGAGCAATCACCGAAATTTGATTTTTCCGCGATTAAAGTTTCCGGCCTGCCTAAGTATTCAATCCCCCTTGATATATTAAAAAAACAACTTTCTCATATTTCCATCACGGAAAAAAACGCGGAAACCGGCGGCAAAGTAAAAACCTGGAAACTTGATAACCAGTATTTTGACTACGCTCATTTTTTGCGGCAAGCGACAATGGCGGTTGCTTCAGAAAAAGGCGTTCAGATTTTAACTGGGAAAATGGCAGAAATAACCGGAATAATCGACGAATATGTCAGCTCGGTTATTTTTGGCGCTGAAATAGATTTTAAACTTCAGAAAAATTATACTGTTCTTAATTATGCGCCGTTATTTGATTTTATTGTTTCTAAGGTGAAGCGTTTATTGATAGACAGTTTGGGAGTAATTCAATATGAGATTAAAGCCGGTAAAATCGGAAAGTTAAGCGACATTAAAAAAATATTTGTCCGCGAATCGTTATCGGTTCGCGCGCAGCGCTGTATTTATCCGCTGGTCGGGTATGCAAGAAAAGGCGAAGGGCTAGAAAGAAATTTCATCGCCGAAATTTTAGATAAATCAAGCGAGGTGGAAGCGTTCGGAAAAATTCAAGAAAGAAAGCATCTGTTAAATATATCTTATCGTGATAAGGACGGTATTAAGCGAGATTATTTTCCTGATTTTGCAATCAAAACAAAAGAAAAGATGTATTTAGTTGAAACAAAATCGGAAGACGAAATACAAAAAGCCGAGGGTAATGAAAAGGCGTTAATCGCGTTAAAAGCGAAAGCGGCCATTAGCTGGTGCAAAACCGCCAGCAAAGTTGTTTTAGAAAATCAACCGCCAGAATGGGAATATTTTATTCTTTCAGAAAAAACTTTTGAAGATAATAAGCAGTTGAGTTTTGACGGGCTAGTTTCTTTAGGAAGACTAGACACGGAACGATTGATCGCAAGCGATGCGGGAAAATTATTTTAGGCGGCGAGCCAGTCAAGGCGCTATTTAAAAGGTTGAAAATGTTTGTAGATTTAGTGATCAAAACATTTTTTATTTTAATTGTTTATGCTAAAATTAAAGTATAAAAAATAATCTTAAATTATGTGGCGGCAAGGAGGTTTTTTTTATTCGGTAAAAATTATCATAATTCTGGCTATTGTCGGCGTGGGATTTTTTTGCGAGGAAACAGTTTGGGCGGTTGACCATTTAGTAATTAATGAAATTCAGATTTATCCGGTTGAAAAAAGATTTATAGAGCTTTATAATCCGAATGATTTTTCAGTTAGTTTAACCGGTTGGGCAGTTAAGAAAAAAACTTCTGGCGGCAAAGAAGAGCCTCTGGTAGCAAGTAGCCGGCTTAAAGATAAATTTATTTTATCAAAAAGTTATTTATTATTAACAAATAAGGAAGGGTATACTGGTAATGTGGCCGCTGATATTACTTGGGCAAAATCGTATGGTTTTGCTAAAGATAACACTATAATTCTTTATGATAATACCCAAGCAGTGGTTGATAAAGTAGGATTTGGCTTATCCACCGACTGTGAAGGCGGCCAAGTTTATTGCGCTTTAAATCCAGATGCAAATTACAGCATCGAGCGGAAAGCTTTCGTTGATACTAATAACAACAACGTTGATTTTTTTATTCAAAGTAATCCCAACCCGCAGAATTCGACAACCCAGACCTCACCCCAGCCCTCTCCTTCGCAAGGAGAGGGGGAAAATACGGCGACCACAACCCCCCTTAATCCCCCCTTGTCAGGGGGGACAGATAAAGCCGAGCAGAAAAATAATTTTGGCGACGTTTTAATAAACGAATTCGTGTCTGACCCGGCGGACGGCGAAGTAGAGTGGATTGAGCTGTATAATAAGACGGGCGAAGCGATTGATTTAACCGGCTGGCGGATTGAAGACGGCAGTAAGGCAAAAACCAAATTGGCCGGCGTAATTGCCGCGGCCGGATTTAAGGTAGTGGAAAAGCCGGCTGGCAATTTAAACAACGGCGGCGATTTGGTCGTTTTGTCCGATAGCGGCGGAAAAATAATTGACCAGGTGGCTTACGGTAATTGGGCTGACGGTGATTTAAGCAATAACGCGCCGGTGGCGCGCGACCCGGCGAGCTTAGCCAGGCTTTTTGACGGCTACAATAGTTATAACAACGCCAATGATTTTGCCGTTACCGTAAAGCCGACCAAAGGATTGAGTAACATTATTTTGGCCGAAGCTGAAGTTAGCCTGGAAGCCAAAGCCAAGTTTGATTTTTCAGAAGATATTTTTATAACGGAAATTTTGCCCAACCCGTTCGGCAGCGACACGGCCGGAGAATTTATTGAGCTCTATAACGCCGGCAGGCGCGAGGTTGATTTAACCGGCTGGAGCCTTAGCAATAAAGACAATAAAAAAGTTAATTTGGAAAAAATCGCCACCAGCACGATTATTAAAGCCGGGGAATATCTGGCTTTTTTCCGGCCAAGAACCAAAATAGTTTTGCATAATGACCAGGGAGAAGTTAAATTGTTTCAGCCGCTGGCCGAAAAGCCGCTTGTGGCTGTAGATTATAAAAATGTCAAAGAAGGCTGGAGTTATAATTTAACCCCCCTAAATCCCCCCTTATCAGGGGGGAATATAAAGGGTGAATGGGAGTGGAGTGAAACCCTAACGCCAGGGGCCATGAATGTGCTTAAGTTAGTTAACCACGCGCCGGAAGTTGAGTTTAGTTTTATATCGCCGGCGCAGATTAACATGCCAGTTGTGTTTGACGGTTCGGACACGGCTGACCAAGACGATGATAAATTAATATATGCCTGGGATTTTGGCGACGGCTTTAAAAATAATTTGGCCAATCCGGAACATACTTATTTAAAAGCTGGAATTTATAAGGTGAAGCTGGCGGTGAGCGATGGGAAAGAAACTGGCGAAAAGGTGAAAAGCGTGAAAGTGGTTGGGAGCGTCGGTGAAATTGCCGCGGGGGAGACCTCACCCCAACCCTCTCCTTGGCAAGGAGAGGGGGTTATAATCAACGAAATTTATCCCAATCCCGAAGGAGCGGACACGGGGCGGGAGTGGCTGGAACTTTTGAATCAGAGCGCTGGCAGAATTAATTTGCTGAATTGGCGCGTGGAAAATGAAAACGGCAAATTTAAATTTAAAAATGATTTATGGCTGGAGGCCGGCAAATTTTATCTGCTCGGCAACGCGGCCAGCCAGCTGGCGTTTAAAAATTCCAGCGATACGGTTAGTTTATACGATAATTCCGGCGAATTGGCGGACGCGGCCGAATATATTGACGCGGTTCAGGGCGAGAGCTACGCCAGAGGAGCTAACGACAAATGGTTTTGGACTGCCAAATTGACGCCTGGAGAAGAAAATATAATTAGGGTGGCGGCAAGCCAAGAACGAATAATGAATAATGAATCACGAATAATGGGGAATGCCAGCGCGTATAACGAAGCTACCCTGGAAGAAGTGAGGAGTATGGAAATCGGCAGCCTGGTGAAAGTCAAAGGCACGGTGGCGGTCGAACCGGGCATACTGGGAGCTCAAATATTTTATATTGTTGGTTCTCCAGGGATTCAAGTTTACAATTATAAAAAAGATTTTCCGGCTTTAAGGGTGGGCGATTACGTGGAAATCAGCGGCGAATTGTCGCAAATTCAAGGCGAGTTGAGATTGAAAACCAAAGACAAAGCCGACATTAAAATAGTGGAGCATAAACCGCCGCCGCCGGCCCTGGCCTTAAGCTGCGACCAGGTTAATGAAGACGGCGTTGGCCAACTGATAACCGTGAGCGGCGAAATAACCGACAGGAAAAGTTCGACGCTTTATTTGGACGACGGCAATGATGAAATTTTAATTTACATTAAAAGCAACACCGGCATAGACACGAAAAATTTAGCGGCCGGCCAAACCGCGGAAATCACGGGGATTTTAAGCAAAACCGCCAGCGGCCTAAGGCTTCTGCCCAGAAGCCAGGCCGACATCAGGCTGACAAATTTTTCCCACGGCTTGCGTCCGCAGGTTTTGGGTGAAGTGGCCGAGGGCGATGAATGGGCGGTGGCGGAACGGGACAAAAAGATGGAGCTGTTCAAATATTTATTAATCGCGGCCGGAGGTGGTATAATGGTGTTGGCAATATTACTCTTTAGGGCAAGAAAAAAAGGCTAAATTATATGGACATTTTCAGCCTGCTGGCGGTTTTAAAAGCGATTATGCGGGTTATCGTCATTGGCGGTTCGGTTTTTTTATTTTTTGCCGCCTGCTCTATCTATACTAACCTAACCACTGGCGTGCCTTGGGCCAAAGTGCCGCGCGCCAATGTTTATAGAATTTTTAAAGAGCTTGGTTTGCCCGCGGACTCTTTGGTTTACGATTTGGGCGCGGGCGACGGGCGGGTGCTGTTTGCGGCAGAATCGTTCGGCTGGCGCGCGGTCGGCTTTGAATTGTCGCTTTATCCTTACGTTAAAGCTTGTTTAAAAAAAATTTTTTGCCGCAGTCGGATAGTAATCAAGCGGCAGGATTTTTTTAAAGAAAATTTAAGCCAGGCAGACGCGGTCTTTATTTTTTTGGCGGGGAAAACGATCGCGCGGGTTGGCGAAAAACTAAAGCTGGAGCTTAAAAAAGGAGCCTTGATAATTTCCTATGGGTTTGCCCTGCCCGGCCGGCAAATAGAAAAAATTATTTCCACCAAGCCCAGCTTGACTTATGTTTATAGAACTTAAGATTAATAACCCGGCTTTTCAAAAGCGGGTCTTTTTTATTGGAAAAATGTGAAAAATCCCCCTCACCCCCTTTATCAAGGGGGCAAAAAATGGTATAATGAAAATAAGAATTATGGCCAGAAGACGCAGAAAATTAAACTCTTTGGATTACATCAGATTGCCTAAAATGGATTTAGACCCTGATTTAAAAAGGGGTATTTTTATTATTTTCCTTTTGGCTTTCGGCGCCATCAGCCTGCTTTCCCTGTTCGGCCTGGCCGAGGGCCTGGGCGTGTATCTGGAAAAGAGCATGATTTTTCTGTTCGGCTGGGGCAAGTGGCTCTTTCCCTTAACTATGCTGGCTATCGGCTTTTTAATGTATAACCGGGATAAAGAGTGGTTTAGGGGCGCTAACTATTTAGGGCTGTTTATTTTTTTGATTTTTTTCAGCGCTTTGCTTCATATCATGGTGGACCAGGATAACTGGCAGGCGGCGATCGCGCAAGGCGCGGGCGGCGGCTATATCGGCTACGGCATCATTACCATATTTAATAAGCTCATGGGTTTTTGGGCCAGCTTAATCGTGGTAGTCTGCTTGATTTTAATTTCTTTGATGCTCATGCTTAACGCGACTTTGGAATCATTGATTGGCCGGGACAGCTGGTTTGCCAAAATGCTTTATCCGATTAATTTTCTTTTTAATAAAATTTTCGGCCAGAAGGAAGGAGCGGAAGAAAAAATGGAATTTGATGAAGTTGAAACCGAAGCTGAAGAAATCGTGGAAGAGGAAACGGAGGAAGAACTGGGCGATTCCGGCTTCTATAAACATAAAATCAAAACGGCCGAGGAAAACGGCCAGACCATAAAACCAGCTGAAGCCGAGGGCCAGGGTAGCGGCTGGAAATTGTCGCACATCAAAATAGACCTGCCCCTGGATTTATTAAACGCCAAAATCGGCAAGCCGACTGCCGGGGACATTAAAAATAACATGCTGATTATTCAGAGGACTTTGGAAAATTTCGGCATACCGGTGGAAATGGGAGAGGTAAACGTCGGACCGACCGTGACGCAGTATACTTTAAAACCGGCCGAAGGCATTAAATTGACGCGCCTCACGGCTTTAAGCAATGATTTGGCTTTGTCTTTGGCCGCGCATCCCATCAGGATTGAAGCGCCGATTCCGGGAAAATCTTTGGTGGGCGTGGAAGTGCCCAACCAGACCAAGGCCATCGTGGGACTCAGGGAAGTTTTAGCCGGCGAGATGTTTAAACATCGGAAAAGCAACTCCATGATCGCTTTGGGTAAAGACGTGGCCGGCAAAGTCTGGCTGGATGATTTGGCCAAAATGCCGCACCTGTTGGTGGCCGGCGCCACTAATTCCGGCAAGTCGGTTTGTTTAAACGCCATTATCGTGAGTCTGCTTTATCAAAATAATCCGGACGATTTGCGCTTCATCATGGTTGACCCTAAACGCGTTGAGTTGTCGGTCTATAACGGCATTCCGCACCTGTTAACCCCGGTAATTACCGAAGTGGGTAAAACCATTAACGCTTTAAAATGGTGCTTAAATGAAATGGACCGCCGCTTTGAACTTTTAGCTAAATCAGGCAAAAGAAATATTGTTGGCTATAATGAAATGGGTAAAGGTAAGATGCCGTTTATAGTATTTGTCATTGATGAATTGGCCGATTTGATGGTGGCGGCCGGCCGGGACGTGGAAGCCAGCGTCATCCGCCTGGCGCAGATGGCCCGGGCCGTGGGCATTTATTTGATTTTGGCCACCCAACGGCCCAGCGTGGACGTGATTACTGGTTTGATTAAGGCCAATATGCCGGCGCGCATCGCTTTTTCCGTGGCCTCGGGCATAGATTCGCGCACGATTTTGGATTCGCTCGGCGCGGAAAAGTTGTTGGGCCGCGGCGATATGCTTTTTACCACAGCGGAAACCTCCAAGCCGCGGCGGCTGCAGGGCGCTTTTGTCAGCGACAACGAAATCAGGCGCATTGTCAACTACATTAAAGATTCCGGCGGCGAGGCGCAGTATATTGAAGGCATTACCGACCGGCAAAAAGTCCATGGCATCGCCGGCGTGGGATTGGACGGCAGAACGGACGACTTTGATGAATTATTGGAGCAGGCCAAAGAACTGATTATCAATTCTGGCAAAGCCTCGGCTTCGTATCTGCAGCGCCGCTTAAGCATCGGCTACGCGCGCGCCGCGCGTCTTTTGGACTTATTGGAAGAAGCCGGAATTATCAGCCAGGGCAACGGCTCCAAGCCCAGAGAGATATTGATAACCCGCGAACAATATGATAGTATGATGAATCAGGGCGTGAGCGGCGCGTCCTTGCATAAGCGGGAAGAAACCGAAGCGCCGGAGGAGTATTTAGGGGAAGAAGAGACTGAAGAAGAAATTAAAGAAGATGAAGAAGCGGAAGACGAAGCTGTTAGCGAGGCAGTGGAATTAACGGAAGACCCGACTGACGTGAAAACAACTGATGCGGAAAAACCGGACGAACCCCCCTACGCTAAAACTACGGAGGATGAAGATGAAGGAAAATATTTTTCAAGATAATTAAACTTTTTGAATTATGAATTACGGAAATAAACATTCTAGACGCTTCTTTGGATAAATTTATTAAGTCCTTGGAGAAACCAACAATTGCCAAAGTGCTGCGGATTATTGATTTGCTTGAGAAGTTTGGCTACAACTTAGGATTGCCTTACAGTAAAAAGTTGCCGACGCCCTGGACGCCAGGCTAAAAATTTCGCTGTCAGCAAGATAATAATTAATCTATAAAATTATGAAGGAAAACATTGATTACAAAGAGAAAATATGGAATGATGAAAATTTATCCGAACAAGAGGAGAAAGAAAGCCCGGTTTATTCCGTGGAGGAGCAGAGAGTAATTGATAATATTGATGATAGCATTGGAAGTAAAGAAAATCTTTTAGCTGGCTTGGGCAGAATAGCCAGAAATGAAATTCTTGCTAATGACACTAAAGCGCTTGAAGAAATATATGAAAATAAAATAATCGGGGAAGTCGAATTAAAAGGTAAATATGATGCCAAAGCTTTTAAACAAGCTGATAAAAGTCTTATTGTTAGAAATAGTTTAAAAAAGTTTTTTACTTTTGGAATAGCTGGCAGTAAATATGCCATGGAAGGAGAAAATGGTTTAGTTGATAAAAGAAATTTAAAAGAAGGATACAAAGACAGAAAAGTCGGTATGCGAGGAGAGGAGATAGGCGAAACGTTAAAAGAATTGGACATGGATTTAGAAGAGAATATTTTAGGCGTTAAATCTCAATATAACGAGAAAGGTACTAAAACCGTATTTAGAGAAAAAACTGACCAAGAGGCTGATCAAGTTGCTAGTGAAATTTTCGAGAGACATCTAAAAGGGTTGGAAACCGAGACTGGCGGAGATTTGATTAAGCAAAAGGATCGGACAGAAGCAATGCAAAAAGAAATTGAAAAATATAAAGATGATTTGGATGAAAAAGATATTATAAAATTAGGAGCGGAAAAATCGTCGCTAGAAGATTTAAAAAACGAAAAACAAGAAAAATTAAATAGCGACTTAGAGCTAATCCGTTCTCCTCTCGAGACGCATCAGGAAGAATTAGCTGGGAATTTGGAAAATTTATTGGCTTTATCTAAAGAAGCAACGGCTCAAGATGAAACCTATAAGAAAGAAATTAAAAATTTAAACGATAAAATTACCAGAATAAAAGGCTCTAAAGTGATTAAAGATTTTTTGGGTGATGAAATAACCGAATGGGAAGAGCAAAAAGCCCAGTTAGAAGCCAATAAGAAAGCTTTTGCCGAAAAGAGACAGGCTCTTGAAACTAGAATTACGGGGGTTAAAAACGCCAAAGCCGAAATTGATAAAACTCTGGCCAGAATTAATAATATCGGCAAAACAAAAGAAGAGTTAAGCGCGGAAAGGGCGGAAAAAGAAAAACAGCGGAAAGAAGAAAAAAAATTAACAAAAGAGGGGGCAACGGCTGGAGCTGGTCAGCAGCCTGGCAGCGGAGTAGTAGTTGAATCAGGCGGCGGAGGCGAAAGCAAAATCTCAGAGTATGCTGTTCCGGCGGCGGAGGCGGCCGGGGTGCAGTCAGCAACTTCCGAGGGCAAACAACGAAAAACCAGAAAAAAACAAACAGCAAAGGTTGAAACTGCGGCAACGACCGTGGCTGCTGGCAGTACAAGCGCTGAAGTTAGGCGGGAAAAGAAAGAGATTATTAAAAAAAAGGTTTCTGAATGGCTTAATTTATTGGATATAAAGAATGTCGTTGGGCCAGCCAAGACGGCAATGGAAAATAATTTCAAGGTAAGCAATAAAGAATTTAATTTGACCGCTTCCATGAATTTGGATCAGGCTAGGCAAGCTTATATAAAGTATATAATAGATTTTAGACATGGCGGAGATGATTCTCGTTTTGAAAATGCGCGAAAAGAAGCCGATGAAAAATTTGAAAAGATAATTAAATAGTAATTTTAATTTTTATGCCAGATACAAACAATCAAGCTCAAAGTTTATTAAATGAATTCAAAGAGATAAATTTAAAAGCAAAAAATTATTTAAGTGAATTGGACAAAAAAATTATTCAGTTTGACCTGAAATATGCTCAACAGTTGGTTAAACATGATATTAATATGCTAAAGGCGGCTAAAAATATTTTAAAAAGTAAAAGGAAATAAAATTTATGTACATCACTTGGCTGGGACAATCATGTTTTAAACTGCAAGATAAAATCGGGTCGGATGGCGTGACTTTGGTTACCGACCCGTATAGCGACGACATCGGCTTGAAAATGCCGCGTTTTGAAGCCGACATTGTGACCGTTTCGCATAGCCACCATGACCATAATAATATTGGTGCTCTTCGCGGCAATCCTTTTATTATTGACACGGCCGGAGAATATGAAACCAAGGGCGTGTTTGTTGAGGGCGTGGAAGCTTGGCATGATGCGGCCGAGGGCAAAGAGCGGGGCAAAAATATTATTTATCGGATTGAGATGGAAGATATTTCCATCACTCATTTAGGCGATCTGGGGCATATTTTGGATACCAAGCAGCTGGAAAAATTAGAAGGCACGAATATTTTGTTAATTCCGGTAGGTGGAAAATATACCATTAACGCGGCTAAAGCCGTGGAAGTGATTTCCCAGATTGAACCGAGAATCGTCATTCCCATGCATTATAAAGTGCCGGGGTTGAAAATTGACTTGGACGGCGTGGAAAAATTTATTAAAGAATTGGGCCTAAAGCCGCGCCAGGAAGAGAAGTTGAAAATTTTAAAGAAAGACCTGCCGCAGGAAGATATGGAGTTAGTGGTGCTGGAGTTGTAAAAAGGGAAAAGCCTGATAATAGAAGCTCCGCCAAGGTGGAGTTTTTTAGTAGAATTAGCGATTTTTTAGCAACTAAAAATACCTTTACTTATTGACTTAATTTTGCTACAATTTAGGTAGATTCTAGCGCTTTTTTAGAGCGGTTTTAAAATGTTTTTTTATGCCAAAAGGAGGCGGAAAAAAGTTAAAAATCAGGGTGAATAAAACGGCAGCCGTAAAAAGGGCTGAACCGGTTAGGGCAGAGTTTGACGGCGAAAAAGTGGAGCAGGAAAAGAGATTATTTATGTGGGTGGGTGTTAGCTGCGTCATGGCGGTTATTTTTATCATTTGGATTTTTAATTTAAAATATCAATTCGCGGCTAACACGGATAAAAGCGGGCGGAATAATTTTAACTGGGAGCAAACCAAGGCGGAATTGGATAAAGCCATGGCGCAAATTAAGCAAGGCATTTCCGAAATTAAGCAGACGCGGGAAACCGAACCGACGCCCGAGCAGATTGACGCGCTAAAAGGCAAGCTGCTGGGCGAGACGGCGATGGGAACGGCGAGTAGCACGATTAAATAAGAATGTAAAATCCCCCTGCCCCCCTTTGTTAAAGGGGGCAATATTAAATATTTATGGCGAAAAAAATAGTGAAACCCTCCTCCGCTAAAGCTTCGGAGGGCAAGAAAAATAAAAAAGAGGAAAAGCCGAAGAAAGCGAAAAAAACCCCCCTTAATCCCCCCTTGTCAGGGGGGAAAGATGAGGTCGTGGAGCCGGAAGGCAAGAACGGCGTGGGCACGATTCCCAACCAAATTGTGGCTAAAAAAGAAATGACGGCTTACGGCATGATCGAACCGCAGCCGATCAACGCCG
>Ga0210036_1003592_pt1 | contig 15089 bp, 8 predicted proteins | sample CryGeymeta201515_FD_185469 | JGI IMG/M metagenome (GOLD analysis project Ga0210036, IMG submission 185469) | Groundwater microbial communities from Crystal Geyser aquifers in Utah, USA - Crystal Geyser metaG 2015-15 (SPAdes) (version 2) | ecosystem: Environmental > Aquatic > Deep subsurface >...
TTCGGCAGCCTGGCGTGTGGATCTTCTTCCCCGAAGTGGGAATAGTCGTATCCGATTTCTCCCGATGTGTTCCTGTTTCTGAGTGGGAGACGGGATGGGGCATTTCGGGTCATTCCGGTGACGTCGGCTTCGGGTCTCCTTGTCTCACGTTCCCTTCGGCTGGCTCTGACCCTTCCTTCCGGCAAAATCGCAACCGCCAAAGCATAAAGGCAATATCTTGTTGATTACTATTAGAGTAATTATTATTATTATCATTATTACTTGGATATAATTACTCGTACCAGTACTGGAGTATTATTCTTTCTTTCAGGTACTGTGTTACCTTAAGTCAATTTAAGTGCAGATAGATCGGCCTTTAATTTAAGGAATTGGTACAAGCAAAATGCCCAACATCGCACAAGACAGTGACACTCGCACCGTGGCGGAAAAGTACTTTTCACAGTGCTTCTTGGAGCCCGTGGTCGCCTCTGAAATCGAGACTAGCAAAATTGTACAAGCCAAATTGGAAGATGACGAAGATGTAACTGCTTCCTTGGAAGAAAGTGACCGCCGTCACCACGAAGAATACGATGGCAAAGTCTTTTCGACGACATCCTTTTTTTTGGATTCATCTGGTCGATCAAAGATGAACCTACCCTTAAAGCTTACCTTTCCGTCCCAGGAAGCATTGGATCACTTTTTGATCCAAGATTGCATTCATCCTGTGCCACAAAATATTGTAAAAAAGGAAGATGATGACCAAGATATAGAAGAGCAGACCAATCTTGACGATTCTGCTGCGGATGCCAACAGCAAAAAGACAGCTCTGGGCTTTGAAGTGACAACAGTGGCTGTGGCGGCGGCCGATACTCTTACAGAAATGGACAATTCAATGGTCTCTATAAAGTCCGCGTATTCGAGTATGCAGTCTACGTGTGCCAACGAACCCTTGCTGCAGCAGCACCGTGCTATTGTGGAAGGTATTGCTGTGACGTCGTCGCGAATTGATGGATTGTCCGTCTATTTCGATGCAGAAGTCATTGTGAGAGCTGCTCAAATGAATTATCTGGTCCTCAAAACGAGGTTACACGTTGTAGCCGTGCTCTCAGAACAACCTAGGAATCCTCCCACCCAACAGTCTAGAATGTCTTACGAAGGATTTCCCGATTTTACGCTGCAAACGACACTGACAGCCAGCAAGGTCAAGCACGCTCGATTGGATCCCTTCTTGTTGGAAGTTACGCTAACAGATGCCCTGGCTATTGATGTTACCAGTATCCCTGGTCCTACAACGGGGCGGACCTTTGTCTCATTGGTGTTGCGCCATCCTAATACACACAATGAACCAGTGATAGTCACCAACATTGCCATGCACCCCGGCCATTCTCGATTGGAATTGCCGGCACCACCAGGTGCCAATCAAGCGACGCATTCCGTCGTTGTGGACATGAGCCAGTGCGTTCAATGGGGTTATGCTCCTCAGACCCAACCCAAATTGCCCATGAAGCTGAATCCCCACTGTGCCTATTCGACTATTTTGACGGTGGATGCCATGGAGCATATGCGTTCCAGGACCTTCAAGAGTCCTGTTAGTGTCACGGCGGTGGTGGGACATACTGCAAACTCTCTTGATGAGAAAGAATCGAAGGATACGGCGCAATCTCCCACCACTGTTTCGTCGGCGGACGCACAATGGACAACAGGGAGACTTGCCCAAGAACCCACCGATGCCTTTCGCATTGAAATGCAGTTACAAAACAAAGATTTCTATGTTGGAGAACCCTTTACTCTATTTTTACGTGTAAAGAATTTGAGCGCTGATGCTCGAGATATGATGCTACTGGTTGCCAAGGATAGTGACAAGCAATCCGGTGTTGTAGCCTGTGGGCATAAGGGAAACCGTACGACAACCCGTTCGTCTGCACCCGGAGCAGCAGCGCTCGCCATCCCGACTGGTAACAATTTGAATGTGAGCAGTCATCACAGCGCAGCTGGGGATAGGTTCAATGCGACAAAGCAGAAGAAGCAACAGCAGAGATCGAATGTTCCCAACACAGCCGTTGTCAGCGAAGTCAATGGATACACGTTTGGTGTCTGGGGACTAGTTGCTGATAAGGACAACCCAGTATTTCACTTGGATCGGGATCAGGACCTTTTGGCCATTGACGCTGCACTTTTATTGGGCGAAATCAAGGGACACCACTCAGTGGAAGCAGAATTGAGATTTAATCCTTTGCGCGAAGGCACATTGGCTGTTCCTAACATGCAGCTATTCGACAAGCGCAATCGTAAGTGGTACTACTGTACCCACAAATTGAATATTGTGGCTCGGCAAAGAGACGAGAGTGAAAAGCCGAGTAGTCAGTAGTTAAGTAGATAGATGCCTTCCTAGGATGTAAAAGGTTTTCTAAAATAGATCACCTACAACCTACATGTCCTACTCTCCATTCCAAGTCTGCCGTACCATGAGAAATATGCTGCTGACACAACTTCTTCTGTTCGCATACAACATTATGGTCGTAACTTGTAACAGTATTTCTTTTTAGCTACAAGATATTAGTTGTTATTGTTTATTCCTGCAGCTACATTACCGCTTGTTCTGACAATAAGATCTATAAAAAATGAGTCGTCTGATATTAAGCAAAACTGATAGTATCGTTCTTGGGAAGAAAATACTGTAGGACAGTACTGTAGTCCCACTGTAAGGAAGTAGCCGTTTCAACGACTGAATGTCGCTAAAGCTACCGTTCAAGAGTATCGCTTTTTCCTCTTCTTGTTCCATGATTTTTAGCATTCACCACAGCGCCAACTATCACAACACACCGCAGCACAACCTCGCTGATAGTCTATCCTTCAAGAACGTACACCATCAGCCATTAGCAACTTGAGAACGAGAAATTAAGTTGTGGCTGGCAAGTGTGAGAAGTCAGAAACGTCCAATACAAAGCCCGTGTCAAAATGGTGGGCATTTCAGTCAAAAACCGGGTTCAGCTCTTTGAGAGAGGTAAAATCAGTGTGTCTCCCAGACATCGAATGTCTCCTCGAAAGCGTTTGTCTAAACTTTCTCCTCGGGGACGCATTCGGTCCTCAAGAGTGTCAGGGGACAGCCCTACTGGCAGCACTGCCAGCAGTACCCACCCATTCAATACTACAATAGAACGTCACAAAACGACGACTCTCTCTATCGCTTCTGACAGGCCAGATGCAAACGCCGCCGACAAGCCACAAGAAATTGAAGAAGTAAACACGTCTACTAAAAATGCGCGTCTACCTCCCAAGAGCCCTAGATTCCGTCTGGCAGCTACCAATGCAAGCGCCAGCAAACCTTGGAATTCTCTGACAGTGTGTGCCCAGGGTAAGGGAGACACTTCGTCTTTGATGGACATGGAGGAAATGGCAGAGAATTCGGCAGATTCGAAGGAATCATCTTTTTTTATGAAGAGCCCGCCGCGGTCGATTCGTTATCTGGAACGATCCAAGAGTCCTAGCTCCTCAAAATATCAAGAGCTCTGCGATGATAAAATTGACAGCCCAGGCGACAGCGCTGACGACTATGACGAAAGCGAGAGGTTTCCCAACACAGCGAGGGCGCCCAATTCGAAAGAAAAAGTAGGCAGCCCCCTCATAGTTAAGTGTTCAAAGACAGCGAAGAAGAGCTCGCCGAAGAACAAGTTGGAATGGCAGCTGACACAAAAGAAGATAAACGGACTCGACAAAACATACCGATCCCCTTTGAGTCTGAGACGCCAACAGAAAGGTAATAATCTGCTTGCAACAAAAAAATCGTTTGATAGTAACTTTTGCGTTGACGATCTTGCCAAGCGGTCTACATTAAAAAGCAACGAGGTGGAATTTTGGACGAGAAGTGGCGACGATGCTAGTGACGATGCTAGTAACGATGCTAGAGACGATGAAGGTATTGGTAGCAGAGAGACAATGGAAACAACCCCCAAATCTTTTTGCCCGCCCGAAATACCAAAATGCTTCACTGTTAGTGCAAACCATGCACTTCTCAATCCTCCTTTTGCCTTGCAAGCAGTTCAACAACCCTCGAGAGCTTCCCTCCAACTTCAAATTCCCATCTCTCCATCCTCCGGGCAGCACAGTGTTCAATCTTCCACCAATCCTGTTGTACTGCCTCCTTCAAGCAAAGATTCCCCTCGTAAACACTCTAATCGTAAATATTTTACACGAGCTCCCCTTGAGGAGACGAAACAAGGGCCCAGTCACAGTGTTGATCACCTCCCTCCATCTCCTACAATTCAACATATGGGCGTCGACCTCAACAAGGCAATCGAACGTGCAAAGGGACCACCACCTCAAACAATGAGTACCCCTAAAGTCGAACAAACCGGTTACTGTTTCGCCAAAGAAAATCAAACAGATGCGAAATTCTCCGCAGGTAGCTCAAAGGGTTCGAGCGTTTTCAGTGATGAAGCCCAACCGTCAACTGTAGACACGCGGGCATCTTCGACTGGGACACCTTCAGACCCGATTTCTTCCCAGGCTCCCGAAACAAAAGAGACGACGAAAGAAGGCGCAGTGCTGGACGACAGTGTGGAATATTTAGACAAGACAGAACCAGGATTATCGTTGACGTCCACTCACAGCTTACAAGGCGAGGCCATTGCGCTGAGAAGTAGCTGCAGCGACGATCAGTCTGTAGTGGCCAGTAACAAAGACAACAATTTTACTTGCCCAACTCCAGCGAGTTCTACCGTGGTCTCACCAACGCCAATCCATTCGGCTGGAAAACAAGTTGGTCTCTCGCGGGCTGCACGCCTGCGAAACATGAAAACGCAGTCGCCACTTGTGAGCCGACATCAACAACAGGCCAATTCCCTTTTGAAGCAGAATTTAAACGATGCATCGACTGTCATACAAGAGGAGAAGCAGAGCAGCGTTGGTTCAAATGGCTCCGAACGATCATGCCTCAGCAACGAAGAGCTGAGTAACATCGCATCCCGCGCTCTAGGATTGGCCGATGTACTTCACGGTCAACAGAATGGAAAGCTTGAAAGCTCATCATTGCTACTTAAGATGAAGCAAAGAATTTTGAAGAAAGAAAATGTCCCCGGCGATGATGATGCGGAGGACCATTCTCAGAGCAAACCAAAATTAGAGAAGGAAGGGTCGAGCAAGAAGCGAAAAGGAGCATCTTCAAATGAGGGTATTGCGGATTTAGGTCCTATGAAGAATACCACGAATACAAAGGTCACTAAAGTAAGACTCAAAGAAGAGGATACTACCCAAACAAGCAAGGTGGATGATGCATCAAATGTTCCTGTGAACACGATTATCACTGCAGTCACTACAAGAAAATTCAAGGAGGAGCCTGTGCAAGTATGCAGAGCAGATACTGAATCAAATACACCTGCAGACGTCTACAGCCATTTTTCGATGCGTGGACCAAATTCCAGAAGCAGACGGCTTATAAGGAAGGTAAATCTCCACAAGCAACATGTAAGCGAGGATAGCCAGTCTATAGTTACTTCATCAGGACAACATGAGACAAAATCACATCTTGTAACAAAAAGAATCCAAAGTGAAGAGGGAACTTCCAACTTCAGTGGGTCAAACTCAGAAAAGAGGTCCGAAAACGAGATGCTCGCACAAGAGAACTCTGAAATTGGAAGTTCTGTGTCCGTTTCCGAGACTACCTGCAATCAACCGAAGTTGAACTCTACCAAGGCTACTACAAGAGTGCTATCTCCTTCTTTTCCCGCGCGTGATTCCCTGATTACTTCTATACAACAACAAAAAGCTGTTGCAGATATACCGGCGGCAACTAAGCCACAAACAGCGATAGCAGATTTGAAGCAAAGACGGGTAGCACGAGCAAACGCACTAGTGGCGAAATACCGCAAGATTACAGCCAAGTCAGAGGGGTCACTGACAGAAGAAAAAATGGATCCAATGAAAAAAGAGATCCTCATTAGCGCCCAAATTTCCGACGAAGGCTTAGAACCAGATAATGAAGATGGAGTCGAGGTTCAGATCTCGAACTCTCTTGCTGGTGATAGCGACGAAGTACATGCATTGAATATGATTTCAAGCGTGAGCAGTGGAGCAACTACAACAAGTAAAAATATGAATATAAATAAGCGGACAAATATGGACAGCGATAAAGAGCTTCCCGACGACATTCTCTCGCGGAGAATGCGTCGTCGACAGCACCCAGCGTTCGCGGCTCGCTCTCACATCAAGACAAAAAGAAAGACCACAACTCACACAAAGAAGCAGGAAGCGAATGAAGGAGCAAATATGCTTTGTGTCAACCAAAGCATTGAAGAGGAGGCTGAAACCAGAACGAAAGAGCCTCTTTCTGAAAAAACAACAAACGATGACTCTGACGACATGCCCAAAACCACTACTATTACTTCAATCTTTGGCGACAAAAAAGGAATTGCTTTGACGTATTGGAAATACACCCAAGTGAAAGAAGGTAAGTTTATATTCTTGTCGAGGCTTCGACGAGAGTGATGATGATTTGATTCTTAAAGGATACTTCGCTTTATTCCCTATATTAGCCACTCGCGAAAAAAATTCTGGACAGGAACCATTCGCGCAACAGGAAAGCAGTAGAGAGAGCGCCTGTCTCAGGCAAGCCTCCTCTTCTTCACATACAAAACAACTTGAAGGTGAGAACATGGGTGTGTTTTCAAAATATTCGTGGGAATCAATAGACTTCTGTTTCTGTTTGCTCATTCCTCTCTTGCTGTAGAAAATGTGACATTTTCTCATGATACATGCGCTGGAGACAAAGCCTCTATTCTTAAAGATGCTTTTGACGAGAATATTGCAGAGCCTGCAAATTTGGATGACGAAAAATGCCTCGACGTTAGGCCCAGTAGTGCCAGTCCGACTCCAAATACAGAGGCAGATAGCAATTACTCCAAAATTGTAACTGAGCATCAACGTGTATCTGAAGACAACATTGAGGTTCCTTTCATTCCAACAGCCCTAACACTGCCGCGGAAGATCACGGTAACAGATAGCGCGCACTCTGACATTCATCGCAAAATTGCCACTGATGATCAAACCTTACCGGAAAAAAGATCTGGGGTACGTCGGACGTCGACACCGGCTACCAACAATTCCGATGGAGAACGCCTCGATGTCTTAGAGGATAAATGCTTTTCGCTAACCGATACAGCCGAGACGTCCATATTCAGTCTGAAGAGTTCATATCCTATCAATGACATTGAGCAAGTCTTTTCAAATTCCTCTGATTCGGAATTGCTCGATGCAATCTTGAACGACTATGAATGCACCCCTCAGAGCCAACCTTACACTCTCCAGCAGCAGCAGCATCTTGAAAGCATCCAGCTTTCGCACGGCCACCACGAACATGGCATGTCACAAGTTGAGTCGCACTGTCCAACGCCTACTCGACTTTTGGACGACGGAATGAGCACGTCGCATGCTCGTCCCCTAAAAGGTATCACACCGATTAGTGGACAAGAGGTACAGGAAAGCAAATCTCTAATTGAACGGCAGAATTTCCAAACAGATAATTTAGTGAAGCCACATGAAAATTCTCATGCCAGCATTTTCCAGGATAGTCCAGCAGTTGCTTGGCTTCCTCTTAGCAGATCATCCGAAGGAATGACTTCAACGATCTTGAGGACAAAGTCTCAACAAATAATGGAGCGCAATAACGGCTTGTTGTTGCAAAGAAGCCCGCAGCCAGTCGTTTCTAAGCACAGAGAACCTGCTGCGCTTGTACCAACGTGGCTTTCCAGTGGCTGTCCAAGAGAAGGAGAGCCGTCAACTCCAGCCAAGCACCGGCGCCGAACAACTCAGGAAGAGAACCAAAAATTTAAATTTAAGTACGAGGATTTACGGGTACTTCAAGCACAAGGTATGGGCCTGGGAAGAGAGGCGAGTTACGAGTCCGATGAACGCCCACATGACCATGACATATTCAGTGGTATTGACGAGTCTGCTTCCGAGGAAACGCCCGAGGACTCAATCTTGCAGTCGACAATGCATACTTTTGAGGGAGCTCCGCCGCCACCGCCTCCTCCACCGCCACCGCCCCCTCGGAACGTGCAGACATCTATCAAGACTGTCAATTCTGATATCACGTCCTCTCTCATGGCGGGAGGATTCCAGAAAGCTGCTCCTTTAAGGTCAGTCTCCTCTGACCAAGCATTTAAACTAATGCCACCAGCACGAACAATTTCCAACGATGAAAGGTCAATGTGTTTCAGAAAGTCGGTGCCTGATCAACCCGAACTACGCTCACAAAAGTATAACCACGACGGCATATCTTTGGTTGTCGAAGCAGACAGAATTGAAAGTATCAAGAATCTAAGTCCGACTCCTCGCACAGCAAATGCTCCCCAGGACATCGTGTTGCCTCCTAGACCTTCTTCACCCACAAAGAAGTCGACAAGGAAAGTGTTAACACCTAACGAAGAAGAAGACATTGCATTGGGTGACCTGCGAAATTTGAACGAAAAGCGGATCGGTATTGTGACTAAGTCCAAGAGCTTAGGCCTCATTGATACTGCCAATATCGCTGGTATGGATGCTGGGGCCATAATAAAAATGATTGATAGTCCCATGAAGATGGGACTTTCCATCATGCACTCCTTGTCAGGCAGTATGCTAGCCTTTGGCCAGGGTACGTTATTCTTGGATGTAGTTGTCTGGGGTGCTTTGGTTGAAACGTTTAATAAAGTCTTACCTTTTGATTTTCATTGACTATATAGAAACGGCGACTTGCCAGCAAGAAGTGCCCATAAGCGACGATGATGAACCCATGGAAGCGAATGATTCCTCGTCCTCCGATGAAGGCGCTGTGCCAGAACCTCAAAAAAAACATTCAGTTCTTTCCAATGGCGACAGTCGCATTAACTTGCCCCCAGAACCTAATGAAGCTGAAAATATTGTAATTAACAAGCACCTAAGTTGTGACGATGACGACGAATCAGAAGACAGTCGCTTCATTCCTGACATTGACGACTATTCAGTTGACACTGACGATGCTGATAGTCAAATTTCTCTCAAAATGGTGGAAGAGGTAAAACTGACGGCAGAAGTCGCTCCAGAAGTGACCACGCAAGAAACACTGTCGTCGGAGCATTTATCTGCTGCAGCAAGATTCTCCGATCTCTGCAAGCAAAAGGGCATGGAAATCCTGAAGCTGAACAGAAGAAATAAGTGGCAAGTTCGTTATCTCACTGTTTCATCTGAGACATTTCAATTGCACCATTCCAGTAATTTGTCAAATTACCCTCGAGCTTTGCTTTGGACGAAGCGCTTCAATGGGAAACACGTCTACAGTCGTAACGGCATCAACAGCGAAGGAAAAGGTGGAGTCGAGTTTAATGATATCGAAAATATTGACCTAGAGACTTCCGAAAACATCATACTACCAAAATCCTTTCCAAAGTTTCAGAATTCCGTTCAGCTCAATCTTCAGTATCATTGCGGAGAGAACCTAAGGAGTGTTGCCATGCGCTTCAAAACCCCAGAAGAAGCTAACTTATTTTCTTCTTCAATTGATTCAATTCTTGCTGTCCTCGACTTTGAAGGCTCTTTTTAAATCTGATCGCCACTCCACAAAAATGTTCGTACCATAATCTTTAAATTTAGCAACTGTACAGCATCCGCCGAGTGCACATAAATTCACCAGGAACAACTTAAATCTTTAGATTTATTGCAATCTCTCGAAGTGCCCGTGCACTATCGGAACCAGTCGCATCAACTAGTTTTGCAAACAAGGAATTTTCCTGTAATAACAACTCCGAAGGCGAGCCAATTTCTGCTGTTCTCCCTGCATCCATGCATAACACTAAGTCGTAGTCCATGATTGTGTTCAGCCTGTGGGCTACAGTGAGTAACGTTGTATCGGCAAATTTCGTTCTAAGCATGCGCTGAACGAAAGCATCTATATTTTCCGAACGGTACAGAGGAGCGGCCAGTGTGAGCATCATGAAGGCATGGACTGAAAATTGAACGAGAAAGCGCTGTACTGGCAAGACGCCTACTTACCGGTTTCTCCGTCGATACTGGCTGTAGGCGATAAGAAATGCAGAAGGCAATGGTTATGTAATCATAGAATACTTGAACATACTTTTGGTGATGTGATCGACTAATACATGCCTACATACCTGTTGCTTCATCGAGGACAAGCACACGGCATCCAGAGAGCCTGGCCCTGGCAAGGTTTAGCAACTGCCGTTCACCAACACTATAGTTCGACCCACCTTCCTCCAAATTTGAATCGAGTACTGCCAGATCATCGGTAGATGTTGCCATCCTTACATCGTATAGAGCCTCAACAATGGTTCTGTCATCGCATGTGTTAAACGGATCCAAAAATTCACGAATGGTTGCGCCGGCAAGAAAGGGGTTCTGAGGAATAATTGTCATCCCCCCAGGTCTTCCTCTAACATCTGAAAGACCAAGACTTGCTAGATCGACCCCGTCGAGAATGACTTGTCCAGATTCAATCTCACAGAGGCGGAAGAGGGCAGTCGTCAACGAAGATTTTCCCGCGCCCGTTCTTCCAACTATTCCGCACCTCTTTCCAGCTGGCACAGTGAAAGAAAGGCCTTTTAAAGACAACGGTAAATCAGGCCGGTACCGCATACATACGTCCTTAAACTCTATACAGCCCTTGTCCGGCCAAGTTGAATCAGGGCGCTTCTCTTCGTCTGTTTTCATTGCCCGTTCTTGTGGTAAGCGCGACATTGCATCAACGCGTTCGATGGCTGTTATGGCAGCTTCAGCCTCCGAAAAGCTATCCACTAAGAATCCAAGAGTAATAGTAAAGTTGGAGCTCCAAATGATCAGCAGAGCAACAATTCCAGGGTCTAGCGCAACAACATCGTTCAAGGTGATCACCAGAAGAGTGGCGACCACAACAATGATTGAACCTAATATTTCAATTCTCACTCCGAGCCATCGCTGAGCAGAGACATAGTTCAAGAGAGCTGATCCACTCTCATCAGTAATTGAGAAATAATTGCCAATGAAGTTTTGTTCTTGCTGAAATACACGAATGGTCGAGTGGCCCTCGAGCGCTATATAGTCCGAAGGAAAAGAGCAGAAGCACACGTTAGAACAGAAGACTGCAATTGAGGTTCCAAGATAAATCCTAAACAGCTTACTCACCCTCTGTTAGCATCGCCTGAATTGGAGATCGTGCGACTGCATCGAGGCGCTGGAGATCTGCCCCGGATTTCCGGTAATGTAAAAGCAACAACCAATACACAGCGATCACAGGAACAATAGCACACGCCATCCATGGCAGAATTGTGATCATGACAATGAGGCTAGTGACTCCCCAACCAAGAGCAATCATTAAAACACTCATAGCCTGTGTGAGAGTCATGTCAACCACCTCAATGTCGTACGTAAATCTATTGAGCACGCGTCCCATAGGTGTAGTCTCAAAGTAAGACATTGGAGCGAACAGAACTCGGCCTAGCATCGACTTGAAGACACGGCGAGCTGCCCGTGCCCCTCCAGTCACAACCCATTCAGATCGCATCACAGTCGCAATAACAGAACCTACAATGAGAACAGCATAGACAATAACGTATTTGGACTGAGCCTCAATGCCATCAGTTTGCGGCGCGAACTCAATACCGAAGACTGTGATGGACTCGTGTGCTCCGTCCGACCAACGTGCCAACCAGTATTCGACAGCAACGTAGATCAATCTGTCAAGCGTCATAAAGAAAATATGAGCAAGGATAAAAGGAATACCTCCAGCGTGCTTAAACCAGAGCAACCACGTAGAAATACTGGAAAGACCATGCTCCCGCTCCTCCGTTGTCATTATTTTTTTGCTGGATAGAAGTGTTGACGCTCGTCCGCTCTTTCTTTCAGTTGCAATGCTACGTGGTTCCGCCGAGTCACCGCATTCCTCATAAGATGACGATTGCTGGACATCTTCTTGAATAGAAGAACGTATGTGGTCGAGAGCGTCTCGGGTTTTTTCGTCATCGGGTTCAAAGGCGTTTAATTCAGTCCAACTGCCAGTGAACTTGACACTACCTTCTGAGACCAAAACAATTCTGTCAACTTGGCTGAGAAAATGAGCAGCATGTGTTACCAACACAATTGCCGAATTAGCCAATAACTTTCGAAGATTGTCAAAAATGACTTTTGATGTTCCTATAGAGTATCGAGAGAAGGAAAGAGATGACGGACGTCAGCAAGAGCAGGAGTGCACATTCTCAGCAAGTGAAGCAATTATCATTCCTACCAGCATCAAGTGCTGAAAGAGGATCGTCCAGGAGGACAATATCAGGCCGAGAGTAAGCAGCGCGAGCAATAGAAACTCTTTGCTGCTGACCTAACGTTCAGGCGTGGGAGAATGACAATAAGAGAAATGTCAGTGTGCAGATAAAGGAGTCCGGATCTCTGCCGCCAATAACTTACCTCCGCTTAAAGTGACCCCTCTTTCTCCTTCACATAAAAAGAAAACGTACTTGTAAGCGCCAACGCAGTTGACTATGAGTAACACCATTGGATCACAGGCTAAACATACCAATATCAGTCAGATCGCCAGCTTCTCCCAATAGCTCAATATCCGGCCACAAACAGCATGCTTCTAAAACATCTTCGTAGCGATCTTGTTCGAACGGCAGACCAAAGAGGACGTTGTCTCGCAACGACCGGTTCAGTACAAATGCAGATTGACTGACAAGAGCAAGCCTTTTTCCATTCAGTGAGATCGAGCCGCCTTCATCCATCGGTAATTCTCCTATGATGCCGTTGATGATTGTGCTTTTGCCGGCACCGACTGCTCCGACAAGACCAAGAATCTCACCTCGAAAGAGCGTAACGTCAATACCTGAAACTGCAAAACCGCCTTCCCCACGCCGACTATTTGACGTCCTTTCTGAAGCCAATGATGCAGTATCTAAAGATTCTTCATCCAACTTAATGGCTCCTATCCGAAACGTTGCATTGTGAACTTCCACAAGCGGACCACCTGATGTTGTTTTTCTACAGCCATTTATGGCATCTGATTCATCGCATACTCTCACTTCACGTTCTAAAAACTCAATTATGCGTTCCAGAGACGCCAATGCTTGTGCCAAGCGACCCAATAGACGGCCGAAGTAGTTGATTGGAAAACGCAATGCGCCAAACAATAGTAGAACTGTGAAAGTATCAGCCGCTGTCAAAATGTTGCTTTCATCTACCAGCACGTACACAATAAACGTGGCACCAGCAGCAAGAGAAGGAGATACCACAGTGACTACCAGACTCAATGCCCAAAAAAAGAGTTCTTTTATCACTTCAGCAACCTCTAGGTGTCGTGCTTCCTCAACACGCTGCTTGTAGTTCTCTTCGTAGTTGTTCAGTTTGGTGACCTTGATCTGTTGAGATTTGGTTTGTATGGTTGATTTTTCGAAAACAGACGCAAGTGAGTAGTTAGAAAATTCAAAAATCGTACAGACCACATTCGCCTGCGTGTAGTTACTCACACCTTGAATCATTGCAGTGGAGATCTCCACACGTTTGTCTGTCAACTTTATACGTTTCTGTCGAATCGCCAGCATATTTGAAGCAACTCGCTCGATCACGGGCACCATCAATAGAAGAACCACAACGCCGATAAGTGTGGCCGGTCCCAACACAATGACAAGACACACGGTAACTAGCACTATTGACAATGGCATGGCCCACAACAAGTGCGCTTCTTGTGTCACCTCGAATAGTTTCTGTGTGTCAATAGCTACCATATTCGTGACTTCTCCTGGCGGTAGTCCTTGTCGTCCTTTTGGGCTCAATCGCAGTACGCGATTGTAAATAACGTTTACAATGGTGGATCGTAACACGATTCCACTTTGGGTGGCCAAATAACGATGCCGGTGATTGGCAACAGCATTAAGTACCAGAAGTACAAACATTCCAACAACAAAAGGCCAGGCCTTGTCGAAGATAGATTGTGCCGGATATTCTTCCAATAGATTCAATATTTCTCGGACAAGTAACGGGATGCTAACTTGACAAAGCACCGTGATCAGCTCGTACCCACCGGCAGGAGCAAAAGCAGGATAGGCCATACGAAAGAGTGTCCTTGTCAATCGTCCGTTGTGTCGTTTGCCTTCCTTGGGAGGATGATGCAGAAGATCTTCCGCAAATAACGTTCTGCAAACAGTGTGTGTGGTAGCAGTAATAATAATAGTGGTAGTAGTAGTAGTAGTAGTAGTACGATTGCATTGGGTTGAACCAGGCGTGTACAGAGTGTCGTAGGACGAGTTCATTGGCAGGTACAAAGATGAGAAACAAATATTGCATCGTTATCTACCAGGTACTACTAGAGTAGCGACAAACGCGGACACAGATACCACAAAACTGAACTCACTCAAACTTTTGCTCCAAAAAGGCAGATCTAAGCGAATGGGGAACTCGAAAGAGATCCTTCTGGGAGAGATGGGTTCCATTATCCAACGTTTGTCGACTTCCTTTCGTCAGCAAGGGATTCATGAAGGAGTAAGTCCACCGGGTCCAGCATTTCGAGATGAAGGACTGATTAGGAAGCTCTTCAGGCCACGGAGCTTGGAGAGTCGAAGGTTTGTCGTCGTCGTTCACTGCCGTCTCAGGAACCATGCTTCTGCTGCTGCTGCCGGCGCCGTCGTCGTTCTTGTTGGTGTCAGGACTGGAGTTGTTCTTGCACATTCGAGCTATCGTCACTTTTAATGTATAATATGATGCTGCGCTTTCGATTTCGAAGTGAATCGGAAGAATCACATATACCACTCTTTGGTAACGATTTCAATACAGTCGACCAGCGGCAAATTATTAATGTACAGGGTCGGGTTTGGAGTTTGGAACGTCTTCCGAGCGCATCCCAGCCAGCACAGACCCGCAAAAATGAAAGTTGTAATCCCATCGAATGCTTGATGAATCATCTGACATCTTTTACTCAAAAAATGTCATGCTAGACGCATATTTGTTCTCAAAAAGTACTAAGGTTATCGGTTGTAATAATATATTTAGAGTTAGTGTTAGCATCGTTTAATTATTACTGTCGGCTACGTTCGGCTAGGTAGGGTGGTTTGGAGAAACTCGGCAATTTACTAGGGCCGACCTTTTCTCCGTTCCGAGGCGCCCGGGTGAGAGGGCAGACC
>Ga0210036_1003598_pt1 | contig 15069 bp, 10 predicted proteins | sample CryGeymeta201515_FD_185469 | JGI IMG/M metagenome (GOLD analysis project Ga0210036, IMG submission 185469) | Groundwater microbial communities from Crystal Geyser aquifers in Utah, USA - Crystal Geyser metaG 2015-15 (SPAdes) (version 2) | ecosystem: Environmental > Aquatic > Deep subsurface >...
CAAATATTGGCAAGAGATCATAAGGGTTTGAGTTAACTCTGGTCAAATATTTCAGGTTACGATCATTACCATAGGTCCAAATACTATAAAGAGTGGTTGGCGTACCCCCCGCCAGGGGCCATTGATTCTCAGTTATGATTTCATGACGTCATCGTCGGTCTGTCTCGCTGCTCATCAACTGCAAGAGCGCCTTCTTTAGTAGACCTAGAGTAGACTAGCTTGTCAACACTCGAAATAGATAGAAAGCAACTACGTTTCGGCAACTACCTTGTTAATCGCTAGAAAGAAAGTTACAATTGGGAGCTATCCTTGCCTCGATTGGAACCGAAAACAACGATATCGAATGATCCTAGGATCATGCAAAATTGCACCAGCATTGCCTTAACTTTGAAAAGCTTCACCACACATACGCTTACGCGTTTTTCAATTCACCGAGACCTTCCCGTACTGAACATTCCTGGACCTGGACACGGGATATTTTGCACTCCTTTGGAGACTCTCTCCAGCCGACCTGTTCCACGCAAGCTAGATGTTCCTTGTACGCGTCGGCGCAAGCTCCTCCCAGCAGGCCTTCTTTGACTGACTGGTAGCATGAAATCACCTGTTGGTTGTGACGAGCAAAGGCGTCGCGGCGTGTGAAACCCGTCCAAGAAGAACAGTAAATATTAGCAAAATCCTAAACCCTAATATTGACTTTTGTTCGATATCTTTAACATACCTCTTTTGCCTCAGGTTGGCTTCTTGATGGATGAACTCCTTGCCTCTTCTTGGCAACGAATTCGGCAGCGATATCAGCACAGCAGACAGAGGTTGCCTAAAAAGCGGAAGCAGAAGAGATGGAAAAGAATGGACGTGCAGGATGAGTGAAAGCAGTGAAAGGTGAAAGGCGGATCGCATCGGCATATCGATCTTGTGTCTTCTTGGTCGTTGCAAATTAAGATCATTTAACAGAAATAACTCACCGCTGTAAGAGCTGCAAGCTCGTCCGCTTTGATGGGCGTGGTTGGTGCCATTGCAGAAGAATAAGTGTCCTTTAGAGGTGGTTATGCTCAAGTTATTATGGTACCAGGTAGGAGGTAGGAGTATCTACGTTTTTCTTGCTGAATTGCTGTGTTCGACAGAGGAAAGAGTGAGATGACATCATTGTCGTGAACCATCAAATCCACGACTGCATTTCAAGCCTAACACCCAACGGCCAGCAAGAAGGACACAGTAGACTACCACGTAGAGGAGGACGAGTAAATTAGTACTCTAGTGCTAGTACCGTAGTGCTTTAGTAGCTGTATTCATCGGTCGAGATGAAGATACTTATGTTAGAGCCGCCTAGAAGTAATAGAGGATTAGCCATAGTTATTCATGGTTTTTAAACCACAAGCAGTTTAGTACTACTCCGGAGTACCCGAGTACCATGCAAATCTGCGATCAGGAAGTTGAACAAATCGACTTGCCTTATTTTTTAGTTGCAATTCTTGACTGCTTTCGATTTTTCTTTTGCAGAAATATTTCCATCTTCATGCGAGCTCGTGCCATCTTTCTCTTCAACAAAATTTCCGCCGCCAAGACCATGGTCGCTTCCCTCTTTGGTGGAGCTGTCTTGGTCCTCCCTGATGCTCTGAGTGTTCTTGAATTCTCTACCTAAGATCACAACACCTCCCCAAGCCATCGCGTGCCCTATTGGGTGCAAAGGAGTCACCATTAGTGCAGCCCCCGCCATAGTCAAGCTACCACCAGCTGCAGCAATACAGGCTCGTCTTAACCTGGAAGGCGGCGAAGTGCATGTCAGCGGCAACGGTGGTGCCAGGGAAAGGAACGAAACGTAGGGGTGCAACGGTCCATCGTGATGGTCTGGCGATGGGCTCAGTATTGCTCGCAATAAATGTTCTGTGGATTCAGCAGATAGCAAAAGAGTAGGGTTGTCGTTGATCGTGACGACAAAGTGTCCCTCTTGCAACGCCACACAGTCAAAGGAAGATGGCAGTCTCTCGCGAATCCATCGTGCGACTTGAAGACAGGGCAAGTATGGATTGTCATGTCGGTCCATGTCGCGATTGGTTTTCAAGGGCGGAACCGGTAAATCTGAAGTTGCAGTATGAAATCGAAGGACAAAATTGTCACAGAAATTTAGCTTGTCTTGGTAAGGTTTCGCATCTGGGTCTGACAAGAGAAGATTTGGCGGCAAGAAAATGGATCGACAGAGTACTCCCGAAGCTTTGGGTGTAGAATTGTTACTACTGATATTGCTGTGGCCTAGAGCATCCATCATTATACTATCCTCTGTTTGCGCCTTTTGCTCCTCGTCTTTGTAGTTTGTCAGAAAGACGAATGTAATGATCATTTCCTTGGCTATTTGACTCCATAAATAATCTTCCACGTCTTCCAGCGATTGGTTTCGACACTGGAAATCATTGATGGACTCTAAGATATCTCCTACGCGCAGTATACCCAATCCTTCTTCACTGTAAAATAGTTCTGGTAGAACCAATAATCCCTCTTCCCCCGTCGCAGTAGCAGCATTGAGACTGGCAATCCGTATCACATCAGTGGCAGTACCATAGCCAAGTGTAGCTCCCAAATATTTGTCGAGAGGTGGTATAGCATCTGAATAATTAGATCGCAGCCTGCATCGAGTTGTCAGACTAATCTTGTCTGGTCGATGACGGTCAAAGACATTGGAACTGTCGGTGTGGCAAGAGGTGAACTCTTCCAGCAATTCATGAAATCGACAATAATGAAAGTTGTAACAGTCCTGTGCCGTATCATTTCGCCTGCCTTCGCTGAAGTCCTTAGAGCTAGCATCATCATTCGATGTTTCATCTGATCTACTGTCATTTCTTTGGCTGGTTCCGGGTGTTGCTGGTTTCCGTCGAAAACGAGACAACCACCTCCTCTCCTCTGGTAGCGGGGGAGAATTATTACCATTTCTGGCACATTTTGGCTCCTGTTCTGCCATATCCGGGATCATGAGGTTTAGATTGGCTATTGGAGAACAACACGGCAAGGAGGAAACAACTAGTAATTGTGCGAAATGGCAAGGATGTACCCTCCTCGGAGTACTAGTATGTGTATTTTGGATTAAACTGGGTTCTAGCGACAGATCTGGAAAAATCAAATAATATTCTTGCAGATTAAGTCGATCCTCTATTTTATGGCCTAGCGCTGCGTTTCGCCAATGCTGCTTTTGTTAGGCCTTAATTATCCCTTTATCCACCTGTGCTGTCATCAATTTTTTGGCAATCCAAACAGAAGCACGGTTAATAACAGACTATCACTCACAGTTCTCGTACTTCGTAGCTAGACCTACTCGAAAATCAACGATCTTGTAGGCATACCATTATATCGCTATCAACTATCAACAACGAAAGCCTACATAACAAAAGGAACAGCAACAACAGCGGTACATATACACTATTTTTTCGCTTTCCGATCACCACAGGCTACTTTCAGCAGTGTCTGTGAACCAGCTCTAGTAGCAGATCCCAACCCAAAGAGCAAACCACTCTTTTTTTCAAGCACATACACCCCCAGCTCCAGCTCCAGCTCCAGATAATCTGTTGTAGTCGAAGGAGGATAAATACTCCAAGGTCAATTATACCAGTCGCGCAGTCCAAGCCACGCCAGCTCCACCAAATATCTACACAAGCGAAAGCATCTGTCGAAACAAGAAAAGAAGGAAGCCAACTCAAGATGACTTCAAGATATCCCGCACCCCCACCGTTCGACCCCACAGGTGGCAATAGCAGTAATAGTAGCAACAACAACACTAATAATAACTCTGACAGCAAACCAGATGAAAAACCTAGTTCGGGGGGTGGTACGAGTAGCAGCTATCCTGCTCCCCCACCTTTTGAACCCTCCAAACCCTCGGGCAACAACAATCCTGGCAATGGCACTACCGAAAATGACGGACCCGCCACGATTGGTGGGGACAATATTGCCAGCTTTCGTTTGGAATTCAACAAGATTGACAAAAATGGTTCGGGCTTTGTAGAACCCCTAGAAATTCATAAGTTGTTCATGGGGTACATTCCAGATGCCATGATCAAGCAGGTTGTCAAGTTCATGGACACGAACAAGGATGGCAAAATTGATTTTGATGAATACACAGTCATCCGTAAGAAATTGGCGGCACTGAAAAGTGGAAAAAGTTGAGCAGAGAAGGTTGCATCAACAGAGTGCCATTTCTATACATTGAAAATCCTTAATAGGTTTTAGCGAGGTTTACGTTATGTTCTACTACTGTACTTTCATGAGGTCAATATAGAATGTTGATTTTCTAAAGACGAGCAAACTCATAGCTCGGCGCCAGTCGACTCTTGGGCTTCAGACAAAGACTCTTCGTACCGCGCATAATCTTCCTTGAGCTCCTGTACCTCTTGCAACAACTGGTAGACAATAGCACATAGGACTGGGAACAAAAAGAGCACCAAGACTCGCAACCAGGAACTATCCTTCTTGACGTCGTCGTTGCCTCCAATGCCAGCAAATGTAGCAGGGTCTTCCGCGACAGGAATGATACGCATGATGAATCCCATGGGCAAAGAAATAGCACCCAATCCCACCGTAATCTTCCACTCTTCCCACGTCAAAGGTGTAGTCTGCGTAAAATCGCCTCCGTATTCGACAATCAACCACTGGGCAATCGTCGTAAAGGCAATCACCATCAAAAACATGGGTGACCTAGACAAATAACGCATGGGAGCAAACAAATCCCCAATTTCACGAGCATTGAACTCGTTAAAGACCTGACAGAAGACAAAGGCGTTGAAAATGATGGTAAAGTGGTGGGTTGAACCATCTTCGCAATCAAATAGATCCGGTCGATGTAACAAGAAGACCAACATGGCCAATTGGTAGGTGGCTTGGACCAAAATGTTTCTCCACATGGGACGACTGACTAGACTGGCATCGCGACGGTACGGACGACGATCGAGCAATTCCAATTCGGGTGGCTCTGTTCCCAATGCCAACGCTCCCATAGTATCCATAATAAGATTAACCCACAACATCATGACAGCATTCAGAGGCGGATTGTATCCGGACACGGCAGCCAAAAAGGTAATGGTCAGCGCCACAACGTTGACAGTCAATTGAAACTGCAAAAATTTGCGAATATTATCAAAGACGGACCGTCCCCACAAAACAGCCTTGACAATACTAGAAAAGTTGTCGTCCATAATAATAATATCGGAGGCCTTCTTTGCCACATCAGTTCCACTCAGTCCCATCGAAAGACCAACATCGGCTGCCTTGAGAGCGGGTCCATCGTTAGTTCCGTCTCCAGTGACACCTACAACTTCACCGACACCTCCACGGGCGGCTGCCCACTCTTCCTTGTATCCTGGCAACAACAGGTCGCGATCTTTCTCGTAGTTCCTTTTAGGATGGGCCTCTAGCCATTGCTCCTTGGTTTCTGGCATGAGGCCTCCATTTAGACGCTGAACCAAGATGTGTTTGTCCTCGGGACTAGAGCGCGCCAACACCTGCAACAGTGGAAGTTTTTCATCCAACTGAGCAGGCGTTAATTTTCGGAATTCTTCTCCAGTCATGGCCAGGCCTCCTGAATTTGCAAAATGAACCAACGAAGCAAATACGTGGCTGTTAGTAACATTGTATCAACTGACTTGAGAAACTAAACGAACCTGCTCAGTGTACATGACAACACGTACCCTTCTTGAGAATGCCAGCTTCCTTGGCGATTGCAATGGCTGTTTCCAAATTGTCGCCTGTGACCATACGAACAAAAATTCCAGCTCGCTGACACGTTGCAACAGCATCAATAACATCAGGTCTCAGAGGATCAGCGATGCCAACAAGGGCATCCAGACACATGTTCTTTTCCAGATTCTTTTCTACATCTGGTAAATGAATCTCGTGGGGATTTTTGCAGTAATCTTGAATGCTGTTGCGATGCGCCAAGGCAACACATCGAAGAGCACCACGGGCGTATTCGCGAATGACCTTTTCAAATTGCTCGCGCTTAGTTTTCGTCAAAGATTCTTCCAAACCATCAGAGTCCAAATAGTGTGTACAGTTTTCCAAAACCATCTCAGCCGCACCCTTGTGGTACAACGTCCAGTCCTCGGGTGTTTGATTTCGCTTGCTGGAAGAACGGGTCATGCGTCGGCTGGAAGCATCTTCCACATCAAGAGCCTTGTCACTGCCCGAAACGATGAGAACGGTCATGCGCTTGCGAGCACTGGAAAAGGGAAATAAACGAGATCCAGATGGAGATCCAAAATCGGCAGCAACGCGACGAGATTCCCAGTCATCATTGTTACCCCAGACAGATGCAGCCATGCGCAACATGGCAACTTCCGTTTTATTTCCAATCCAGGCTGCGCGATCTTCTCTAGATCCATCAGTGAGTGGGACACATTTAGCAGTACTGCAGCAGGCAATGCCCTCCAATATTATATGCTGGGCTTTGTCGCTAATTTTAAAAGCATGAGTGGACTTGGCAACACCTTCATGACGGGTGTCAGCAAAAACTCCCTTGACAACAGTCATTCTATTTTCCGTGAGGGTTCCAGTTTTGTCGGAGCAAATATTTGTGGCATTTCCCATGGTTTCGCAGGCGGCCAAGTGACGAATCAAATTTTGATCTGCCAACATTTTTTGGGTACTAAAGGCAAGGGAAATAGTGACAGCAAGCGGAAGACCCTCGGGGACAGCCACGACCACAATGGTAACTCCGATAATGAACGCATCCAAAGCATGGTTCCACAATGATTTGTGCTGCAAATAGACAGGATTGATCCAAATCTTAATGGACATCATTGCCACAAAGGTCAACGCAGCTGCAGCCATACCTACGTATCCAATATTGGCAGCCATTTCGTCTAATTTTTCTTGAAGTGGAGTCTGATCTTGTTCTTTTTCGAGGTGCGACTGGATAATTCCCCATTGGGAATTTTTTCCAACCGCAATGGCAATAAATTGTCCACTCCCAGCGACGACAGTGCAACCACTGAGCACAAAAGGGTCCTCCTCCGCATTTTTGTCCACTTCAATGGGTTCTCCCGTCAAGGCAGACTCGTCCAATTGTATATCGTCCATTCGCACCAAAATTCCATCGCAAGGAATAGGGTCTCCGGCTTCAACCACGACCAAATCTCCCACGACAATTTCGTGTACTGGAATTTGCCAGTGCAATCCATCTCGTACGACCACGACATCAATGGCATCGTTGGCCACACTAAGCTGTCTAAATTGAGACTCCTTTTGGTAATCATTAATCGCAGTCACAACACTGACAATCAAGCAAGCCGACAAAATAGCGCATCCTTCCACATAGCCGGTAGCGGGATCGTCGTAGATTCCAATGGCAAGACTGACGACTGCAGCCACAATCAGAATTTGCAGCGTAGCATCGTCAAAGGTTTCTACAAAGAGGGTCCAAAAGTCCTTGCGTGGCGTGGCAGGCATGGCATTGGTCCCCCAGTGCTCGCGACGGACTTCAGCGGTCGCAGCATCGATTCCACGCTCGGGATCAGTGTGGAGATTTTTAGCCAATACTTCAACGCCACCCAATTTCTGCAGACGCTCCAAATTGTTCATCAATGCTTGCGATTCGTTGATGCTTTCCAGGACAGTTTGAAAATCTTCGGCCGTTTTGCTAATATCTTCAATGATCTCTTTGGGGGACATGCCCGTAACACCAGGGCCATGAAGGCTTCGGTCGAGGGAGTGGCTACTGAAGGAGGACATTTTCCTTGTTGTAAAGTCAAGTTGACAATTTCCTAATCTATTCCAAGATATTACGATAATAGTTCTGTACTCCTACTTAACTCAATGGCTATGAACAGATCCGAAACAACAATATTATTATTAGCAATGGTGCGTAAAGTTGAATTGAATTGAAGATTACTCCAAGTTCCGTACTTTTATGGAAATGGGCAGGTAGGTGAATAACTAAGTACTCCCTCTGTACTGTTTACTATCAAGAGCACGTAAGCCTGTCTCCTGTAGAATCCCTGTAGGAATGTACCACACGGCCATTTAACGCCCACTGGCAATGCAGGCTTCTAGGTTCATGTTTTCTGTTACAGAGGGAGTAGACTACTACGTACCAGGTAGGACTTAGCTTAGTCTACCTGGTAGGCTACTAGCTACTACTACTTGTACCTAGTCTACTACTAGCTAGAGAGTAGCTAGTAGTAGTCGTACAGTACTACTAGTAGCTAGAGTAGTTCTTAGTATCATTATTTTGCTTCTTTGAGCTTAATGACGACGAGCAAGCATTGCCTCTGCTCTATTCTATCCGTTGAATGCATACCGTAGTAATACCAAACTCCACGTGTTGCTTCATTGAAGAATAACGCTAATCCTATTGCAGAAATACTCCGTAGTACCGTGAACATACCCTAATAAGACTACAAATCGTACTCTAGTAGACTACTACTACTAGCAAGGCTAGTAGTAGCTAGTTCTGTACTGTACTATGCATTCCTCCCACGATAGTTTTAGGATTGCAAACAAAGAGACACAATCCATAATTCAAACATTATTTCTTGATTTATAATTCAATAGCTGGAAAGCAAAAAGTCCCAAGGAAGGAGAATCCGCGAATTAAAAATCCACAAACAAGGTTGCTCACCCGCTTTTGCAATCTATCCAGGAGGCCCTTCAACATCCGGTGGTTACCACAAGCAAGAGACAATTCGAAACAAAACAATGCTCCGATTAAAAATTGTTGGGAGCCAGAATCGCGGCCACAGCTGACATTAAATCAGGTAATGTCTTTAAAATCTACTTCGAAGCGATCCCAGGGCAGTGAAATACTGAAAACGCAAGAAGCAAAATGGTTGGAACCTACTGACTGCAAGGCCCTCAAGACAACACGGAGCACCGATCTCGAGGTTAATAGCCTAGGTAAGAAAGGTGCCACTTACCAGAGGAATCGTTGGATTTTATGATCCTATCTTCAACTGTTGAGGCGTATCGTTGCATTGAAGGCGCTAGTATGAGTTAGTTTTGAGATAACGTTGTTCATCCCTCACCATCTTCGTTAGATAATCAGCTTTCTCCGCATTGTTCATACTCAGCAGTGTTGGCACAAGCAATGACGTCTCCATCATAAGCTGAAGCAATCGTCTTCGGTGAGGTTCCTGCGCTTTCAACACCATGCGTTCGCTGTACGAGTCCGTTGCGCCGCCTACATTTCTTACTGAAGGCGCCATGGCTGCCGCAGCATTCACTTGCGTGACAACAGCCAACTGTAGTTGAAGAAGCTCTCTCTGAAAATAACTATTCCAAAGCTCGACCAAGTCCCAAACTCGCTCGTGTTCTTTCAATGCATTCAACGATTTGTTCGCTAAAGGGTGCGACGATTCGGCTTTCCACTCATGTAGGACCGCTGTCAACGGTGCATAGACTCCTCCTTCAGCTGACGCAATATCTGTCTGATCTTCAACTAAAAAACTTCCTCGGACTTGCAAGTAGGTTTCTCGAGTTGACCAAACATGAGGGTTTAGAATCTCTTCGATTTCAATTGGCGACACCACGACATGATCTGCCAAATATAGAATCTTTCCATTTGTCTCGTCGGCAATTTCCTGCAGGTTTGTCAAGTGGTGTACAAGTGCAACCGAAGCAAATGTGTCAGGTTGCAAGGGGTGGGGAAAGGGAATGACCATTTGCCGGCGACCTGATCGTTGCAAGTCTGAGTAGAGTTGTCTGTAACGCGGCTCAAAAATTTTGAGAGGTACTTCTGCTCCTGGAATAGGCGTCTCTCGCTGTGGAGTAAGTAGTGGCAGCGGCAGTTTTTCGTTTTCGTTTGTGTTGTCTTTAGTGTCAACAGAAGTCACCAAAGTATCGGGGTGTAACAAAGGCCCTGACGCCAAAGGAAACATTGGAAACTTCTTGTTGGGATCTACTTCCAATGAGCGAATGGCACAATCCTCAATCTTTGGCAGCCATGATACGGCATCCAGTTTCTTTTCCAACCATTCGCGTTCATTGTATTCACTAGTGTCGCTTGCGACATTGTAAAACGCACTGCTGCCCTCGCTTCCTGCAATGATGTTAGAGTAGCCAGCAAACTTTTGCTCATCTTGTTCCTTGAGCAAACGAGATTCCGCCTCTGCCTTCGATTGCTGCTCTTGCTGTTTGCGGATGCTTGCGCCCCACTGTCGAGAAAACGCCATAATTTCTGGTTGAAGTTTGTTTAAGTAGCTCCAGCCATCGATGCCGGCCTGAATCCGTCTCGTCAATTCCTGGTCCGCAGTTCTACCTGTCCTGGTCGCCAGGTCTTCCCGAAAGCTCTCCTTCAGAACCCTACGAAATACGTTCACATTATCAATGGTCTCATCTCGCATTGGGGGAATAAAATCGTCGAGAGGAAGGGTTTCGTCGGGAATGCATTGACACCACCGCAGCAAGTTTCGGTAGACTCCTATTATTAAACGCTTTTTGCTCGATGCTTTGGAAATATGCGCCATTGACAACACTTTTCGATAAAGTACACAACTTTCTGCAGTAGTTTTCAAGTGTGTTGAAACTAGTTCAAACAACCAATTCGGGAAACACCTTGAGCTGTATATGCGGCCTGATGCTCTAATAATTACAGGACGTAATAACAATACAAGTTAGTTGACCGGCTCTGTTAAATAATACATACTACTCCGTGCATTTTACCATACTGTAATAGAAAACAATAGCTACTGTAAAATATAATATGCTGACTCGATCGATCACTTTTCTTGAAGAAACATTAGCATTATCTTTCTTTACTACGAACCCTAAAATCGTTTTGAGTTTTGGTGCCCACTGCCTCCGGATAATGAAAAGAGGCCGGCTAAATCAGAATTCAATAGAGGAATAAACGACTAGCTAGTATTGTTTCTTGTTTGGAGTACTGGCTACAATATTGGAGAAGCTGCCGAAATTTTCGCTAGTAACATGCCATGCCCAACTCATAATCGCATAGCATATTCTTAACTCCAGTCCTAGCTAGAGGCGCTGCAGACTAGCGTTTTTCATTACTGCTTCCGCCTTACTCAATTCTGGTTGCGGAATTAGTGGCATGTATATTGATGGTGCCATTTAAAAGTTTCCGTTCACCACATTATATGCCACGAGCAAAATTATCAATGGAATGAATGTAACGGCTGCGTATCCGCCTACTCTTGTCGTGAGTCCAACCTGGTTTTCATTACCCGCGTCCAAGACTTCCAACTCAAACTTCAAATCCGTGTTTGGTGGAATGGGCCCCATTTCTAATTCGCCGTACGCTAGTGGAGAAGGAATATTGATGACACGCTTACCTCCAACATACATGGGAGGGATTTCATCCTCAAAGCCCAATACTCCGAGATCCATCCCTCTGATCACTTGTCCTTTGCCAACGACAAAATTGAAGGGTTCGCCTTCCGCTGTAAGGATAAAAAGAGGAAACATTCAGATCAATAACGCTGGCCGTCTAAAATATTTAGTCCTAAAACAAAACCAAGCAAACTTACTGACAGCATCGAAAACGGTAACACTGCCCCCTCCTCCGAGAAATCCTCCAAAGGGCCCCGAAGGTTTTGCCGAAGAACCAGCCTGAAACGATCCCGAATAATAGCAATAAACGGTATCACCTGGTAAAATCCGTCTCCCCTGTCCAGGGACAATATCTTCGTAAGCCAATCCATTGCGCGCAATGGGGCCCAGCACGAAACCTTGTACAGTTCTGTGACTCTTTGCACAGTCTCGTTTGAGAGTAGTGGGAGTTATGAAAGCGGAAGCAGAAATAAAGAGCAGCGCCAGCAGTGAAAACCGAAGATGGTTCAAGGTCGGAGTAGAAGGGATCATACTATAGCAAGCAAATATGAGTGCAGTACTGTATGTAGTCGAGATGAGATGACTACTTTTTTGTACTCGTCAATATGAACGAGCAAAAAAAAGGTATGAAAGACGAAAGATGAAAGGTATCGGCTTCAATTGCTTCATTAATTTCTGACGCACAAAAAATCTTCTTGCAATACTCGAGTAGCTTTCAAGAGATTTTTTGGTGAGAAAGACTGCGCGTCTGAAGTCAAAGATTTAAAGATGCACACTTCTTCTCCTCTGTCTGAAAGGTCACTTAAGCACGAACAAGTCATACCATGGTGAATAATGATCATTTCATAGACTTGCAATTCCTTTTCTGAGCTAAAGAAGTGGTAAACCAACTCCATTTTGAACCACCCCTTTCGTTCTCATCAAACTGAGAGCACAGCAGTGGCAGCAACCTCTACCCAAATAAATATATTCTACCACTAGCTAGCTATACTAGCCTACTAGACTACTAGTACAGTAGTACCTAATCGTAGTAGGCACTCTTGAACTTATAAACGTTGTCGTGTACGTTAACCACTTCTATTGTCAATGTTTATCAGGGTGAGACTCCATTGTTGGGATGACACTTGTCTGGGCAGTGGAGCGGATACGTGCGATTCACCTCGATAAAGTACTGTTCATCTACTCTTTGAATATGAATGCCGTACATGCCGGCTACTTTCTCCTTTCTCCGGCATCTATCCTCCATCTCCGTCGTTGCTCACCTTTGCTCTTCTTTTATCCTGTCCAACTAAATACTACCAAAGAGATAAGACGAACTACAGTCTTCCATTCCAATACCCAATACAACTAAACGACAGTATCTTATTTCAATTCGGTGGCATTCACCATGGGACCTCCAGCGCCGGCAAATCCCGCCGCGGATTCTCCTTCCGCTGCCATACTACCACTGACCACCAACATGACCGCGACATCGTTGACCAGTGGCGGGAATAGCTGTTTAGACGAGCAAATTGAGCGGCTCAAGAGATGTGAATATTTGCGAGAGGGGGAAGTCAAAGCCTTGTGTCTAAGAGCGCGAGAAATTCTTGTTGATGAATCGAATGTGCAACGAGTCGATGCACCTGTAACGGTATGTACTTTTATATGGATGCGATGCATACATGTATGATGGATTGATGAATAATCTTTTGATACGAGAACTTCAGCTCGAAATCTGACGTTTTTCTTTTGTGTGCACATTCGTTCTAACTCAACTGGTGTTTCCACTCTATGCAACCTCACAATGATGCCGAAAAAACCTCCAATAATGACAACAATAAACTACCATACACGAAAATTGATAGATATGCGGTGATATTCATGGTCAATTCTATGATTTAGTGGAGCTCTTCAAAGTGGGCGGGGAGTGTCCGGACAAAAACTACCTCTTTCTTGGTGATTTTGTGGATCGAGGTTATTACTCCGTGGAGACTTTTCTGCTACTGTTGGCGTTGAAAGTTCGATATCCCGATCGTATCACCTTGATTCGAGGCAATCACGAAAGTCGACAAATTACACAAGTTTATGGATTCTATGATGAATGTTTGCGAAAGTATGGCTCCGTTAATGTTTGGAGATATTGTACTGAAATTTTTGACTATCTCAGTCTGAGTGCTATCATCGAAGACAAGATTTTTACCGTGCATGGAGGACTTAGTCCGAGCATTAATACATTGGATCAAATTCGTGTCATTGACCGCAAGCAAGAAGTGCCTCACGACGGAGCCATGTGTGATTTGATGTGGAGTGATCCCGAAGAAATTGATGGGTGGGGACTTTCGCCACGTGGAGCTGGCTATTTGTTTGGAGGCGATATTGTATCTATGTTCAATGAGAGAAACGATCTTGATCTTATAGCCAGAGCGCATCAACTTGTAATGGAAGGACACCGGAGCATGTTCAACGATGCATTAGTTACAGTTTGGAGTGCTCCTAACTATTGCTACCGTTGCGGAAATGTCGCCGCCATTTTGGAATTGGATGAAAATTTGGAGCGAAGCTTTAAAATCTTCGATGCTGCTCCGCAAGAAGCGAGAGGTGTCCCCATCAAGAACCCACCACCTGATTATTTCCTATAATTGTTGCTGCTGTTGTACTTAATAAAAGAACGCTGTAATTTTTGTGCCTTTGATTTCGTTTTGTTAAAAAAATATTCGAAGCTCAGGTAAGTGTTGCCGTAGGACTGGTGTGGGCCGTGTTTATTCCCAGTGCCTACCAGCAGGACTGAATCTTTTCGTTCAAAGCTACTGTAGCAAGCTGAGAATGTTTCCAATGCAACAGGGCCCATTACTGAAAATTCAATGAATCCACTAGGCGCGCTCATCACAACAGGAAGAAACCTACTTCTACTGAGCTAAAGTATTATTTTGGTTACGTTATGTTGTCAAAAGATTACTAGTCATGAACTATTGCTCTGCTGAGAACTACAACTAGACTATTGGTACGTAGTACTAGCTAGGGTCAGTATCAAAAAAGTGGGTAGTGGGTACTAAGAGCATCCACTAACTTGACAGAATAGGGATTAGAATAACTTTTTCGCTCAAAATTTGGTCGACCGCAGTCACTAACTAAGGATAAAGCATGTCTTCGATCAAAAGTTTTGATAAAAAATTTAGTCGGAGTGCTATTCTCGTGCAAATTGGAGTAACAAGTCTGTTCCCTCCTAAATCTCTTGACTAAATTCTGATTTTGCACAATTTGCAGGAGAATAGCACTCATTATAATTTTATTAATTATATACAAGAACTAGAACTAGACTACAACCGAATCGAAGAACCTACTAGACTACTACTACTACTACTACTACTACTACTACTGCCTACTACTACTACTAGCTACTGGAGATGGACAAGGAGATCATGGACAAGGAGATCATGGACAAGGAGATCATGGACAAGGAGATGGACAAGGAGATGGACAAGGAGATGGACGACGACAAGGAGATGGATGACGACAAGGAGATGGACGACGACAAGGAGATACAAGAGATGGGGGACAACACCAACAAGGAGATACAGGAGCAGCAGCAGCCGCAGCTACAACGGGAGATGGACAATGAGATGGAGCTGGACAAGGAGATGGACAACGAGGATGACAAGGAGATACAGCAGCAGGAGGAGGAGCAGAAGCAGGAGATGGAACAGGAGGAGATGGAGATGGTGGATGACGAGGATGAGGAGCAGCAGCTGGAAGACGAGGAGCAGCAGTGGCAGGAGATGAATGTACTTGAAATGCATGCCATTTCCATCCATGTGAAGCTGCTTGATG
>Ga0210036_1003611_pt1 | contig 15032 bp, 7 predicted proteins | sample CryGeymeta201515_FD_185469 | JGI IMG/M metagenome (GOLD analysis project Ga0210036, IMG submission 185469) | Groundwater microbial communities from Crystal Geyser aquifers in Utah, USA - Crystal Geyser metaG 2015-15 (SPAdes) (version 2) | ecosystem: Environmental > Aquatic > Deep subsurface >...
TCACCCAAGCGCAAGCTTGGGGCCTACCTAGCCAAAGTCGGCGGGGAGTACACTTGCACGGGGAGCCAGGCCGTGGAGCGGGGCGCAGTTTATCCTCTTACCCGGGAGCGGTGTGTCTGTGTGTCTGTCTGTCTGTCTGTCGTTGAAAGTGTGCGTTGAAGTACACCGTTGGACGAGAACGAAGAGTTTCTGCTTGCCCGGGTGCACATAAAAAGGATCAAAATCCTACTATTTGAGTTAGGTAAAGGTGACTACTACTAGTAGTAGTAGTAGCTACAGTACTAGTAGTAGACTACTACTACTACTAGTAGCTACTAGCTACTAGCTACTAGCTACTAGCTAGTAGTAGTAGTAGCTACTACTAGTAGAGCTCCTAGTAGCTAGCTAGTCTACTACTACTAGTCTACTTTACTAGCTAGAGTACCGTGGTAGCTAATCAGAGTAGGAGTAGAGAGACGAGTACACACTACCGGTTTCCAAGTGTTATATCCAATGTTGACATGTTGACAACTGCTTTCATTGTATACTTCCAATCATAAACTACAACCACAACGATCTGTTCCGCAACATCACCAGCATCATTACTATCAACAACCACGAACCACCTGTCTTCGCCGTTGCTGCTTTTATCACCGCCGCCATCAGTAGTAGTAGTAGTAGCAGCAGCAGCAGCAAAAACAGCAGCAGCAATGACCACTCTGGATCCTTTAGTAGCACAAGAAGACGTGATGAGTACTGTGAGTGTTTCCAGTAGCAGCAGTGTCGCTAATTCTATTGGCAGCAGTAGCAGTAGCAGTAGCAGTAGCAGTAGCAGTCATCCTTCCGCCGAAAGTACCGCTGTACTCGGAGTATATACCAGTATAAGTACAAGTGATACAAAAAATGATTATGCCAGCAGTGCTGGTAGTAGCGATTGTAGTAGTTGGACCGGTCAAAGTCACAGTCATGCCAATACTGCTACCAACAGCAGTTGTAGTGACAGTTGTAGTTCTAGTTCCAGTAGTAGTAGTCACAGTGAGAGTGAGAGCAGCCAGCAAGCATTACAGCGACGACAACAACAATCATCAAATGTCTGTACAACGTTCACTTGGTGCTTTGCATCACCACCTAGTAATTATCATCATCGTCATAGTAAGGATCACCACCACCACCACCACCACCACCATAATCCACAGAAGCAAAGAAGAAGAGGAAGGCATCACCGACGACAACGACAACGACGACGACGACAGACAAACGAAGAAGGACTGGTCCATTCTTTGGAACAACAACAAGAACTGCGTGCCATTGTTTGCCTTCAAAGCCACTGGAGACGATTTTTGGCTCAACGTTACTTCAGTTCCAAATTGGCAGCTGTCAGAGTATTGCAACAGTTATTAGGCAATCGTTATCATCATCGGTACAATTATTACTATCATTATCATGAATTGCAGAAGGATGTTTCCAGGTTATTGTCAGTACTATTGTCAGCATTGCCAACAACATCTGAACAGAAGAACACAGACGATACTATGGGAGCTACTGTAGTGGGAGCTACTGTAGTGGGAGCTACTGTGGGAGCTACTGTAGTGGGAGCTACTGTAGTGAGAGAAAATGAAAAGGATACCTTGCAGTCTATGTTGTCTGGAAACAACCGTGATCCAAGTAGAACGACAAGTACTGCTGCGGCTGCGGCTACGGCTGCTGCCTCGACCATTCATGATCTTGAATTGGCATTGGCATTGGCATTAGACTGGAATAACAGTGCCTGTACCTGTACGAGAACACGGACACCAAAAACCTCACTGACAACGCCACCGACAACGCCAACTCCAGTAGCCATGCCAAGCACTGCAGTAGTGACTCCATCTCCTATCAAACATTCCAATCAATCTACCACTTCAGAAACAAATGCTATTCCACCAACAAAACCAGCAACAGCAACATCAAGATCAAATACAGCAAGAACAACAACAAGTACACAAAACGAATATCAAGAATTACAATGGGTAGCATTTACAATTTTACAAACATTACAAAACTACTGTCAAAATCAACATCATCAACAACAACACAATAATTTGTATGACGTCATTCAGTGGTTGCAACAACACAATGATACATCCCTACAAGACCCACCACAATATCTACAACAAGTCCAACAACAACAACACCCACCACAACGACGATCATTGGCGGTTCAACAATATTTGCAACAATTACAAGCACAACAATGTGCTGCTTTGACGATACAAAAATGCTTTCGTACGCATTTTTTGTGGAATGAATACTATACCAAACAAAAACAGCAAATGAAATTACAACAACAACAAGAAAAAGAAAATGAAAAACATTTGGCTGCCATGGAAATTCAAGATTGGTGGAGGAATTGTATTCATCAACATGATTTTTATGTTACTTATTCTTGGCACAAACAAACATCGAAAGCAGCATTACAGCAACAGCAACAGCAACAACTACAACAAAACCACGCCACTGTCAAAATTCAACGGTGGTTTCGAAATAGAAATATGGTTTTGCAGTATTATAACGATACCAATTCAATGCCTTCTGATCATCATGATGATTATAGTATCATCAAGAAAGAGGAAAATTGTGACTGCGGTTGGAGCTGGTCGTCCCATGAAAATTCTTTATCCAATCTGACCATTGAGGTACCAATCGAACAAGAACAAACAATAAAAACGATGATATCGCCGCCTCGTGATTGCATCCTTACCGGTAACAACAAGAAATGCAACGACGACGACGACGACGAGAACGAGAAGGAGACGGCTGCTCAACAAATGCAGTTATGGATTTGTCAGACTCCAAAGAACAGCAATAGCAACACTATCAGCAATAGCATGAAGTTACTCAAGCAAGAACAACAGCAACAGCAATTATGTACCATGCGTGCCACCTGCATACAAACATATTTTCGCAAGTACACGGCACAACGACGATACAAAATGCTTCAGTTCTCACTAGAAATGACACGAGAAAATGCGGCACTTCGAATCCAACGTACTTGGCAGGCCAGATATCACCGTCAGCGATATCGTCGACTGTTCACTTTATCGGCAGTTCTTATTCAACGAGTTTGGCGTGGATATTACCTGCGAAAACATTACCAGAACTTGTATAGATCAGCGGTGCAGGTGGCTGCTGTATTGCGCGGCTACTATTCCAGGCGACGATACCGTCTCCTGTTATTATTAACTGTTTCGGTTCAAGCTTGGATCCGATGCCGGTCCCAAAAACAAAAACACAAATCGATCCTTCAGGCCGTTGCCACTATTCAAACCGCAGTACGATCGTACACGGATCGAAAAGGATTTATAGATATGAAAAAGGCAGTGTTGTTGGTGCAGAGAACAGCAAGGGCATTTGTGGCGCATAAGTCATACCGTCGGTATTACCGAGCTTGTCTTACAATACAAACGGCCAATCGTCGCTACAACGCACAGAAGGTGACTTTGGCTTTAGTTCGCGAGAAAATTTGTCAAACAAACGCTGCTTTCACCATTCAGTCAACGTGCCGTTTGTATTTAATGCGCAAGCATTTAGTGGCACGCAAAGCTACAATATCTATCCAGTCCAAATGGCGCCAGATGGTTGCGAGCAAGCTGTTTCGAAAACAAAGAGCAGCCAAGCTGTTTCGAAAACAAAGAGCGACCATTCTTATCCAGTCCCTACAGAGACGACGTGCAGCTATCCTTTTCAAAAGACAGAAGCAAAACCAATACCTTCTTGAATGCGAACAGAAATTGCAGGACGTTGTTATTCGTGTCCAGAGCTATGTTCGTGGTGTAGTGGCACGCCAGACTCTCGAGAGACGTTCTACTGGTGCCAAGAGGATTCAAGCTACGTGGAGAATGGTCGCTGCTGCAAGGGTTTATCGGTTGCAGCGTAACGCATCCATTCGATTGCAAGCCTTTCAACGCATGGTTCATTCTACCCTGAGTTTTCAAGAGAATCGAGCTTCCGCATCATTGATTCAGGCTTTGTGGCGTTGTTGCAGTGATGTCTACGTGTATCAATCATGGCGGAAGGCTTGTATACTGTTGCAAGCAAAGGTCAGGGCTTGGAGGTCTCGTACTTTTTACCGTTCACTTATCATGTCGAAACAAATACATGACGCCCGGATTGCTCGTGCTGCAGCCCTTATTCAAGGCACTGTAAGGGTGAAACAATCCAGTCTCTCTTCAGTGAACAAGTTTAAAGCAGTTCTGAAGATTCAATCTACTTGGCGCATGTTTCGTGCTCGTTCCGTCCATTCGACTATACGAGTCGCTACGGTCAAAATACAATCCATTGTTCGCACGTCGATTGTCCGACAGCATTACTCGGGTCTTCAGCATTCTATCCTCCAGATACAATCTGTGTATAAACGGTATCGAACAAAGAAGCGAAATCACGCCGCAATTCAATTATCGCGAGAATTCCGACGATTTCGAGATAGGGGAGCATATTTTGTCGCGCAAATGTCAGCTAAAAAGATCCAATCCCTGTATCGCGGCTTCTTAGTAAGGAGACACCTTCAATGTCTATCATTCGCTGCGAGTTTGATCCAGGAAGCTTGGAGAAGGAATCTGCGCATTTTATTATCGAAGAGACGCTTAGATAAAAACGCTGTGGCGATTCAGAGTTGCGTGCGATCTTGGCTTTTGACCAAGTATTTTACGCAACAAAAGAAGTCAGCATCGATTCTGCAAAAAAATGTAAGATTGAGCTTGCAGCAGTCAACATACTTTAATTTACGAAATGCAACTATATGTTTGCAGCGGCAACTTCGCGGATATCTGGCGAGGGTCGCTTACAAGGCTTGCTTTAGTTCGGCGATAGCTATCCAATCATACTGGAGAATGTGGAAATCGAGGCACAAATTTTCCACCACAAAAGGAGCTGCTTTATCCATTCAACAATGCTGGCGGCGAATCCTCCTCGAGCGAGAGGTGGCTAAGATTCTTCTGGTGTGGCTCAATTCGAAAATTGAAGAACGTCAGCAAAAGGTTCGAATACTGAGCGTTCGTGTTATCCAATGTTTGGCCCGAACATGCGTCGTTAGGCAAAACTATTTGATAATGAGAGCTGCGCAAGCTACAATTTCGTCCTTTTATCGGGGATACCGTGCAAAAACAATTTTCGCTATCAAACAAAATTGCGCGTTGGCAATTCAGCAATGTTACCGGTACCACTACGCCCGAAAGAAATTTCTCAATTTTCGCCGTGGAATGCTTCACCTACAAAACCAATTGCGTCGACACTTATTACGACGAGCACAAAAGAAACGAATAGCTGACGCTCTTCTTAAAAGGCATCACACCGCCGCATGTTTCATTCAAAGGTTTTGGCGTGGCTTTTGTGTACGCCGGGAACTACTTACGGAATGGACATCAGCCACTGCTATCCAATCCCGAGTCCGCTCTCTATTGATGGTTCAAAAATACGAACAAATTCTGACTGCAGTTATTGTACTGCAGTCTTTAGCTCGGCAAAAACTGGCTGAGCATCGTTTTTACAAATGTTTAGTGTCTGCCACGATGATTCAATCCAAAAGACGTGCTGTCTCGGCCAGGCAAAAATATATAGTTGCGCTGCGATCTATCGCCAAAGTTCAGTCACTGTGGCGACAACGAATGGCTCAAGAGGAATGGACAAATGCTCGAAGTTCGGCCGTTTGCATTCAAGGGATCTATCGATGCCACCAAAGTCGATGTTTTGCAGCTGAATTGCGAGACGAGAGAGCTCTATTGCGAATTCGATCGGCAATTTTCCTGCAAAGGTTTGTAAGATCTATTCTACTTCGATGTCATCAGTTCGAGGCCGATGGCGAGGCCAACAAGGCAGCAAGTTGCCTGCAGTCTAATGGCCGAATATGGATAGCTCGACAGAATATTGCCCGAAAAATACGCTCCATTGTTAAGATTCAATCTATGGTCCGACGATTTATTGCACGGGAAATAGCTTCTTCCCAGAAAGAAGTGGCATGGCGATTACAGCGTCAAATGGAACAGCAAGAGGTAGCTGCCATGAGGCTTCAATCTCAATATCGTCGCTACGACGACAAATTGGGACTCTTTTCTGTTCGATTACTGACGATTCAACTTCAGGCCACGTTTCGAATGTGGAAGGTGCAACACCTATACGAACGATGCAAGCAAGCTGCCGTTCGGCTGCAGTCCTTTTGGCGAATGGTACACACTCGTCATATCATGCAGCAACGATTCTTGCAAGCCAGAGCAGTTTTGACGAAGCGTCCCGTCATGGAAGAGTTACAGCGGTACTTTTGCGATCAACAATATGCTCTTGCTGAGTGTGCCGCTCGCACTGAAGTGAAGTTGTTGTTGGAGTCAGATGTTCCTACCTTGAACAATGCAGGGCACTGCTTGTTGAGGTTGGTGAATTCTGTGAAACAGTTTCGTTTCTTTGCCGAAAGCGAAACGTTAGAAATGGCAGCGTCGGAAAAAGTGTTGGTGAGAGTCCAAAAGCATTGTGAGGATTACGACTATGAAATGCTTGATACATCGAATCCATGTGTCATGTTGCTTTAAACCTTACATATCTTTGAAGCATTGTGCGTTCGTTGATTCGAATCGTGCGAGCGTAAGTCCAGGTTTTAACATTTTTTTAGAGAATAAAAACAGAAATTGCTTGAGCATGAAAATACAAAATACGTTGCATTTTTTCAGAATATTTGAGGTTTCTCCTTTGTGAATCCATGGGGCGACGTTCAAAGGCCTGGTTAATGTCATTCATCTTTTACATTGTCTGCGCTGCTCGGACATTCAATCAAAAAGAGCTGTTGGAGGTTATCGCTAGGTTAAAGCGAAAGGATAAAAGTAATAACTACTACCAATAGCAAAGACGAGAGGCGAGAGCAATAGGAGAGGGTGCGCCAGAATTTCCAATCCAGACAGCAGACCAGTTCTCATTTTGCATACTGGGTCCAATAAGACGACAAGTAGCTCCATGCAGTCCTCCGTAGTGTTCTATAGTAGTTTGTTGCAGAGTGCAGGAACAAGTCTACGAAGAAATCTAAATATCCCACCTTAAATACTCGGACTTTGATACAATATTTAGACCGCCAATCTCCTGATAGACCATGTAAGTCAACAAAAGAAATCAAAAAATTAAAAGAATTTTCCCAACACGACAAACATATTGTAACACCTACAACAACTGTTATGCCGCGTTTTTATTCAAACGAGACTCAAATGGGGCAATTTTTCAACCGATCTTGGATTCTGGAAAAGACTGTGTTTTCATTGGTAAGTGAAAGTGATGTCCAACATCGGTACGAGCAGCACCTATTAGATTTTGCACTGGCTCAACAGAAAGGAATGATGTGCATTGTAGATGTCAATGCCCCATTTCTGTATGATAAGAGAGTATAAAAAATCTTTCGTCGTTTGACGCTACTCGTGAGAAGATCCTACTAATAATGAAAAATTCGAGCAAACAAGCAAAGCAATCATACCAGTACTAGCACTCTAATTAGCTGCAGCCGTGCAACTATGCTGGTAACTTTCAGGCACTATGAAGATAATGTGTGTTGTCCCATTTCATTGCTGTCTTTTGTATTTCTACCACTTCTTCTTCTAGGTAAGCAGAGTGTAGATAGATAGTGACATCAATCATCAATCGATGGTGACCAAGCACTGACACTTCCACCGCCAAAGGTTGCAATGAAAACTATTTTTCGTTTCTGGAATGACATTGATTTTGCAACTGACGTAATCCAGTGATAAAAATAAAAGAGACTTTACTGCGTACCACAAAATGATAACGATCAAGAATAATTTAATAACGCGATGATGTGTTTGCAGTAAACGGAGGCACCAAGTGAAGAACACATTATTGTTCTTGATGCGGTAATGACAGGAGTCTTCTTGCTGGCGGTCGTGTGCGTGTCTGTGTCTCGGAAGAGAAGAACTGAGTAGGAAACGTTGCTGCTGCTGTTGTTGTTGCTGCTGCTGCTGCTGACGTTGCTGTAGTTGATGCTCGGAGCGTCGAAATACCATTGAACATTGACAATAGTGTTACTGATAGTGCTTAAGATGTTGTGTTGTGTGTAAGTATGTTGTTGCCAGTGGAATGATGTACTCGGAGTAATAATTAAAAAAAATAATGATGGTGAGATTGTGAGAGAGTGTGATGATTGATGATTGATGATGATGAGTTGTGAGATGAGAGAGAAAAAATAATATTATTAAAATAGTAGAAAGTAGAACCACCTCGTACTCTAGTATTTGCTTTAGCCTACCTGGTACTACTAAGAAAACAACGTGATAAAACAACCAGCAGACTAACAGTGGTAGTAGACTCTCTCTAATACTCCGTACCAGATAGATCAGTCAGATCAGTCACGAGCAAGACACAGTAGACAACAACAACAAAAAGTAGATCTAGTGTGCGATCAGCATACATATGTCGTGCTACCAGTACCAGTACTACTAGGTATACTAGCTAGCTAGAACAACAACAATAATAATGAACGAGTGATGCTCTCTCGCTTGATGGCTTTGCAAAGGTCAGCGCAGCTTCAACTTGGAACGCTTCCAACAAGGGAGCACACTGTAGGGTTTGGTTTGTTTGTAGCATTTTGTTGCTTGTGTGATCACGTTTGTGTGAATGATCTTCCTCTAGCACAGCCATCATGCACATGATAGATGAATGGGAGAAGCAACAATGCCACCATCGACGAACGAAGAACATGGTAGTTTCGTGATCAAGTAAGTTATATCACGCTATGAACAAGCCAAAGCAATATTACCAGGTACTAGACTGGCTAGAGTAGAAAGAGACAGAGAGTGATCATCCTTTCAGGGATTACTGTAACCATTTGCAAGATTTTTACTATCAATGAAACAGTTCTGTGTTCCGTCAAGTAGTTATTTAACGGAATTCAAGGGTTACGAGTTAACCCGACTCCCACCAAGCCCCCATTCTTTTCATCCGCCCATCTTCATGATGAAAGGTACCACTACCTGGTACCTGTTAGTGTAGATTTTTGTCAAGTAAGTGAAATAACAACGAAAAAAGATGAGCTGAGCTGAATATGAGCACAACTTGAGGAAACCAAAAAAAAAAACAATCCATTTTGTGTTCCTTATCATATAACATTTACCATGGCTGACAAAATTACTTTCGAACAATGCGAGCACAAGCACAAGCACAAGCACAAGCACAATCACAATCACACAACAACCAGCTCTTGTGATGATTCCGACTCTTCTTCGTCGTCACAGATTCCGTTGGTCCAAAAGATAAAAAATGTGTTTCAAAATTCATCGCAGAATTGTTGGGAAAAACGAATCCATCTGCTGATAGAGTACAAGAAAGAACATGAACAATATCAACACCAGCAAAATCAATATGACAAACGATTTGATGACATTGACGATCCCAACATGCCACCAGAATTGGCTATTTGGATTTGTGAATTACGTCTAGCCGATGGGTCTCAATTGAACACCAATGAACTGCAAAGTCTTCAGAAGATTGATTTTGATTGGAAAACCAATATTGTCCGAAAGAAGGACATTACATTTGATTGGAATTTTTCCAAATTACGACTCTTCAAGACTATGTTCGGTCACTTGCACGTTCCTATTCGTTGGAAGCACGATCCAGCCTTTGGCAAATGGGTTTCTCGTCAACGGGATGAAGCTCGATGTCTTCTTTCCTCTTCATCATCTTCTTCATCTTCTCAACGGAAACGACTTTGTCCCCGCCGTAAAAAGCGACTAGATGATATTGGTTTCGTCTGGTACATTGCTCCCGAAGATCGCAAGTATACACAATGTCAAAAACATGAACATAATCAATGGTACAAGAAATATGAAAATGTCAAAGCTTTTTATAGACTTCATGGACATTGTAATATTCAATCAGGACTATTAGAAGATGATTCACTGCAGGTTTGGATTTCGTTGCAATTGGAACGAGCCGCACAAGGTGATTTATCCAACGACAAAGTCATGTTGTTACGTGAAATTGGCATTATTACAGATAGGACTCCTGTCGAATTCTTTCAACACAAACTATCATCTCTTTCGAACGACCATGATGACGACAACAACAGCAACAGCAACAGCAACAGCAACAGCAACAGCAACAGCAACAGCAACAGCAACAGCAACAGCAACAGCAACAGCAACAGCAACAGCAACAACAGCAGCAATGACAACAGCAGCAATGACATGGAGGATGTGGAAGAGGACAACAACGACAATCCTATGACTACTGATGCTCCTGCTCCTGCTCCTGCTCCTGCTCCTGCTCCTGCTCCTGCTAATACTCCTGCTACTGATGCTCCTGCTCCTGCTGCTACTGCTGCTGCTGCTGCTGCTGCTGCTGCTACTCCTGCTGACAAGCGATTGCAAAAAGAATCTTCCAAATCGAATAGTAAAAAAAGAAAAAAGATCCATCATCGCCTAAGCAATTGTCATGATCATTATCATAACAACTTCTTACCTGTACTACCAACACTACCAATACTAACGACACCAACAAAGGATGATGATACTATGGTGATTGGTACTAGTACAGGCACGAAAACAACCACTGCCGCCATCACCATGATGCAACAAGAATCGTTAAAATCGATTCGAAAGTTGCGACAGGAAGCGGCAGTAGCTGTCGCTTTTGCTTTTGCTTTTGCTGGTACTGGTACTGGTGCTTTTGCTGGTGCTGGTGCTGTTCGAGCTAGTGCTGGCACTGCTATTGGTACTGACAGCCCCGCTGGTACACTTCGTCGCTCAATACTACCCGAAGATCCTCCCGGTAACGAAACTCTTATGACAATGTCAACGACGACAGCGAGAACGACGACGACGACAACAACAACAACATCCACCAGGAAGAGCAATAGTAACAGTCATTGTGAGAACACAGTCGGTACCACGCCGTTATCAAATCAACGCCATCCTGGAAATTCACTTGTTCCTGATCCTTTTCGGAATTTGACTTTTCCGCCTCCTCCAGATCCTTTTCAAGCTTGCCATACTAATACCAGTACTACTGATACTGCTGGTAGTGGTAGTGGTAGTGGTAGTGGTAGTGGTAGTGGTAGTGGTAGTGCTGGTGGTAGTGCTGGTGGTAGTGCTGGTGGTAGTGCTGGTGGTAGTGCTGGTGGTGGACAAAAGCAACAGCAGCAACAGCAGCAGCAACAACAACAGCAGCAACAGAAAAAGCAAAAACAACAACAACAACAACAACGACGACGACGACGACTATTACAATCACAATTAAAGGTGCAACAGCAACAAGTAAAAGAGCAACAAGAAGTGCTATGGAATAATTATTGTCGAGTACAACACGAAAATAAAGAGTTGCGACAAAAATGTAACCATGCTCACCAAAGAATTGTAGAACTGGAAACAATGCTTTTCAACAAACAAACAAAAAACAAGAATAAAAAAAATACGAAAGCACAAGCAGCAGCAGAAAACTACATACTTCTATCCACAAAAAGGTTCGATGAAATGGTTTTTTCGGGAACGGGCTAATGGCTAATACATACTTGTAGTAATAATAAACGTATGATATGATCATTTGCAAGCTTGTAAAAAAGGCTCTCGTCGTAGTAGTTAGTAGTAAGGTCTCGAAGTCAGGAAGAATACAGTACAGTAACGTAGTGCGTCATGTTCCAGCTACTCAGTAATATTGTACGAGTATGTTGTAGGCATATAGCATAGCATATATTATGTTGTAGGTTGTAGTATTGATTCAAGATGAAGACTTCAAGAAATGAAACTGTTATACAGTCTCTTGCTCCATCATGGTAGCTACAACATCTTCATTGTCACGTTGCCGTCCGCTCCTTCGTCCTCTTCTTCTCCTTCGAGGATCATAGTCATTTGAATTGTCGGTATGGTTGTTGTCGTCGTCTGTATTATCGTCACCATTTGCAACTTGGACGTAATATTGTCCATTGGTCGTGCCGTGGACATTATTCGCCGAAGCTGCTGCAAGGCGCTCAGCAGCATCTACTTGAAAAGGACCGTTTTCCAACAAACGGCGTTCGTGTTCATGTTCCAACGACACGTGTACGGCCAGTCCTCCCACCAACAAGAATCCCAGTACCAAACATGTAAAGGTACTGGGAATGCGCCAAAACTCCACGACCAAACACGTACCAGAACCAATAGCAACACTATCTCCTCTTAATTCACGACACGCCTTGTTTTGCAAAATGGTACTCGTCGCCGATGGCATGACCAATCCTACCATGATGAGTGCTACCAAAAAAACTTCCCAGGCACAAAAGGCTGCCAAGAAATTGGAAGCATTGACCATGAGGATTCGAATACGTTGAGTTTCGGAACCAGATGACTTGCTCATGGCAACTACGAATACCAATACGGCTCGTAGAAGTGGTCCTACCACAATAAAAAGTCCAAATGTAGCCTGTAAGAACAAATCCCATCCACCGGCGGCACCGCAGGTTTCCTTGAGCGTTTGTAAACTGTAGGTCCTGTCAAGATTGATGCCCAAGATATCTTTCATCAATTTTGGAATGGCACCACCAACGTGTCGTTCCATGGAGGGTAAAAAGATGGCCAAATATACAAGTACTAATGCCAGTATAGGTAAAATGTGTTCGCACTGAAAGCATTTGTAAGCTGGTGATGACGTCGTTCGTTGAATCATGTAGCTCAAAACGGATGATTGATCATCATCATCATTACCATAATTATTATTTTCCAATTCCATGGTTTGAAATATTTGCGGTTCTTCTTGATCGCTGGTATTGTAATTGTTGTTGTTATTGTCCAACAATGGTTCGGACAAGTCCAATTCTAAAGCTACTGGTTGTTCCCCATCTGCTGTCGCCGCCGTCGTCGCTGTCGACGAGATAGTGAGAGACAGACTGTGCGTGGTAGTGTTGGTTCTTTGTAATTGTTGTTGTTGTTGTTGTTGTTGTTGTTGTTGTTTGAGATGGATAATATAGGAATGATTGTACCATTCTACGACAACACTCAAAAGTACACTGAGACAAACTGCCGCACAAAAAAAGTATATTCCGTGCATTCCTACCACGGACAAGCGCACGGCTCCACCTCCACTGGTAGCAATATCTTGAAGTATTGGTTTTCCGTGTTTGGTAATAAAATCTGGTTGATCAAAGGCTTCCGAAAAAAAAGTCTTACAGGTCCTGCATTTGGCTCTTTCTATCCAACTGGATGCCTTGGAACAATCGTGAGTATCGAAATGAAGAAAGTGCGTACAAATATCGTCTGTCGTCCAAATCAGTTGTACAATCTGTAGCAATGTTTGCAGATGATCCGTAATCCCCTGTTTGACCACAACGGGATCAATAATCCATTCCAAATTCAATACTCCGACCATGACACAAACTACCAACACATCCGCCAATGACCATTTTCCCAACAGTGCCAGCCATCCCAAGGTCCGTGTTCGTACCGATGGTATTTGTGCCCAGGTATGACTGGTCCACCAGCTGTACTGCAGCAATAGTAATTTGAGATGCGGCCATATGCCACTGGCCAGTACTAGCATGATAGCCGCAACCCGTGGAATGATATTGGATCCTGGCATTCCCTTGGCTTGCCACAGTTCTTGTACGGCAAAGCCGTACGTGAAGGTTTGCACGGTCCGATTTTGATGCATTTCTAAATGTTGATGTTCATCGTCTAAGCTCAGTACGTCGTAGGCCCACCGTGAGGTACGACTGGTCGCATTGGCCCAGATCGAAATATCTTGAGCTACCAAACTCAGACGCCACATGGGCAATGACTGTCCCAGTGCAAACAAGCCGTGTGCTAGTAAACACAGCAGTGGTATGAGTATCCAACAAATACGTGGAGTCGTAGGAGCTTTGGCCAATGAAGGTTTTCTTCTTCCTCTGTTACTGTTACTGTTACTGTTACTGTTACTGCTACTGCTACTGCTGCTGTTGTTGTTGTAGTTGTTTTCTACTGCTTCTTCTTCTTCTACTGCTTCTTCTTCAGTTTCAACGTGTTGCGTTGTTACGAGTCGTACAAATTCTTGACGCAATGCCAAACTTTCAGCCGAATGAAAAGATTGATTATCATCATCATCATCATCATCATCCTGTTGTTGTTGATTGATGTCTTCTCTATCCACTGCAGAAGGTGGTAATGGTAATGATAATACTGGTGCTGGTGGTGATTTGGATGATTGTACTTTGTCGTCGTGGTTGTTCTCTTCCTTCTTTTCCTCAAAGGATTTAGCACTAATAGTACTAGTACTAGTACTAGTACTGATACAATTAGAAGTAGAAGTAGAAGGATTAGTAGTAGTAGACATAGTAGTAGAAGTGGTCGTGGTAATAGCAGTAGCAGCGGCACGATCCGTTTGATTGCTGTTCGTAGCAGCTATGGCGTCTGCTGTGATAGTCATTGTATATAATTTTTAAAAACTATCAGCAGCATACAATACTAATAAATGAATAGTAATATATTATATATATATATATAAATGAATACTGTAATTTTATTATGGCTTGTTGTTGTTGATGTTGTTGGTGTGTTGATGATTGCCGGGAGTAGTAGTAGTAGACTAGTAGTAGACTAGTAGTAGACTAGTAGTAGACTAGTAGTAGACTAGTAGTACGAAGCCAGGCTTGAAAGGTGTGCATGCAAATAGAAAGAAGGTGCGGTGCACACACTTCGCTTGGCTCTGTTGAATTCGTTTGCTTGCTTTTTTTAAGAAGTTTCTTTCCCCTTTTATTACGGCATTCAAAATAATACCCCTTTTTTCATCAAGAAACGAGGGTAACATTCATTATAATGACATCATAAACATGATTCAAATTCACAATTGCGGGAATAAATGCATTCCAACCATTCATTTTTATTGTTAAAAATCCAATTAATTTTTTTTATTGTTTCTACTAGACTAGCTAGAAGCTACTAGAGTTGTAGTATGGTAGCTTACATCATCATTATTTGTTGTTGTTCACTTTCATATTCATCTACTACTACTAGTAGTAGTAGTCTAGTAGTCTAGTTCATCAACTCAAAACACACTCACACTCACACTCACACTCACACTATTGT
>Ga0210036_1003623_pt1 | contig 14983 bp, 14 predicted proteins | sample CryGeymeta201515_FD_185469 | JGI IMG/M metagenome (GOLD analysis project Ga0210036, IMG submission 185469) | Groundwater microbial communities from Crystal Geyser aquifers in Utah, USA - Crystal Geyser metaG 2015-15 (SPAdes) (version 2) | ecosystem: Environmental > Aquatic > Deep subsurface >...
TGATGTGATCCCTATCTCCAAGACTTGGATATATGAATCAAGGGGACCAAATTAAGCCCAGGTGGACTACGGCAGTTTACCTTGTCTCCTATTAGGGACTATGATAGGACTCAGGAGTTAGGTCTCTCTTTATTAGGTCGTGTGCCTATGCCTGCTTCCTATCCACACAGAGACACTAGTCTAGTTTACTCCTATTATCATAATATTCAATATTTACTCTAATATTCATGAGTCTCCACACTAGCTTTTTACGAATCTATTCCTCACATTATTATTTTTCTTTCATCCGTATCCTTCTCAGGCCGCGGCAAGAAGCGCTCTTATTATGAAAGATATTTTTGTTCGGTCATTCTACTACCTGTGCATTTTTCTGTATATTTCACTGGGAGGAGCCAATCCGAAGTGTGGTAGCAATGATACTGCAAAAACGAGAACTAATAAATAGTATTCACTCTAATGTTCTTTTCTAACCGACAGAGATTCGAAAACTCGATGTTTAGAAAGAAGTCAACAACCCTGGTAGACGATAATAATATACCCAGGTACCATGTCATCGTCACACTCCCAACCTTCTCTGCATATCGTAGCCCTGGTCGCGACTTCAACGTTGGGTGCATTGTGCATGTGGAAGGCTCTATCTAAAACCAGAATTTCTCAGAAAGATTATCATCATCATCAAGACTGCGAAGACGAGACCGCCGTAACGACCGACACTAGCAGCAGCAGCATTTCATTGGATGATTCCGAACTGGACGAAATCCTTACCATAGACAACCAGAACATTGATATTAAGTCGTTTCGACACGTCGTACAAGAGAAACAGGGCAAGGCGAGTAGAAAGAAAAGAGCTTTTGCTCAGGAACAATCCAAATTGACGGTATTTTCCAAGTTAATATCCAAACTAGAAAAGACTATTGGAGAAAGACTTCGTATGGAAGAGAAACTGAAAAGCCTGCGCGACAACCACAACCGCGAACCGGCAACATTCGCACCAAAGCTGACTTCGCCGTCTACCATAGATTCTAAATCAAACAGTAGCAGCAGCAGCAGCAGCAGCAGCAGCAAGACGAGTGTTGGAATGGTAGTTCAACGGTGTCGAGGAGCAACCGTGTTGGTCAATGACAATGAGTTGTCCAAAGTGGGAACCGATACTTCAAAAGATCACAGCCAGGCTCTTCTAAACGGTTCGTCGGAACATTCGTGCGGCCTCCTGGTTTATGTCAGTTTTGCCAAGGGCTGCACCCAGCAATCCGTTCGATTGGCGGCCAAGATCATTGTCAATTTACCAATCTTAACAACAGGGGGTTGGGGTGATGGGGTGTCGTCCACTGTGAACGTGATTGATTTGGCCACTCAGCATGCGAACGCAGCTTCAATAGTAGTTGTTCCACAAGCGAATCTCATCAACAAGGTATGTTTGTTATAGTGTTGCGATTGCTTTTGCAGGTGTTGCATCATTTCTAATTTGGACAGAGAAACTCACACAAAGACACATTTCTTGTTTGTATACACCTGCAGATCAAGGCCCAGGGGAAGTCTATTCAGTATCATGCTCAAATTGATAGAGAAGAAGGTAGCGACTTGTATCACTACTTTGTGAACTGTGTTCGCGGCTTGGTACTAGAACAACAATGCAAATTGCGCAAAGAAACATTGCCTGACTGGTACCAGCGTTCGCTAAAGTCGCAGTCCGGATCTTCGTCGAACAAGATACCTCTGTGCGTGCCTCCCGAAGATCTTTTTCAGAACTGTGCTCTTTACTCGTCCTGGGACGAATCTGGTATTCCCTTAACAGATGCCGAAGGAGAGAACATCACCAAATCCGCACAGAAGAAACTACGAAAAGCTCAAGCTGGACACAAAGTCAAGCATTTGAAATACTTGCGCGAAAAGTCCAGAGGCGAGCAGAAGATTTACATTAAATCTGACAACAACGGTTCCTTGATAAAAGACCAGCCCAGTAAAGACCAGCCCAAGGAAGAGCACTGGGCCACATCGATCGACCCTTCTTTCGTGAAAGTTGTGGCAGGATCGTTTGGCAATCGCCAGAGCCTCGAATTCATAGCCGACATGGGACCATTTTGTCATGTCATTCAAGTTTAGTATAGTAGTAGATGGAATATTAATGATAACAGTATTGTATTTTTTGCTAGTCATTACTGTCATTCTATTCACTTATCTACCCCTGGCCTTCTTTGCTTGGGAAATAGATTTTCCGAGGATTGGCGTCAATTCTTTGGCAAAACCAATCAACTTTTCAATTTCTTCCGGAGAGGCTTCACCGCTGCCAGCAAACCGTACTCGTCCAATACCGTCCAATAGAAAAACATAACCAGTCATGACATTATGTATCCGCAGTGAGTCTCGAAAGTCTTCTAGACTTTTTCGAAAACATAACAGTGTATTGGGATGGTCTTTTTTAAGTGTATTGTTCTGAACCGAACTCTTGATAATGGAGGCTAAGACAGTAGAACTGAACCAACCCTCGGTCAAATGCAAATGTACAATTTCGACGCGTTCTTGGTTTGCAAATGCCTCCTGGAAGGGTTTGGTCCAAGATTGCAGCATCTGAAATCCGTGATCTCGACATGCAATGGCCACCAGTGTGCACTGAGCGTTCTCGTCGAGAGATCTGTTTTTGCGCAGAAAAAATTGTGGTAGCTCTACCGATTCATCCGCATCCAGGGTCTTGACGCCAGCCTTGAGATCAGGAAAGGGCTGGGCATTCTTGGCAGGAATCAAGTAGTCGTTCGATAGAGTAGGCTTTCCATTGGTCTTGCTCAGATCGGCCACCATCCAAAAGTAACCATGAGCCAGTTCCACCGGAAGAGTTCGAGTATTTTTTGTCTTTGGATAATACTTGTCGACTAGATCTCCTGGTTTTATTTTGGCACCAATGGAGTTTTCATTTACGCGAATGTCCTTGATGCGATTGTTCTTTTTTTCGTGAAAGAAAAAGAAGGACCGTACAGCTGTGTAGTGATGCAGGGTACTAGGAGTAGGAGTAGGAGTAGTAGTGGCTGTGGCCGCCACTGCACACTTTGCTTGAAGCAACGTATTTGAGCGACGATAAACGGCAGCCGGATGATATCTCTGACCAGTATTAGCAGCGACTTTCCGAAGAAACAGCGACGTCATGGCAGAAGGAGTGTCGTTGGTAGTAAGTTGTATCGTGAATGAATAGCAACAGTAGACTAATTGAATGCCGCGATTGAAGAGTAAAGAGTAGACTAGTCTACTAGTAGAGTAGTAGTCGGAGGATGGTTTTCTTCGCATCGATGATGATTGATGATGAATAGCCATCCTAAAAATTGCGCAGGTGTGCATCTACAAGTATGTATTTTCAGTCCGGGTGTTTGATAAATTTTCCAAAGTTCATGAACGTTATAATTCGATAATTCGTAACCGTAAATCGTCACTGTTTAGAGTCGATTCAAAAGAAGTTGCCCGTGCTTTGATTTTATGAGGCTTCTAACAATAGTAGCCCGGGGTATCAATTTATGTTTCGCTATCAAAATCAACACAACAAAGCCGCCTCTTAACAGACCGGACCTGAAAGCAGAGAATACAACACGTGCACTCATATTGTAGCAGTCCCACATCCGCCCACCACCTCTAACTAGGCTACAATAATAATAATGTCCTCGCATCTTAAGATTAAGATCAAGCAGCAGCAGAAGTGCAGGAAGGACGAGCACAACTCGGACTCCATCGAAGCAGCTACATCTCTCGCATCACTTGCCGAAAGTTTTTGTTTACAGCAAAGTTCAGCAGAAAAGCACACCAGCGAAGGAAGTCAGGAGAAGGATACGACTATCACGACTGCTGCTACTGCATCTACGATCAACGAGAATCTTGGAAAAGAAGAAGGACGATCTGTCACGAAGAAGAAAATATCTACTAAGACATCAACTGCACAAGAGATTCCAAATGAAATTAATATAAACACTGACAAAATATCTAATTCTAATACTGTTACTACTGTTACTCTTGCGGCAGCCACAACCAAACCAAAACAACAACTACTGCTACCACTACGTACTCGTAACAGGAAGAGAATGACGGAGAGTAAAGATGTCCACGAGGATAGCAAAGAAAAATCTGAACGAAAACGTCAACGAGAAAAACAGAGACGGAGCGAATTAACAACGGCGTTTGATGAAATGCATTCCTTCATATTACGACTAGATGCTGGTGGTGGTGCAGCAGCAGTAGCAACAACAATAGCAGAGGATAATCATGGTTGTGAGGACAATCCTGACGGCAGCAGTAGTAATAGTCCCCGCCCTGCCAAGAAGGGACGACGGCTCTCGAGTCGCAGCAGCGAAGTAGGAGATGATGCGGGCATGACAACGCGGGTGGATCTGATCAATCGAGCCCTGGTAATTATGAAAAATTTGCACCGTGAAAATATGGAAATGAGACAGGCACTGGCACGAGGAGCTGGACGAGGTCCGCGCGAGAAAAATGAGGTAGGCTTCTTCGCCAGTTTTGTTTTGGTTGTTTTGGTTTTGGCATGATTTTGATGAATGGTTCTGCTGGAATGTTTGTGATTCTCACCTCTTCCCTTTCTCTCGATCGCAAATACACCAACTACCACCCAAACCCAAATAAATACACAAAGGTAATGGTCATGGTCCCAACTTTGACACCTGCAGATGATGGACCATCAGCACCGGCCCCTGGCTTTTTAAGGCCTCCGTACTTGCCACCTGGCTTTGCACCCTTGCCACCACAGCCAGGACAACATGTACCGCAAGGTCCACCATCCATGTATGGGCCACCAAGGGGGTATCATCCCATCCCACCAGGCGGCCATGTTTGGGGATCGTATCCTCCTGGTAATGGGTCGATGCCACCTGGTTGCTATGAAAGCAACGGCGGAGAACCACACCGGGAAGTGAGAGGACCTCCACCTCCGTCACCGAGTATCATGCACGAAAATAGGCGGTGAAAAAAGCCGACAACCCAATACCTACAACAACTCCTAAAAACACACAATTTTCTAGGTGGGTCAGATCTCAAAAGAGATGTTTTGTTTTCACAAATATATATAACAATTTCTTATAGAAAACGCTGTCAAATATCTTCAGACTCCTGTCCTCGGATACTTATAAACCTTTATTCGGTCATACTGGAGGACTCATCTGCAGCAGCGCTTTCGTTCATGCTTCGTGTTTGATCAACGACTCCTCTATAATCCTCTTCTTTCTTGGATATGCGCAAAACCTCTTCCAGGCGGCGGCAGAATTCAGCGAGAGCCGACTCTTTCAAAACAGGATAGCTCGTTTCGGGTTCCGGCCGTTTCTTTTTCATGACACGATTGCACCGATCTTGATTGGTGGCCTTCCAAGAATGAAATTTGGCCGCCTGTTCCGGGGTAAGAACTTCCAAAAGAGCCTTGTTTTCTCGTCCTGCCGCATTACGACACTGCGAAGAGATGGCCTCTGTAAGGTTCGAGGTTAGTTTTGTGGCATCCGCCAATTGCGATCGGTAAGTCGCCAAATGTTCCATTTGTTGGAGTCTGTCGGTGTAAAGCGAGAGCGAGAGAGATAATACATAAAAGTCCATCGATGGGTGGTGTGTATAGAACAATATGTTAATAAAAACAAAAGTACTGTCATCCAAATAAGAAAACTAGCATTGCCATTTATTTAGCGTACCTCTTCAAAGCCTGTGCTATGCGTTCTTCTTGATCAACACTAATACTCAGTTCATAGCAGAGCAAGGGCCACATGCGAGGCGCCTCCAAGGACCGCGATGTTGGATTCAAGCGTTCCGCAATGTCTTGTCTGTCTGCTTTCGTCTTTGTCTTCTTTCCTTTACTTTCCGCCTTCCATCCATTGGTTAATTCATCCCCAATTTGTTTGGAACTTACACGTGCCGATGATACCCGTGGGACTTGTTTTCCATCTTTCCGGGCGTATTCGTCTTTGCCGGCCATAAAGAAGGATTCGTTGTGCAAGGTCAACCACAGTAAGAACTTTTGGTACCGCGGTAATAAGACTTGCTTGAGTGTATGGTACTGAAATTCTACGACTGCTCGAGCAATTTCACTGCCCCCACTGGTATAGTGCAGTATGCTTGCCAATCGTTGCTGTTGTTGTTGCTGCTGCTGCTCTTCGGATTGGCTGTCATCGGTAATAGTATTATCATTACTGCTGTTGGCAGTTTCAAATTCTGTTTGCAATTTTGCCAATTCTTCCATTCGGACCTGTGTAAACGTTGAACACATGGCATTGACTTGATCCCGTCGTTCATCTTCAATTTTTGTGTGCAATTGATCTACTTGTGCACTCAAGGCTGCCAATCGTTCCTTTTTCCGACGTCGACTTTTACGAGCAGATTCACGATTCCGTTCTAACCGACGAGCTCTTTTTTCTTCCGATTCTCCTTGTGATGCCGCCGCTGCCGCTGCCGCCGCCGCTGCAGCTGCTGCTGTTGTTGCCGTCGATAAATGAAATTTGTGATTCATGGTGGTTTCTTGATAGAACATGTTGGGATTCTGTGTTGCAGCAACAGCTGCAGCTCTTGCCGCCTCTACAGATGGAAACGTCCCACCGTGGTAGATAGTTGTAGGTGGTGGAGCACCTGGAGTTGATACGTGCTGAGTTACGCCTTGTTGCTGTGGTGGTGCTCCTCCTCCTTCTCCATTCTGCTGGTGTTGTTGTTGGTGTTGTTGATTGGGATTAATGGCTGCCTTGGCTCTCGCATTAAGTTGCTGTAACCAATGCAAATGTCCTTCCCTGTGATGTGGTGGCTGATCTGATGGTACTGCTGTTGTTGCTGCTGCTGATGATGATGGTGGTGGAAGATGGTTTTGTTGTTGCTGCTGAGCGTTCTGATCTTGGTCGTGTTGTCGTGAATAGGATGATGACATTGAAGGCATCTGTTGCGGATTTTGGATACTTGTACTACTGTCACTACTTGTGACAGCCACATGAGGAGGGAGAGGAGGATTATTATTATTGTTTGTAATATTTGTTGTTGTTGTTGTTGTAACTCCTCCATTGCGCTTGCGACAAGGTGGTGGCAGCATAAGTTGTTCATATCCCAATCCAATCATGGCAGCTGGTGAGATAGGAGAATCTTCTCCGTGTCCGTGCGGTGAAATACTCTTCTGATCTTTGTTGTGGCTATTGCTGCTGCTACTGCGATGAATGTGGTGTTGCAGTCCTGGTTCTCCTCCTGATACCAAATAATTGGCCATAGATCCTAGCGATCCCGAACTACTGGAAGAGATGATTGGATATGGTTGATGGTGCTGCTGTTGTTGGTGGTGCTGGTGCTGCTGCTGTTGTTGTTGCTGTTGATGGTTATGACGGTGAGAAGAGGTGGACGTTGTCTTTGTCGTTGATTGTTTTCCGTGATAGTAAAAATGCATTGCGGGTGTTCTCGGTTGCATAACATGTTCCATTGGTGCCTCCGTTAGTGTTGAATTAGAACTTGTTCTCGATGACGATCCTGGTCCGTAACTAGCAGTTGTTCCCAATGGTGGATTCATATCACTGCCAGCAGCAGCGTTACCGCTGTTGCCAGCAGCACCGCCCCCCCCAAAACCCGAAGAAGAATGGACTGTCATGGAAGAAAAATCTTGAAACGATGGACCAGCAACCGAGTTGCTATGGTTGTTGTTGTTGTTGTTGTTGTTATTGCCGTTGCTGCCGGGATCTCCTAAAAAATACGACAAGAGGTGGTCTGCAAAAAAAGTCATGTTGTAATGTAGCATATTGGGTAATAGTGGGTGGTGTTGTGAGTGTGCAGCGAAATGTGACACGAATCGTAGGACAACACAAATAATAACTAATAATACTAGCTAGTAGAATGATCGTATCGTATTTCCATTCTTTTTTTCATTTTTATTACCAAAAAAAAAAAGAAGAACGCACCTGTTTCTGTATCCCAATGTGGTGATGGACCCTCATCAATAGATGCTTCCGAATTGATGGTAGAAAGATCATTGAATCCAACTCGACGAGTTCCATGATGTTGTTGTTCATCATGGTTACTACTAGTAGTATTAGAAGATACCATTCTGTGCAAACAACAAATCAATGATGCTTCTCTCTAGCTGCTGCTCTCTACTAGTAGTCGTGCTTTTATTACTAGTTTGTACTATCACTGTAATTGTTGATTGGCTCTTTCTTGTTTTGTGTGGCGGTGACAATATTATTATAATAATATGATGGGTACTAGCTATTTACTAGTTATATTTGAAGGACGGACTTCGCTTGGATTGATGATGATAAAGATGGACTGTATGTTCTTCGGTCTATTATTTTTTATACCTCGAGTAGCTACGGGTACTTTAATACAGTACACTTCCTCGTTTGTTGTTTGGAAGAAGTCTGGTTTCGCCTTTCCTCTCCTAGTATTATTATTTATTGCTTGTTATTATTCATCTCATCATCAACACAGGCAATGATGTCGTTAAATCTCAAAAGCGCAAGAAGACGCGATGGCAGATGTTGACGAGTCGTTGAAAACGATGAAAGGCGACATCATCAGATCAACGCCACCCGGGCCTAGGTAGTAATAGTATTATTATTATTTTTTCATCATTTTTTTAACGCAGAGTAATCCCTCACCTTATTGGTGAAATCACTTTTATCTTTTCTTCATTTTTTTCTGTTTTTTTATTCGTTATTTCACCAATGCTCCATCAATCATCAATCATCACCGGAGACAGATGATTACCAGGTAACAGATTCATATAACAACCAACAATTCAAACATTACAAAGTACGAATATAAAAAATTGAATCAACAACAATACATTCTTCACAAAAACACTATCAGACACACCCGATAGTGCTGGCAATACAGCACAGCACAGCACAGCACAACATCATGTCATCATTTCAAACGAACAGTAGGTCTAGTGGTTACAAAAGTCCCAATACTCCTCCTCCTCTTAATAACAACAGATCACCACGATTGTCTCAATCCAATAGTTGTGAAGCGAATGGAAGTCATCACCACCACCAACAACAACAACATACACCACAATCACAAACACAAACACTGGGAAGTAGTAATTCTTCAGTAACGAGCATTTCGAGTGCGTACAGTATGACATCGACATTTCGACATCATAATCCACAATCAATATTATTTGATGTACCAAACGCAATGGCATCATCCTCAGCATCATCTACGATATCAAAAAAATCACCACCAAAACCAATGTTAACATCCGATATCAATCATCATCCGAAAACGAGAGGAAGTGTAGGTATAATGATTGTAGGATTAGGTGGACCACATACAACAACCATGGTAGCAGGAATAATAGCCAATCGGTTACAAATACAATGGAAGGGACCACAAGGACAAGCCATGCTACCTAATTATAATGGTTGTGTGACACAACAACAACAACAACAACAACTCAATAATGAAACGAACAAATTATATGACAATGACAGTGCTAATGCTGATACTGATACTGGTGGTAGTGGTGTAACAGGATTCAAAAACAGAGTTTCTGGTTTGGCGGATGCATCCATGGCAGCTGTGGGAGGTTGGGTACGACTATGAACAGTTTGTTATTTGTCGTGCAGTATTGTCATTAAAAATTAAACCTTCATCGAAGGTGGTTTTGAGTTTGAAATATCATTCTCCTCACACACAAAAGTGTACTTTTCGTTTCCTTCGTCTCCTTTCCTTGCTGTACTGCTACCGCTCTCTTTTTCCTTCCTGTAAAACTTTATGTTTTTTTCTTCTTCTTCTTCTTCTGCTTGCAGGATATTCGACCTACAAAACTCGGAAATGCTTTACTGGATGCACAAATTCTGGATTACGATCTCGTCCGACAATTGAAAGAAGAAATGAACAAGATAAAAGTATTTCGGGGTGTTTATGATCCTCGATTTATTGATGAATCGCACCATGCTACTGCGACGCACGTCTTGTCCAACGAGGAGGCATCCAACGATGGTCAGGCACTGAAATGCTTGCGAGCTGACATACGGTACTTTAAATGGAGAAACGGTGTGGTCGGTCATACGACAGTCATATGGAATGCCACGGAAGAACCCGATTGCGACGGTTTGCAGCAATTGCACACAGCCAGGGAGTTGCTACAGGCCATTGAAATGCCAGAAGAAGAGCGTGGTGGTCCCCTACCTCCATCGCTGCTGTACGCGACGGCTGCCCTGTTGGAAGGTTGTACCTTTGTGAATGGTCGGAACCAGAACACGCTATCGTGTCCGGGATTGATGGATTTAGCAAGGCAACAGGTAGGAGTGTATTTGTTGGGCAAAGATTTCAAAGCAGGACAAACCAATTTCAATACTGCTGCTGTCGAGTATTTACGAACCATGGGATTAGTACCACGTGCCATTGCATCCTCCAACCATTTGGGCAATAGCAAAGAGTAAGACCCCTCCTCTTCCGCAGCCTCTGTGTCTGAAGGGCAACACTCTATTTGTTGTATCTGTCACTGACTTACCTCGTCCTAAACCCTTTGTTTTCTTTCTTGAGCAGCATGAGAAATCTTTCAACCACCAAGGCAGCCGGTGGCCCTAACGATGACGAACAAGATTTTGTCGAATACACCTCTAGCGCCTTTCTCGGTCAAACGCACACGATGGTAACATATACGCGTGCTTCCGAATCCGTTATGTGTGCACCCCTTATGATCGACGCCGCTGTGTGGTGCGATTATTTTTCACGGCAAAGTTGGCACTCCGACCGAGTCGCCAAGGCGCTAGCCTATCTCTTCAGAGTAGCAGATGGTCTTGCATCTGGTGTTGACCCTGGATTCTTTCGTCAAATGCAAGAGCTCGAGAGGCAGGTCGTAGGTATGGAAGAAAGCAAATCATTCATTTTGAAGGGCTGGAAGGAGAGGAAGCGGGTCCGCATCCGCCCCGAAGAAAAGACAACAGAATGGGCCATTCCACACGATGCTAGAATAATTTGCGCCGGATTGGCTTGTGTCGACATGCAACTCAACAGTGCATCTGGTGGCGATGGAGGAGAGGGAATTGAAACCTTTGCTGGTGAAAAAAGCATCGGCGGAGGAAGTGTATCCATGGCTTGTAAGACACTCTCACGTTTGTGTCATGGCCCACCCCTCCAAGAAGACTACATGCAAATTACACCTCCTGTGGTCCACTCCGTCATACCTCTTTGCAAAATCGGCAATGATGACACAGGTAATAAATTACTGAAAATTCTGGAAAACAGCAGCGTTTGCCGCAACGTTGACACAACCTATACTCGTCTTGCTCGCCAAAGAGACCCTACGTCTCGAACCGCACTTGCGGTCTTACCAATTTACCAGGATGGCAGAAGAGGCTGTTTCTTCGACGCGGCATCAAATGGTACATTTTCAGCACGCGACATGGTGTCAATGATCAGCAGTCTCTCGGCAGGAGCAAATGCCCCCCCTTTGGACACTTCTCAAATGACCAATGAGGAAATCGACGACTATAGAGAAAGGCTGGAAGACTTGACCCCCGATTATGGTGCTTTCCTGTTCGGATACCCTCACTTGCTTCCACGACTTCAAGGGGAGGCCCTGGCGCAGGTATTTCTAGAAGCAAGGAGCATCATGGTTGATGGAGGTCTTATTGCTCTCGATTTAAACGGTGTTCCTGAAGGGTCATTTCAAACCAGGGAGGGGTCTCTTCGATCGTTATCTGATTTGCGCAACGATCCAGTCATTGGAATGGCTATAGAGCATGTTGATATCTTACATCTAAATGAGGATGAGCTTTGCTTGCTGACAGGATGTGAGCTGTCTGGTACTGCTGCTTCGGAGCTGGAAGATGAATATGCCATAGCATCCGGGGTCAACTTATTTTTAAGAGCAGGAGTTTGTGTAGTGGCCGTGACACGTGGACCTAAAGGAAGTTTTGTCAGTTGTAACAATGCGGAACGCTTTCGTCGAACCCCCATGTTGTAAGTAAATTTTTACAGTTGCTGTAGTTGCAGTGAAAACTTACAATTCTGTTTATTCGAGTCTCATTCACTTTTCTACACTCCGCATTTCTTGCACGTTTCAGACCATTCTCTTGGGTTAATTGCACTGCCAAGGGGAGTGCTCTCCAGCTTCCTCCAGGCACCATTATCAACCCGAATGGTGCTGGTGATGCGTTTACTTCTGCGCTTTTGGTTGCATCTATGTTGCGACATACAGGAATGACGGTTCCTGTTCGAAACGAAGACGGGAAAGACGAGTTGATGCGTACCAAATCTCACAGTCCGCCTGAAAAGGCGCGTCTGGCCAATGGCAACAACAATAAGAAGAAGCTGACTCCTTACACCTTGTACATGAGAGAAAATTATGTCTCGCTAAAGAAGCAATGCAATGATGACAAGAAGGCCATCTTTACAAAATGCCACGAAATGTGGGAGAATGAAACCGAGGAAGTCAAGTCGATGTACGAACGCAAAGCAGATGAAGAAAACGAAGCCAATGTCAACAATGACATGTCAGAGAAAGTGATGGACGAAATGGAGGCTCTAGATAGCACCAAACAACTGCATTCAACCTCCCAAGACATGAGCGAGAACCCGCGCAACATGTACATGACCAACCGCTCGTTAAACTTGGAATCGGCGGTCCTCTTTTCCAGTCTCTTAGCTGCGTACCACATCGACACGAGCACTCGCGAAAGAAAGCATATTGATATGTTGCAATTGTTGGAACGTGCCATGGTGTTTCCAACGGGGCTGGAGGAGATATAAAAAAAGGTATATGTGTTTCCTCTCTGCAATTTTGAAGCCATGCGAATTAAGAATAGAGAGATGCAGCTTTAAAGCTAAAAAGCTAAACTTTGTAATACTCTACATACATTGAGGGATAACATGATTGTCAAGACTAATCCAAAAAGGTAGCACCATTTTTGTCGGGATCGTCCTGGTAGGGCTCGTCATTGTACCGAATTTCTGGAACGGACAAGCTCGATTCATACTTGCGACTTCGAAAACATGATGGTAGTGGCAGTGATCGCGTCAGGTAACAAAACATTCCCGCCCCACCCACCGCAACACCCAACAGTGCCATCAAGAAGTTCATCGTGCCTCCACTGACCTTCGACGTTACGGCATCTTCAAAAGACGTTTGAACTTGACAATTCCGCTCCGCTCCGGCAAAGCTGGACACCAAATCTGTAAGAATTTGAATGTCGCAAAGTTCCGAATCCTGCGGGCATCCTTTCATGTGATTGGTTAGTATATTTCCATTGTACACGATTCGAAAGGCAAATTTGGAAGGAAATATCGACCGGTCATCCTCATCGACCAGCTCGTGCAGTTCCATCAACAACATACTGGCATAGGGTGGCCAACTGGTAGCATTCCAAATTCCGAGCGATGCCATGATTGGTGAAATGGTATCATCGTGACCCGAAATGATAGCCATTTTTTTGTTTGGAATTTCATCATCTTTGGCAGACACGATAGGATGAATGTTGTTCATAATTTCATTCCACAGGGGCGCCGATGCCAGTTTGGCGTATTCTGCGTTGTTGTGCAAAAGGTGTAAATTCCACTTTTGGTACCCATAATCGACCATTCGATCGAACAACATGTTGTTGTTGTTGGTATCGTCTTTGTCGTACTCAAAGGCATCGTGCAAGGGACGATCGGTACAGATGGTTGGCATGATACAACCAACAATATCCATTTCTGTGGAAGCTTTTAACTTATTCGTCATAAAGTTGTGCAATTCCTTAACTTCCTTGGACGTCTGAAAGGATGCGTACGCCGAAGATTGTTCAAAGGATTCTCGTAGTTGTGCGAGACGAGGACAGATCCGTTCGTTGACCGAAAGAATGTCACGTTCGTAATCGGCCGTATGGATTGGAATATGAACGGGAGCTGATTTCTTGGACGCTGCTTTTTCTAATTCTTGTGCAAAGAGAGATCGCAACAAAATTTCTCCCGATAGCAGAGTACGTTGTTCATCATCGGCTCGTAAATGCACTTGTGGTTCTTCCCAGGGATGTTGATTTTGGGCATTCAAATCCAATAATCGCATCTGAATATCGTGATCATAATTATTCGAGTCGTAAGCATAGGCACTGCGCAACAATTGTCCCACAAAGACATGCTGATCAAATCCTTGTTCTAACAGTTGTCCTGATTGACAGGTTCCGTGCAAACGGTTGGACAGATGATCGTGCTGTGGTTGTGATTGTTGTTCCATGAGGGCATCGTACGTTTTATCAAAAACGGCACTACTAACAGTGTCTTGATGGGATGGTGGCACCATGCCCAGTATCAAACTGCAATTCCAAACTCCTGTATCAGGATTTTCCCAAAATCCTTCCCAACACTGTTCGTCGAGATTCAGTACGGGTGTTCGAGCACCATGTCGAACGATTGTCGTAACGTGCACAATACGTGTTTCTCCAGTACCAGTACCAGTAGTAGTACTAGTAGTAGTAGTAGTAGCGAGAGGTGGAATGGCCCGTAATTTCATCATGGACGGCGTTGAACAGTATTCAGGATAGCTAGAATATTTCGTGTAGAACGAGTCGGATTCGGTAGAAGATTCTTTTCGTGCTGGACTGCTACTGCTGCTACTGCTACTACTGCTGCTGCTACTGTTGCTCTGCTGTCCGTGAAAGAATTTAGCCATGACGCCATTTCTACTTGCATAGTAGAAAACAACAAGCGCAAGCACGAGACGATCGCAATATTTCATGGTGGTTGTTGTTTTTAATGTTTGTTTTTTGTTTGTCTCTAATGTGCTGGACTAGACTGGTCTGCTCCTTGTAAAGATCTTCCAAAATTATTTACAGTAGTCTACTAGAGTAAGGATGACACTACCGTACTGAACTCACGTAGAAAAATATTTTGGAAGCACATGACCTCAAAAACACAAATAAAGTAGTGCAATCAATAGCTCTCCATGAGACCTAGACAATGATGTATCCATGAAGTTAATCGGTCCCTTAGCCATTGAGTTACACTAGAAAGACTATGGGGACCGGTCCTGGGGTGGTTTGGTGTCCAGCTGAGTTAACGT
>Ga0210036_1003631_pt1 | contig 14955 bp, 8 predicted proteins | sample CryGeymeta201515_FD_185469 | JGI IMG/M metagenome (GOLD analysis project Ga0210036, IMG submission 185469) | Groundwater microbial communities from Crystal Geyser aquifers in Utah, USA - Crystal Geyser metaG 2015-15 (SPAdes) (version 2) | ecosystem: Environmental > Aquatic > Deep subsurface >...
CTACACCTCATCTGTCTGGGTGCAGGACGGTTTTATCTTTGTCGCTGACCGTATGGCTGGAATGGCTATCTTTGATGATTATAACCCGCCAAACTCGCAAGCACAAAATCTGGTAAATGTTAATGCCTTTTATTCCTCCCCCCATATCTTTGACCTTGACGAGGATGGCTTTTGTGATATGCTCTCTGGTGATGAACATGGCTATGTCTGGTTTTTTCATAATACAGGGGCATTGTCTAACCCTACATTTAATGACGGCTTCATGATTCGCGGCTCATCAAGCAGTGGGATGCTTGATGTTGGACAGTATTCGACTCCCTGGGTAGTTGATTGGAACGGTGATGGGGTAAAGGATTTGATTGTAGGCAATGAAACAGGAAATGTGCTGTTTTATGAGGGGTATGAAATAACTCCGCTATCAACCGATAGTATTAAGGGATTAATCCCACTTGCCACGAGTAACAGGTACTTAGCCTTTAAGTCTCCCAAAAACATCAAAGTCTCTGGCCGTGATATTGATGTCGGACGCAAGTCATGTCCAATGATTGGTGACTGGAATATGGATGGCGGACTGGATTTGATTGTTGGTGATGAGAATGGTAATATAACTGTGTTATTAAATACCAAAACATGGCCGGGTGAAGAGCCGGAATTTAACGCCTCTTTCAAAATTCGTGGTAGTCAGCCAAAAAACCTCTGGATAGGTGAATATTCTGTTCCCTTTGTGGTTGATTGGGACAATGACCATAAGAAGGACATTATTATTGGTGATGTGTATGGGTATGTTACCTATTTTCGTAATTCCGGGACAAATACAAAAACCCCGGAGTTTTCCTCAGGGTTCCGTCCCCAGAGAACTGGTCCGCAAGGGATGATGGATGTTCAAGTAGATGGCAATGCTGTCCCGGTTGCTTTTGATTGGGATATGGATGGCAAAAAGGATTTGATTGTTGGCGACTTTCATGGCAAGGTCTGGCTGTTCAAGAATATTGGCACAGATGCTGCCCCTGTATTTGGCACACCCACCCAGATGTTGTCCAATAATGCCCCTCTTGATGTGGGACAATATGCTGCACCATTTGTTTGTGACTGGAATCATGACGGTCAAAAGGATCTGATTGTCGGCAAGGAGAGCGGCGTTTGTCTTCTTTTTATAAATACTGGTTCAGCAAATGGCACACCAACACTTGGAACACCAACTATTCTAAGTAATACCAGCGGCGATATTGATGTAGGCAGGTTTGCCAGACCATGGGTGGTTGATTATAATGGGGACTGGCTGGATGACTTAATTATTGGTAATGGTGATGGTAATATCAAGGTTTATCTTAATATGGGCAATGAGCAGAAGCCAGAGTATGCCGTTGGTATAAACATTCAATGCGAGGAAATAGATATTGATGTGGGACAGTATGCTGCCCCAGCAATTGTTGACTGGAATAATGATGGAACTCTGGATTTGTTAGCCGGACACAAAGAGGGCTTTGTGCAGTTATTTACCTCTTCATCCGACACAGAAACCGTATGGATAGATGAGTCCATTACCCTGAAGACAGGCGTTAATGACTGGCCTGCTTTCAGGTATAATGCTGCAAGGGATGGAAATGATCCATCTGAGGCACTGATGCCACCACTGGATATGTATTGGACATATAACACAGGATACCCTGTTGTTTCCTCACCTGTGGTTTATGGGGGGACAATAGGGGTTTGCAGCAAGAATGGATCGGTTCATAATATAGATATGTATGGCAATGGCAGTCTTTTCAAGGATACAGATACATCCATTGATTCAACCCCGATTATGATTAACGATATGATTTATATCGCTGGTCATGATGGAATAATTCGCTACCTTGACTGGGGGGGTAATACAACAAAAGAATGGACATATCCAACCAATGCCCCTATCCAATGGTCATCCCCTATGATAGTCAACGGCAGGCTTTATATTGGCTGTAGTGATTATCGGCTGTATTGTTTGAGTGCAGCAATGGGTGAGTTCCTCTGGAGTTATAAAACCGCAGGAATAATTGAGTCATCCCCGGCTGTGGTAAACGGCAGGGTTTATTTTGGCAGCATGGATGGCAAGGTATACTGCATAGATGCGATTAATGGCAGCCTCAAGTGGGAGTATAATATTGGTGCACCAATCCACTCTACTCCGTGCATAAAAAATAACATCCTTTATATTGGGTCACAAGATGGCAAGCTCTATGCCATAAAAACAAATAATGGAAGCCTTGTGTGGAGGAGTTATCAAACCGGAAAACCAATAAGCTCATCGCCAGCCATAAATAATGGCAGTCTTTATTTTGGTGGTGAGGATGGGATGATTTATAGCGTGGATGCCTTGACTGGAAATGTAAAATGGTCATACTATATTGGCAGCCCCATTCATTCATCGCCCATAGTTGTAAATGGTATTGTCTATATTGGTGCAGATAATGGCAGTATCTATGCCTTGAACCCTGAGGCAAACTCAAGGGATAGATTATTGTGGAGTTATCAGACTAAGGGTAAAATATCCAGCTCCCCGGCTGTGGCTAATAACCTTTTGCTTGTTACCTCAGAGGATGGAAATTGCTATGCTTTTGGTCCAAAGCGGTTTGTGGGTTCGTCAAAGTTTGCCTCAACTACTGGAGTTACACCAGGGGGAACGGTAAGCTACACTATTAATATTACCAATGCAGGGGATATGGGTACGGTTAGTGTAGTTGATGTGCTTAATGTAAATCTTATTAACCCTGAAAATATATCAGATGGTGGGACTGTTGCTGTTTTGGGTAGCCGAACGGTTATTACTTGGGAGATTGACCCGCAAATAGTCAACTCATTGAGTTTTATAATTACTGTTTCGCCAGATACTGTACCAAGTATGCTGATCAACAATACTGCCCGAATTGATTGGTTAGTTGGCTCTTTCACCATCCCTTCCGTAGCCATTCGCGTGGCTGGGACAGTAACGACTATCAAAACGATGATCCCTGACAAGCAGGATATTTCTCCGGACAAGGCGATAGAGTATGCTATTACCTGCAAAAATATGATGGGTATAACCATGCGTAAAATGACCATAGTGGATGAAATTGATCTCTTTCTGACGGCTATTGTTCCGTTGAATAATGGTGTGTATAATGCCAAAACAAGAAGGATAACATGGCAAATCAGTAAGGACATTGCCAATGGGGAAGAGGTCAGGGTTGGCTTCAGGGCAAAGGTGTTACCAACTGTAGCTAATGGAAGTATTATTAACAATGATACAGCCTCATTCTGGTCAATAGATACTGGAAGCGGTACAGTAACAGCAGAAACTGACTGGGTTACTGTTGTTGCCCCGGACTTCAGCTCGTCCATTAAGCAGGTTAGATCGCCCAGTGTTATTCGCTCAGGAGCGATTATTACCTATGATATTATTTACAATAATCAAGGAGCCACAGCCACAGAGGTTGTTATAATTGATAAAGTGGATGATAATCTGTCAGTTATTACTTCAAGCATCTCTCAGCTTGGTGTTTATAACCCCAATTATCGTATGATTACATGGCAATTAGGACAAGTTGATGCAAATAAAAGCGGGACACTGTCATATAAAACTACAGTCAAATCTCCAATTGATAGCCAGACACAGATTGCCAATAATGCGTTTATATCCAGCCGACAAATGGAGACACAGTCCATCATTGCCCCAACCCTTGTGGCTGTAAATCAACCAGCATTTAATTACTCAAGCATTGAGGTATCTCCAAGGGATGGGACAGGTCCATACAATATTATTTCATACACCATCACCTGTGTCAATAGTGGGGATATGAATGCCACTGATGTCAGAGTGATTGATAGCTTGAGTCAATATCTTTCTATTGGCTCTCTCACCAGTCAGAGTGAGGTGATTGGTGGTAATGCCATAGTAGATTTACATGGCAATGGGAACCAATTTGATTCAGGCATGGTTGATGGGAATATTACCATTAGGACAAACAATGGGGCATGGACATCCAAAGAGATAAACCTTACCAATTATCCAAATGTGTTAACCCTGATTCGGGAAATAAACATTAGCCCGGCTAAGGTGAAATTAGTGTATGATGCTGCGGTGGATAGGTTTGTATTGTCATGTCAAAATAATGGCTATTTAGTAGAGCTTAAAGAGACCGGGCTATTACCATTTTTCCGTGAGATAAAGATTCCAACTGGTGTATATTGTGATTCATTGGCAAGATATGATAGCCTTACTCGGGATTTGAGCTGGAATATTGGTGATATACCGACTGGCTCAAGCACAACCCTGAGATTTAAGGCACAGCTTTTGCCCGACATAGGTACGGTGACTAATAGTGCTATTATTTACTGGGGAACAGATTCAAGTCAAAGGGTGGGACCTGTGTATACCAATGTAGATACTACCGCGCCAATTATCGGGCAGATACCTATTGAGGGGACAACAGATAATATGGATGAGGATGCAGACACAGATGGGGCATATAAAATCTTCTGGAAACCATGGCAGGATCCCCAGTCCGGGGTAGATATGTATTGCCTTCAAGAGTCAATAGATATGAAAAATTGGGGGACGGTGTCTGCTAATATTATTGGGACTCAATTGAATTATCCTATTTCAGGTAAGACTAAGGGCAATACCTATTACTATCGGCTCAAGGCAAGGAATCATGCCGGCATCTGGAGTGCTTTCACCCCATCCTCTGATGGTATAAAGGTTGTAGATTCATTTGAAGTGGTAAGGACTGGGACAATATCAACCGTAACAAAAGACAAGTGCAGGGTGAGCATTCCAAATGATGCTTTTGCCGGTACCATAACCTTCATCATCCGTAAAGTTACCAATCCATATGCCATTTATTCCGCCCCAAGCATGAATTCAGCTATATTTGATGAATCAATTGTTGAGTTAACAGCATTGCCAGAGGCTTATTATGGCTTAACTACCCAGCCGATAAAGCCTATTATTCTGACACTCCCTTACCCTGACCCGGATCCATTTAATGAGGCAGAGGATTATAATTATCGAATATTCAAGCTGATTAATGAAAAATGGGAACTGGTTGCCGGAAATCAGGTGGTATCACCAGGGAATGATACCATTACTGTAAATGTGTCATCTCTTTCATTCTATGCCGTTGGCAGGGTGAGTGATAGTGTTGATGATATTGTGGTGAAACCAAATCCAGTGAGGGGAAATAATAATGTATGGTTCTATTATGTGAATTGCGACTTATGGATTTATACTACCGCTGGTGAGCTTGTGCATACTCATCATGTGACTGGACAATATGAATGGGATACCAGAAATGATGCTGGTGATCTGGTAGCAAGTGGGATTTATGTGTTTGTGATTGAAAATGAACAGGGGAAGCGAAAAACAGGTGTGATTGGGATCATAAGGTAGTGTTGTGTCAACTCTCAAATATCGGATAAGGTTGCTATAGTCGGTAGGTCAGGCATTCTTGCCTGACTCATTTGTCCACTTGAGATAAACGACAGACAAGAATGTCTGTCCTACCGACATCCGTCATTTTAAGGTTGACACGACAGTAGGGACTAAGTGCTATCTATAATTAAAATCCAAGAAATGGGGGTATGACAAATGGAGTTTAGTAATACTTTATTAGAACAGGCGTTGTGCTTAAAGCCACAAGAAAGGTTTTCTCTGGTTGACAGTCTCTTATTAAGTCTTGATGAACCCGATAAAGAAATTGATGAGATTTGGGCTATTGAGTCTGAAAAACGGCTTATTGCCTATAGAAGTGGTAAATTAAAAGGTATTCCGTTTGAAGATGTTTTTGGTGAAAAGATATGAGCGTAATTTTTAATGAACTTGCAAGATATGAACTTGAAAATGCTATTGAATTTTATGGATTGGTGTACTCGGGATTAGGTCAGAGGTTTAAGGAAGAGATAAAGAAATCAGTCAAAAGGATTGTTGAACATCCTACTGCTTGGTCACTGGAGAGAGGAGAGGTAAGAAAATACTTGGTACATAGGTTTCCTTATAAGATTCTGTATTCAATTGAAAAGGAGTATATTTACATTATTGCAGTAGGGCATCAGCATCAGAAACCGAATTATTGGGTTGATCGGATGTAACTACCTTGAAGATTAAATTTACCATAACACCTGAATAATTACGATGGATATTGTATGGAAGGGAGGAGAGAAAAATTATGAAAACTGGGAGCATTCTATTAATTATTATCTGTCTGTGGATAACCACCAAAACAGGATATGCCGAAATAAGCCCTGGCAGGGATGGTGTTGCCTTCTTAAAGGTTGGCGTTGGTGCCCGGGCAATTGGCATGGGTGAAGGGTTCTCAGCCATAGCTGATGATACCTCTGCTATCCACTACAATCCAGCCGGACTTACCTCTGTTCAATGTCCATTAATATCTACCTCATATAATAAATGGATTGACGGACTTTTGTATGGTGCTGTAACCTATATTAACCCATGTTTCAAGCAATCAGCTATCGGGATAAGTGTGGTTTATCTGGGGACAGACGGCATCCCAAGGTATACAGAAGGTGAAAAAAATTCCCCCCAATCAGGGGAATACAAAGCATATGACATGAGCCTTAACCTTGCTTATGCCTTTCGCTTTAGCCACGGCATCTCCTTGGGGATAAATGTTAAGGGGATTCAAGAAAAGATAGATAATGAGGAAACAAGTGGATTTGCGATTGATTTTGGGCAATTATATCATATGCCCATTGATGGTCTATCCTTGAGTTCAGTTATTCAAAATATGGGACCAAGCATGGAAACAGGGCATAAATTCCCAACTTGTTACAAGTTGGGAATTGCCTATCAATTTTCAGACTATCCGCTTTTAATAGGTTGTGATTGGACAAAGCCCTCGGATAATAAATTAAAGATAAATGCTGGATTTGAATATAAGATGATGGATACCATTGCCATAAGGGGCGGATTTGATTCCCAGATATTTGAAGACCTGAATAGTGGGATAAACCTTGGCTTTGGATTCCCTTTTGGACCATATTCAATAGACTATGCCTTTGTGCCTACCAGGAGAATGGGGAATACGCATCGGTTGTCAATTGGGATGCGGTTGGGGAAGGAAGAGGCAAGGTAGGAGACTGATAGGGACATAGGATGGTAATGAATTTAATCTTGAGGTAATGCCCAGTTTTCTCTTGACAGACATACCAGAATAATGTAAAATATTGGCATGTTAATGCTCAAAGGATGTGCTTAAAAATATGGTCAAGGTAACCCGTCTTAATAACTCAGAGTTTTATATTAATCCACATCAAATCGAGTCTATTCAGGCAACACCTGATACGATTATTGCCTTGATTAATGGTCAAAAGTATATAGTTAAGGAAACGGTCGACGAATTGCTTGGCTTGATTATTAAATATCGGCGCACGGTTGCTCCAACCTGTTTGCCACCAGGGAATGATGTGGATTGATAAGAGTAGCACAGGCATTCTTGCCTGTGTTTTTGTATACAAGATAAGGAGGATGAAATAATATGGCTAAGAAAGTTGAAGAGGAAAAGGTTGAAGGAGAGGAACAAGCTGAGGGTGAGGAAAAACCGAAAAAAGAAAAAAAAGACATGGGGGGGCTAATCAAAGTCTTGGGCATGGTTGCTCTGGTTCTTGTTTTAATAGTTGTTGTTATTATTGTTTCCTCAAATGTGGCTAAAAAGTCTATTGCACCACCAGATGAGGAATTTGAGCCGGAAAAGGTAGAGGCAGAAGAAGGGACAAAGCATGAAGCAGAAAAACCACATCATGATAATTATATAGGAGACTTTACCGCAAAATTGGCTGATATAGAAGAGCCGCATTATGTCAAGATTACAGACCTGACGCTGAAATATGACCCCATAAAATATAAGCTGTTAGCCGCAGAGCTGGGGGAAAGGGATAGTGAGATTAAGGATGCTATTAACACTATTCTTATCAGCAAAACCTCAGAGGTAAATAGTGTTAAGGGTAAAGAGGAATTAAAGGAAGAGATTAAGGAAAAGATAAATGCAATGTTGATTGAGGGACAAATACCAGAGGTGCTGTTTCAGATAATTGTGCAGTAGGGGACAGAGCTACAGAGGGAAAGGCACAGAGAGGCAAAGGCACAAAGTAGGAAGAGGATAGGAGAAAAGAGACAGAGAGACAGAGAGGCGAAGAGACAGAGAGGCAGAGAGAGAGGGATACAGAAATATAAAGTTTATTTCTGCCATATCTTTTCCTTAGCTTTGTGCCTTTCCTCCCTTCTCTTCAGCTCTGCTTGGAGGAAAATTATGAGTGAGGCTAAGAAAGGCGAAGTTAAGCCATTTAGTTTTAAGGGTTCAGGACAGGTGACAAAGACTCAGATTCAGGGTATTCAGGGTGTATATGAAGCCTATGCAGGCAAGCTTTCTTCTTCGCTTTCAACAAATTATAGGGTAAATATCGCAGCTCAGGTGCTTTCGGTAAATCAGAGTACTTTTGGTGATTTCAAAGAGACATTGCAATCACCATCTATCATAGGCATTGTTGATATGTCTCCAATGAGGGGGGAGGCACTTCTTGAGGTCTCACCTAATCTGGTTTTTAATTTTATTGATCGCATGCTTGGTGGCAGGGGTGAACTTATTTCTCTTACCAGACCGTTGACTGATATTGAAATGAAATTGGTTGAGGAAATGTTGCAGGGCTTTACCAATGACCTCAAGAATGCACTTAAGGGTATTGTTACCACAAATGCACGATTAGCCAATATGCTTACAAATCCACGATTTATTCAAGGTACCTCTAATTCGGATATATGTATTTCAGGCTCTATTGAGATTAAGGTTGGAGAGATAACCGGAATAATTAATTTTTGTGCACCGTCTACGATTATAGATGCTATTATGGAGGGGTTATCAGGTGAAAAGGCAGCAGCATCTGGCAGGAGAAAAAGTATTCAAAATCTTGTTACCTCGCCTGAGGATCTGGTTAAAACAAAGGAACTGCTAAGAGATGTGGAATTCCCGTTTGTAGTTTCGTTGGGTCAGATAGATAGTAAAGCCAAGGAGGTAATGAACCTTCAGGTTGGTGATGTTATCAGGCTCAATACAAGGGTTACGGATTATTTAATAGCCACTGTTGGTGATATTCCTAAGTATAAATGTAAACCTGGACTGGCTGGAAGTAGTCTGGCTGTAGAGATTGTAAAGGTGCTAAAAAAACAGCCGCCTGCAGATGATGTATGGATGTAGGGGGGAACCCTTGCGGTTGCCCTGGGTAGGTGAAAGACCTATCCCTATCACCCAAAGGAGGGGATGAAAATTGAATTCTTGCGTTGTGCCTTTGCATTCTCAAATAAAACGAATTGCAATCCTTCTATTTCTCATTGCTTTCCAGTGTACTCAGGCAAATGCCTACTCCCCTACCTTTAACGCACCGAAAAAGTTAAAATCAAATGTTCTGGATTGTGGTGCATCGATTGCCTTGACCATAGGTGATCTGGATGGAGATGGCAATCGAGATATGGTGGTTGGGGATGAGAATGGGTTTGTCTGGTTTTACAAGAACACTGGTCAAGATAACTCACCCATATTTACCACTGGGGTAAAGCTTACCTCTTCGACCTCTGACCTTCAGGTTGGCAGATATGCTACGCCACAACTTGTTAATTGGGATACAGATAATCTGTGGGATCTTGTGATTGGAGATGAGTTGGGGAATGTCTGGTTATATAAAAATAAAGGTAACCTACAGTTTGATAGTGGCACTTTACTTACAGATAATAGTGGCGAGATAGATGCTGGTGCATATTCAACCCCATATCTTGTTGATTATAATGGCGATGGGAAGTTGGATTTAATTGTTGGCAATAATGAGGGCTACATCTGGTACTATCCCAAGCAATATGATAAACAATCTACTGTCTTTGGCACAGGAACAAGGCTTCGGGCAATGAAGACAGGAACAATGACGGAGATGACTGTTAACAGTCGGGCAGCACCTATATTCTCTGATTGGAATGAGGATGGGTTGAAGGATATGATTGTTGGGGATATTGATGGTTATCTCAACTACTTTCGTAACACTGGCACAAAGCTAAGCCCTGCCTTTGGTACTGCCTCTGTCAAAATTAAAGCAAATAATCTTGATATGGATGTTGGCTGGGAGGCAAAGCCAGTAATAATTGACTGGGATATGGATGGGAAAAAGGATGTACTTATAGGGGATAAAACCGGGCAGATAACCTTATTTCGGAATACAGGCTTATTAAATAGCAACCCGCAGTTTTCTTCTGGGAGCAAGATTCAGGGACAGGGAGAAGAGGCTGTAGACTATTTGGATGTGGGTGGATTTTCGTCACCAGTTGTGGTTGATTGGAATGGGGATGACCGCAAGGATCTGGTTGTTGGGGATGAATTGGGTAATATCTCTGTTTATTTGAATCTTGCTACAAACAAGTTTCCCATATTTGGTGCCGGGTTCAATATTCAAACCAGCGGCACAACAACTACCGGCAATCTGGATATTGGTTGCAACTCTATGCCTGATATCGTTGATTGGAATGAGGACGGAAGAAAGGACATGGTCATTGGGGATGGGTATGGCAAGATATGGATTTATCCAAATATTGGCACAGATAGAGATCCTGTGTTTGGAACAGGGACGATATTACAAAAAACTGTCATCAAGGATGTTTATGATTCCAAGCTAAAAAAAATGGTGGGTACGGCTACCTATGAGGATATTGATGTAGGGGATAATGCCTCTGTAGCTGTCTTTGATTGGAATAATGATCATGCTATGGATATAGTTGTGGGTAATAAAAACGGTGACATTGGGGTGTTTCTTAACACTGGTTCAAACAAACAGCCTATGTTTGGGACATATACCCCTTTACTTTCTGCTGGAACAAATATTAATGTCAGGCGATATGCTGTGCCATTTGTCTGCGATTGGAATAATGATGGCCGTAAGGATTTGTTGGTTGGCTCAGGGGATGGGGTTGTTTACCTCTACTTGAATCAGGGCACAGACGCTGCCCCGGTGTTCCCTCTTGCCTATTCCCTTTTTAGCATTGATAGAAATATCATAGATGTAGGTGAGAATTCAACACCAACCTTGATGGACTGGAACGATGATGGGTATCAGGACCTGCTTATTGGCAACAAGTCTGGTGAGGTTTTTCTTTGTTTGGGTAATATCACCAACTCTCTGCCAAGTATAGAGATACAAACACCAGTAGGAACGCAGAGTCAGAGCGTTTCCGTTTTTTATATATTACGAGATAAGGATTCTGACAGTATTAATATCAGTCCAGAGTATTCGACAAATGGTGGTCAAAACTGGAAACAGGCTACGCCATCAGGTGGTGATGGACAAGCAAGCCTGTTTTCAACACCGGGTGGGGTGGAACATGTCTTTGTCTGGGATGCTCTGGCTGATCTTGGGAAAGCTACATCATCCTATCAAGTTATCTTCCGAATTACCCCAAGGGATACAGATGATGGATTGCCAGCAAAAACATCTGATTTTATAGTGGATACTATTACCGTGCCAAAAAAGAGCTTGATAACCATTGGCGGGGCAGTTCTTGATGTAGGGGAGAATGCCAAACCATTTGTGGTGGATTGGGATAATGATAGCAGGAAAGATCTTCTCGTAGGCAATAGACTCGGTGAGATATATTTCCTGAAAAATGTTGGCATTGACAATAATCCGCTATTTACAATAGCTACCAGGATTAGCAGTGGGGCAAGTAACCTTGATGTAGGATATTATGCCTCACCTGTAGCTGTATTTGATTGGGATAATGATGGTAAAAAGGATCTTATTGTGGGTGATGAGTATGGGAATGTTAATTATTTTAGAAATACAGGCGTTGACGACTCCCCATCATTTAATTATGGGGTACAGGTTGGAAATGGGACACGAAGCATAGTGAATGTGGGTGGACATTCTACCCCCTTTGTTTATGATTGGAACAACGATGGCAAAAAGGATCTGGTTGTAGGCAAATTTGATGGCAGTATAGATGTTTTTATAAATATTGGCACAGACAATAACCCTGCCTTTGGCTCGGCAACCTCAATAATTATTGGTACTGGAACAAATTTGAATATGGGGAACAACTCAACGGTTTTTATGATTGACTGGAATGGTGATAATAAGAAGGATATTATTATCGGTAACAAGGATGGTAAGGTATTTCAAATGTTAAATTATGGCACAGATAATCTCCCCTTGTTTTATAGACCCACACCCATTACCATAGATGGTGAGGTTATCGATGTGGGTAACTATTCTGCCCCTGTGGTTTGTGATTGGAATAATGATGGTGTAAAGGATATGCTTGTAGGGAATGAAGATGGGCAGGTTACACTTTATCTTCTCTCAGCAGGAAGGGTTAATACATTACCCAGAGTAGAGATAAACACTCCAAGCGGTGAAGCATTTGGAAGTGTGACCATTGCCTATTATTTAAGGGATGACCAGTGGGATATTTGTAGCCTTAAGGCAAAATATTCTACTGATGGATTAGTGTGGAAGGATGCCTCTGTTATTGGTGAAACTGGATTGACCTCATCGCCAAATGGTGAGAGCCATGAAATTATCTGGCTCTCAGGAAAGGACATGCCGTCTACTTCTACACAGGTGTGGCTTAGCATTACCCCCAGTGATGGTAAGGGTGATGGCAGTTCATCGCAGGTGAGCTTTATGCTGAATAATGTCAATACCTATCCGGAGATAACTGAGATTACTATTGTTGGCACTGCCTCTGGCTGTGTGGGAATAACCTTTAAGGTGAGGGACATTGATAATAATAGTGTGAATGTTGGTGTCGAGTATTCTATTGGCAATGTATGGAAAAAAGCAAGCGTAATGGGAACAACAAGCGGGCTTTTGTCTGGAGTTACAGCCACGATTACCTGGTTATCAACAGTTGACGAACCCCTTAAATCGGGTAATTATCGGATACGGTTGACGCCATCAGATTATCAAGGAAAGGGGACACCTACGATTTCCAGGGAATTTAGCCTCGATCAACTTAATTACTCAAGTAAGATTATTGCCAAAGGCACAACCCCGACCCTGACATTTTCCCCAACAAAACTGGCTATTGCGAAACCATTTGATGAGGATGTATTAGCCATGTCAGAGATATTGAATACAGGGCTGCCGCAGATGGAGACATACCCGGAGCTGGATAATACGACGCGAAGGATAACCATAAATGGATTAACAAGCAGCAAACCTATTCACTCATTTCAGGCAACACTTACTATTCCCTATGGGACTATGACCAACTATGAGACCGAGCAATCCCTCCAGATGTATGAGCTGCAGGATGGCAGATGGGTCAGAATTGGAGGCAGTGTAGACATTAATGCCAATGAGGTCTCACAGCTTATAACCCATTCAGGTATATACCGCATTGGTTTGAGTATTCCTGCCACTAAAAGCCTGAAGGAATCAGTCTGGATAGCACCAAACCCGTTCAAGCCAAACGATGGCAAACCAGAAACTGGAACAGATAAGGTGGTGTTTGGAAATCTGAAAGAAGGGGCAAGGGTCAAGATATATACAATTTCAGGGGAGCTGGTTAAGGACTCAGGTACCATCCCTGATGGCAGCGGCAAATGGGACTGGTATGTGAAGAATGAGGATGGAGAGGTTGTAGGGAGTGGGATATATATTTATGCTATTTCCTGTGGAGATGAGGCAGCGGTGATTGAGAAACTGGCGGTGATAAGGTAAAACAGGCATTCTTGCCTGTTTATGAATAGCTTCATGCCTGTCATAGACAGGCATAGACAGGCAAGAATGCCTGTCCTACTGGAAGGTAAACAATGCGTTTAATAATTGCAATGATAATAATAAATATGGCGTTGCTATTTGTTTCACCGCAGGTTGAAGCAAAGGGCAGGTACACAGCTACTACCTCCGGGGCATTCCTCAAGATAGACATTGGGGCAAGGACAGTGGCGATGGGTGGTGCAGGTGGAGCATTGATTGGTGACCCTATTTGTGTTTATTATAATCCAGCAGGATTGGCTGGACTTGGTACATTTTCCTTGTCTTCATCTCATCTTGAGTGGTTTCAGGATATAAAATGTGAACATCTGGGACTGGCAAAGCGATTGAAGGTTGGGTTTGAGGAAGAGGCACGGGATCTGGGGGTAGGTGCATTTAATCTTAACTTCCTGCATATGAATAAGATACAGGGAACGCATTTGCTTGGAGAAAGTAATTGGGAAAAAGCTGACGAATGGACAGCATCAGGATATAATGCAATCCTTACTTATGCCTGCTATTTTAGTCGTGATGCCTTGTTTGGTATTAATTTTAAGGTAATTCAGGAGAGAATTGAGAAAGAGGCTGCAACAGCCGTGGCTTTTGATCTGGGCGTGCTTTATCGAACAAGAATAAAAAATCTTGTAGCCGGGGTAAGTTTGCAAAACATGGGAAACGAGATGAAATTTATGAAAGAAAAAGCATCATTGCCCTTAAACCTGAAGGGCAGTATGGGCTATGCCATGCTTAATAATGAATTTCGTTTACTGATAGATATTAACCAGCCCATTGACAATGAGTTACATGTTCGGGCAGGGGCAGAATACTGGATTATTCCATGCCTTAGCCTTCGTGCTGGATACAATAGCAGCGTGGATACAGTTGACAGGGGTGCTGCGTCCTCTGGTTTTGGTGGCGGTTTGGGTCTTAAATTAAAACGACAGGGAGAGGAAAAGACAACTATCTATAAGTTTGATTATGCCTTTGTCCCCTACGGAGAGGTTGGAGATAGCCATCGGGTATCTGTGGCGGTGGAGTTTTAAGGGAGGCATACTATGTCCCATCAGGTTGTTCCGCAGCAATTCTAATTATGACATTTTTACCGCATAAACACATAACAACTCACCACGGAGACACGGAGACACAGAGGAAAATCGAAGGACAGAGAAACCGGAGAGAGAAACCGGGAAC
>Ga0210036_1003632_pt1 | contig 14954 bp, 7 predicted proteins | sample CryGeymeta201515_FD_185469 | JGI IMG/M metagenome (GOLD analysis project Ga0210036, IMG submission 185469) | Groundwater microbial communities from Crystal Geyser aquifers in Utah, USA - Crystal Geyser metaG 2015-15 (SPAdes) (version 2) | ecosystem: Environmental > Aquatic > Deep subsurface >...
GCGTGGTGGCGATACTGGCTGCTGATTGGCACCCATTGAGTGAAGGAAATCCTCTTGGGCTTTGCTGCATCAGCGACCTGGTGGTACCTACCACACCAAGTCAGGCGTTGGTATCTGATGGGTTGCCTGTTGCCTGGCGTGTGAAGACATTGTTGATGTGGTGTAGATGTTGTGTAGATGTGCTGGGAATAGAGAAAAGGTTTCTGAATTTGATGGGAGAGGGGTGTGACGTCACTGTTAATTGGTGGTGGTGTCACTTTCGGTGTGCGTCCTCCTGTCCTCCTTTGGTGCTCACTGTGGTAGAGTAGTACCTAGCTAGCTATGGTGGTGGTGTTACTACGGCCAGTATTATTAGTATCTACTCTACTAGTAGTAGTCTAGTAGTATCTATTCTTATTCGTCTTTGCTTTCGTAGTATGCTGTAGCTGCTGCTTTGGATTGCAACCTGGAACAGAAAATCAAACCAAAAAAGGCAAGTACGTGTTTGTTGTTCTCTTCCATCTTCGCTCAAGCCTCCTCTCATCATCATCCATCATCCATCATTGATCATCCATCATTGATAATTGATCATTGATAATTGCCCGCCAGCCACCAATCCATGATTTATTCATAGTAATCCATAATCCATAGTAAGAAGTAATCCATACCAGGTACCAGTAATCAACACTCCTACTCCTACTGTTGTATTTGTATTTCTTTATTTTTGCATTGAAAAAAGAAAAATGACGATAAAGCCATCATTAACGTTACTGCGGATGATAATTATCATCACTTTGGCATTTGTCTGCAGCTTTTGTGCTGCTTTTGTGAGTAGATTTCCACAACCTTCCACCTTCAGCGGCTCCTCCTACGACTGCAACTACAACTGCAACTGCAACTGCAACTGCAACCGACAGAAGCCCCAATGTTGTCAGGCCCTATGGTTGGAAACTGCTGCTGCTGCTGGTGATTGTGATTGTGGTGCTGGTGGTGATGGTGGTGATTGTGGTGATCCTCAAGTAATGGCTTCGGGATACTCTTCCAATGATCGTTTGGAAGAGGCCATTCGACAGGCCACAGAACTGGCCATGAAAGCTTTGCCTCCTCCGTCTCCCGCAACGAAGGACGCCGTGTCTCACATTGATTTGGCTGTTATTTTTGTTAGCAGTTTGTATGATGGTACGTCGTCGCCTTCGATAGTCGTCCCTACCTTGCTAGAAACAGCTTCGTCGTACGGGTATGGCATTCAACATATTTTGGGATCAACAGCCGGCGGTATTATTGGGAGTGTTGTTACTGCTGCTACTACTACTACTACTACTACTACTAGTAGTAGTAGTAGTAGTAGTAGTAGCGTTGGCCCCCCGACGTGTCAACCCATCGAATTGGAAGGATGTCTCGGCGTTTCCGTGTTACTCATGATGTTGCCGGATGTAACGTTAAAAACATTTCACGTCGTGGGAGATGATGTTCCAGACAGTACGACAAATAACGTTGCAACGGATGATGACTGGAAATCTGCTATTGGTTTGAAAGGCTTTGATGGTGATAATAACAAGAAGAATGACAAAGATGCTCAAAATAACGGCCCTGTCTTTATGGTCTTGCCTTTGCCAGTCTTTCAAAACAAATTGGATGATTTGTTGCATGGCCTACAAAAAAACTTTCCACACAGTAAAACATTTGGAGGATTGGCATCCACCGTATCATCCTTGTCACGGGCGCGTCTTTTTCGCTACGATCAGCAAGATCCCAGAGGCATGCAAACACTGGGCGATGGCTGTGTAGGAATCGCCATGGCAGGAGACATTGACGTACAAACCATGGTAGCGCAGGGAACCAAACCTGTGGGTGGCATTTATAAAATTATTCAGTCGACCAAGTCGACCATCAAGGCCATTGTCTTGGATGAGACAGCCACAGAATTAGAACGAAAAGCACGGGAAGCAGAAGAAGGCAGGGATGATGATGAAAAAGTTGAAGAAGAAGTTGAAGATGATGATGATGATGACGTCCATGTCAATGACAAAAAGGCACAGATGGCCAAGGCTTATGCCAAAGCCAGTATTCCAAAACCCATCCTCGCGGAAGCAAACTTTTTGATGCGAAATTTGAGCGACGATGACCAAGCCTTTATGCGAAAAGCACTGCTAGTGGGATTGGAAAAAGGAGGTTCTGTGGGTCGCTCGCCGAGTATATTGGCCCGCCTTCGAGCTGGACAAGGGCATCGGTTTGAAGTGCAACAAGTAGCCAGCGCTAATATGAAAGATGGATCTGTTACGCTTCCTTTGGGTAGTGTCCATATAGAGCCTGGCACGCAAATGCGGTTTTTTGTACGAGATGAGGCTTTTGCCAAGAAAGAAGTCGAAGCTCTCTGGATGGGGTACAAAAGGCGTCTCCTAAACGAATCGTTTCAAGCCAACAGCGACGATGAGAATCCCCACTTTCAGCCAACGGGCTGCTTCTTGGTAACCACGCTAGATCGTGGGAGCAAATTCTTCAATGGTAGAGTCGGCTTCGAAAGCGGAGCTGTCACTGAGTATGTTCCTGATATTGGATCTGTTTCTGGCTTCTACTCAAATGGTGTCATAATGAAGCTCGACGGAGATGATGCCACGGAAGCCTGCGCAGGTACCTACGGAAGTGCCTCTGGCTATGTCCTTCTAGGAAGCAGTAAGTTCCAGAGTTGAATTGGAGGTTCGCGGTTTATTTACACTGGTGTGTGAAAGCTTTCTTACCTGATGTTTCCCCCGCCAATTCTGTTGTTTGTAATCCAGAATCTGGTCGGCCAAAGTATTCGCCTACTGCTGCTGCAAAGGCAAAAAAGAAGGAAGAAGACGACCAGAGAGAGGCTGACGAAGCTGCACGGGCTGTCGCCGACCAAGATGCAAGGCGAGAAAAGCTCGCTACGACAATGTTATCATCGGAAGAGAAAGCTCCTCGGTCTGAAGACAAGGAATTGATACTGAAGCGTCGCGATGTCCACTCTGGTCGAGCACTGTCCGTCTCTACTGTGGAATGGAGCGTAGCGGAAAAGACGGCAACTGCATCATCCACCCTTGAAGGCTTCATGTGGGACAAGGAGACTGAGGTGGATCGTTTCAGAGAGCGAGTTCCCCTTGCAAACTTGGTATCACAATGTCGCCTTTCAGCAGCGGACCCAACAAAACCCAAGCCTCGTGATTGGGTCGGCGTAGTCAAGGAAGCTGCCAAGGAGGGCTTTGTTATCATTCCCGAATGCAAACGAACTGAGCCATTCTTGGGCACTTTGTGGAAGAAATATAATGTAGAAAAGCTGGCTGAAAAGTTCACAACATTAGGCGCACCTGCCTTAAGCGTAAATTGCGATGCAGTCCTCTTTGGTGGGTCGCAGGAAGACATAACCAAAGTGCGAAATGCCGCTGGAGCTGCTGCTCTCGCCAAGTCCACCAGGGATGACGGCGTTGTTGTTCCTCCAATTCTTGTATCAGATCTTATTTTATACCCCTACCAGCTTTACAAACTCAGTCTGGCTGGAGCAGACGCGGTGAACTTGCTCGGGGCATCGCTGGCTAGTAAGGATCTGATGTACCTGACAAAGATTGCATCCAGTCTGAAGCTTCAGATTCTTGTCACTGTTACGTCGGAGGTGCAACTTCGTGCTCTGGCCGTCATGAGTCCTGGTAGCATTGACGGTGTTATCATTTCCAACCGCGAGGTAAGTTCCTCTGGCTACCACATACTACGTACATGGTCTAGGTCGTTCAATTGTAGCTGGTTCCTCACATTTCACATTATCCGAAATTCGTCACAAATACAGCTCGAAGATTTTAGCTTTGACATGACAGGCCAGAGAGCGCTTGACCTACTGAACAGCGATGCACTTACCGAACTTCGTCAAACACACGGAGACGATATCGCAGTGTTTGTGGAAGGTCGCGTGGGAATCATTGAACGACCCGACAGCAGCGGCAAAAATAGCGCCCGACACTATCTCGCAGAACTTCGTGATGCCGGAGCGATGGGTGCTATCGTAGGCGGAGGACTTGCGCAAGGCGATGGTTACAATTCGCTTCAAATGATGGCTAGTGCCATGTAGTAGGCAGAACTCAAGCACAGGCTACACTGCACCTGCTACTTTTTGCTAGCTCGACATAAAACTATCCGAACAAAGCTATGTTGTTTCAAGAGTTTCTCTATTTCACAATCATTATTAATAAGATCATTGTCTCAAGCAAAGCACTTAAAACTAAGCATCCGCTCCTTTAAAGGCGGGCGCAGGAAAGATTTTGACATGAAGTTGTGCATCAAACAACTCGGTGGCTTCCTCCTACGCAAAGAAGGCCAGCTGTTCCTCCTTAGCGACACTAGGGTTGAAAGGGTCGATGTTGCCAGTTGAGCCGTCCTCGTCGACTGCTCCAGGTTTGTGAAATCCAGCATTTTTCGTGGAGGAGCGCGTCGAAGGTCACCACTGACGAAGTAGCAAGGATAAGGAAGACACCATCTCGCAATCCTTTATGGTTTCGGAGCAGCCAGGGCATTGCCAGATATTTGTCACGAAGGGACAAGCATACATGTCTAGGAAATCAGACTACTCCGGAAGGGTGATTTTAATACTTAATCTATTCTGCTGGAGTAGAGGAACTATCTCCCTCTGCTGCTCCCTTTTTATCGTCTTCCTCCTCCTCAGGATTTGCATGGCGAAGCAAAAACAGTTGAAGGTCACCGGCAGTGGCACTTTCTTGAATGCTTCCACCGTCCTTGCGCACAGTATGAATTCCCCAACCTCCTTGCGCGAAAACTTGCACGGCCGTATCACTACCTCGCACTACGGGCCATACAACATTGCGGTGGTCGGAGGTAATTTCTTCTTGAGCATCAAATTCTACGGCTTGACTAAAAATGTAGATTTGCGCTAACAAGTGGGAGCCCGCTCCGTCTTTTTCGTCATTGTTATCGTTGTCGACCTGCTCGCTTTCCAATTGAATCAGTGACACTATTTTTTCGCCATCCAAGCCAGTCACAAGGACGGAAACAGGCATGTCGGCCCCTTGTTCACCTTCTTTTTCGTCAACACCGTGGGACATGACAAAAAGTTCTGTATCTTCCGTGTTGATTACAATGACACCGTCGGCATTGTTTTTCTGATTAACAGATTTTTCAAAAAAACTGCACTTGCCTCGCTGAACAAGTTGAATGGTTTTGTTTTCACGAAATGCATCATCATGTTCTTCAATGATGAAGTCACCGGCAGCGTCATCCAGTTCCACTGGAACCATTTGGAAGTCAGAGTTTTTGCTGGTGGTAGTGACCGATGGGGTAAAGTTGTCGTCATCAGAAGCGCACCCGAACTCATTGGCAGTGTCTGGAGCAATAATGGCACGTTCCAAAAATAAACCGTTGCTCTCTATCAGCCGTTCCATTCGCGAGGGCCCAAAAAGCGCTGGCGCACACGGAAACGTACTTAACAGCTCATCGTCATCCCCTAGTACATTTTTGCTTTCGACACCTCCGATTGCCGAAAGTGTGCGCCGAATAATGTTAACTTTGCAGTGAAAGGCATTTTGATTGAGATCTGAGTACACAACTGCCCGCTCGGGAGGTCCTAAATCAACCATTTCATCTGAGTTGTCTAATTTGGGTTGGTTCTTTCGGTTCTTGAACCATTCAGCCCAGCGAGGTCCAACAAACTTTTTCCATGGAAGACGGCTAACATTTCCCTCCGCTTTCGTAGTGCTGAAGTGATCGAGGCTTCCTTTGGGAAGTTCCCCCGCTTCGTTTACTCCTTGCATATCAGCTTCTTCTGGCTGTGCAATTGAATTTCTTCTCGGCATGGATGCATACACCATGATAGCCATTTCATGGTTTACATTCTCCCCGGATGTATCAGAAATGAATGTCACCATGAGAGATTCAGCGGTTTGCTTCAGCTGCATAAAAAAGCCCGACCCTTCGGGAAAAGCTGAAACGTCAAAAGTGCCAACCCCAGCGAGATGCACTTGTTGGATAACAGTCTTGGCCTCATCTAATAATGGTGGGGGAGATTTATTCTTAGCGGCTTGACTGTCTGACAAAGTTTGACGAGTCTGACTATGAGGTACCCGACAAATGTCACCAGGATTTGCATCGAAATTCACCTTGCCAAGATAGACCCCGCTGCCATGCAAGCTCAACGCTTCCGCTGATGACAGAAGCAACTGCAACGAATCTGCTGATGTCGGGTAGTCACTGTTTGCCTCGGAATAGGCTGACACATAGGTGTCCGTGTAATCAAGTACGCCACCACTTAAGGCATTGACCCAAGTTAACTCTGGAGCGTAAAAATTAGCACAGGCCTTCTTCATGGAATACCCATTCCCCAATCCAATGCTATTCCATACAATGTGAGCAAGGTTGTTGTCTTCTTTAAAAATATGAGTATCTCCAAGCAAAGGAACAGAGTCTAGTAAAGATTCCTCCGGCCCAAAAAAAGACTTCAGTGAATGCTGCGAAAATTCTGAGGCAGAGGAGTTGCTCTTGGCATGGTGGTCAATCTTCTCGAACACACTTAGAATACTCTCTCGGTATTTCCGAGGCTCAGTGCTGTCAGACCACAACTCATCCATCAGATACATGGCGGAAACAACATCACTAGCTTTGGACTGCTTCTTCGAGGTATCCAAAGGCCTACCTTCATTGTCCTGTTTCAAACGTAATAATTTATCGCGTAAATAATTCTTGACAGCTGCCAAGCGAGGAGAATCACTTTCAATCTGACTTTTCGGTATTGTTTCCTTTTGCTTTTCGTACGTCGGAACAAAGTGAATGGGATGCGCTTCTGTAGTAAAAATCCACTCGTGGTCCTTATCACTGTGAAGGACGTTGTCATCGTCAAACGTCAGGTACAAGTACTTGAGAGTCTCACTGAGAAAGAAACTAGGCATGTCATCGTCCAGTCTCACAAGCCCAGGATGCCGGTACATATTCAGATTACCAGTCGCGCTATTCAGCCCGCGCACAGAAGCATAGCCACATCTCGAGCGTGTCAAGCGTTCAAGATGGTGCAGAGCAAAGTCTGCTGCCCACTGCCAGCTGGAGGAAGTTTCGGAGGAATCGGTCTCCTTTTTCGTGGCTCGATGCATAAAGTAGCAACTTTCCAAAAGTTCAGGGCGTAATGGATAGCTTGCTGCTCCTGAACTCATACCGCCATCAACTGCCCAGCTAGCGTACGAGAAACGCTCCGGTAAGAATCCCAGGTGCTCTCGCACCATGAAAAATGAGTTCATGGAACGTGCGGCGGGCGCAACTTCTCCCATGAGCGTTTGCAAACCAGGATAAAATGCCATTAAGCTCTCCAACACCCTTTTTGCCAACCCTTTCGGAAAGCTTTGTAAGCCTTTATTCATATCCACGTCAGCGTACCATTCTCCCAAGCGTGAATCATGGAAAACACCCGAATAGGCCGATTGCAGCATGACCCAAAAATCGCCATCTTCGGGAAATAATAAATAGTGCTTGAGCAGGTACTCCAGAAACGAGTCTGAATTAGAGCCGATGCCGGAGAGTGTTTCCGTCCAAACTCCCCGTTGTACGTCAATATGTTTTCCGACCAAGTCGATGGAAGACCGTCGCAGCCACAGTGCGCGAACTGCCAACTTTGCTGCTTGTCCAAATCGAAGATCGCCGCTTAAGCGGGACAAAAGCTCGAATTCAAGTGATAGAGTGCCACCTCCTGCTAGCGAAGCAATCGTTGTTTCGCCGGAGGGCACACCTTGCATCAAATTAACGGTCCCGAAAGGAATTCCCGTACGAGTCGCAAAAGCGGGCAATAATCTTTCCCCGATGTCTATGGCTAGTTCCAGCAGAAATCCATCGTATCCCCACAGAGGTTCTCTGTCCAGTCTCTGCTTCCGCAAAAGAGCTTCCGCTGTGCGATTCACGAATCTCGGTGCACCTTTCGCGGCGCAATCCTCCAGTGATACTAAGCCTGCAGCACAGTGTTGTTTTTCCCAGTCGTTGCTCTGAAAGTTGGCATTGTGGTTGTTAGCGGTTGTTGTTTCTGGTGTTCTAATCTCGCCTGGTGTTCTCCCACTGTCACCAGAAACGGAACAGCTACCATCCATGCCCAGGCCTGCTTTGTGTGGTTGGAAAGAATCGACGACGGCACATTCTTGTTGATGATCACGCAAGATTTGTAAATCCTCTTCCAACGGCACGAGATACCTATCCCCCGGATCATCGAAAACCTCTCGAAGTAATACCGGTGGTAGCTGAGATCTGTTATGGTCGCGAGACTGCAGTTTGTTCTGCCTCCTTTCCAAAAATGCCAGAGCCATTTGGTGTGCCGATTGGAGGCCACCCAAAACTCGAATCGTCGTCTCGAAGACACTGACGTTCTGATTGACCGCAAAGATTCCTCCCGTTCCATCTGTATTTCTGTGAGAGCGATCAAATTCTCGCAGTCGCTCCACGCTCTTTGCGAATTCCAAACTGTCTCCCAATACCAGCAGGGTATCCAAAGCATCAATCAGCGTCAGACATGGCAGTCGAATAAGATCAAATGTTCCAGGTTGACAGGTGATCGGCAGCAGTTCGGACGCTGGAAAGGAGTACTTCATGTATGCCTTGTAGGTCCTGTAAAACATGTCCTTCACTAATTTGGCATTGGCTTGGCGAAGACTGGGAGGAAAGGGTGGCAATCCAAGATGATTGGAAGTTGCAGCATTGTGTCGATGGCGCTGAGGATTCGCTTTGGTGTGTGCATCCACAGGTGTTTGGTAGACGAGCGCTTGAATGACGTCTTGTAACAGCCGTTTCTTGTCTTTTGCAGAAGGAGATTGTTGGCTTGGGCTTGGGTGGTTCTTATGAGTGTTAGTGGACGTTTCGTCGGCATTGGCACCGCCCTGGGAACTTGTACTTTTATCTTGTCTCTCAGCAACTTCATCCTGCAATGTCATCAAATAGGATAAACTGTAGTGGCGGTGGATATTATGTTCTAGTAAGCTCCTTCTTCGACCAATCATGACGGGAAGAGCACGGTTGTGGTTATCAGGTAGCCTTCTCTGATTTGATTCCTTTATTAAGTCCTGCACGTAGGTGAAGTCGTTCAGTTCCTCTAGGAATGCATTAAATTGCTCTTGCGCCTCATCATCCAAGCCGCCGTGCTGCTTTCCATCGTGTGATGCTGCCGCAGCTGCTTCTTCTTCGTCTTCTACTTCTTCTTGATGCCGAGCTTCCGTCCATAAAGTCTCTTGGGTGGTTGTCAACAGCGATGGTGCACAACAAGTAAGAGCCAACCAAATCACAAGTTTTGTCCAGGATCTGTTGCAGTTGCAGTTGCAGTTGCTGCTTGTATCCCTTCTTTTCCGTCTATTTCTGGTAACATTATTCCTGTAGCAATGACTACTTTTTTGTCCCGTAGACAAGCGCTCTGTTTCGTAGTGGTTAGTGCTGAGACCGACTGTGGAAAACTTCATACTTTCAGAGCTACTGGAAGTGTGTCCGTGGTTCATGCAACGGTCGTTAGATACTACTGACTGCAGTAGCTAGTACTCCGGAGTAGCTAGTCGCTAGTAGCTAGTAGAGGTTTGGTTTTGTGTTTTGTGTTTTGTACCAGTATTCTTTTTCGTTTCACAGGAAAATATCTTGAAAACCTTTTTTAGCTGCACTATAAATAGGTCTAGTAGTTTTGGAAATGCCTTTGGTCTGGAAATTGCTTTGTGCGCCTTGCTGTGATGAGAGAGAGCACCAGTTGAACTGTTGAACTGTTGAGCTGTTGTTCAGGAAGTCTAGCTACTCTCTACTCTAGCTCTCTACTAGCTAGTGTAGTATTCCGTGTAGTAGGTCTACTAGTCGTGTAGTTAGTAGTTAGAGTAGTAGCGTAGTGGAGCAAGCATCAACCAATCAATGGTCATCCTTTTTCTCGTTCGATTTCGTACCTGCTGCTGCTGAAGCAAATTTGGTTGACTCACCCGGGCAAATAAGGTGCGTCAGTCCAATATCACATGTGCGTGTGCAACGAAGTTTAAGGAAAATAATAATAATTACTGTATTAAGCATGGTGGAGTAGTCGTTGATACCTGCTGTGGACCTGTTTTTAGTTTAGTGCAGTGGACCTACTAGTAGTCTAGCTAGTACTACATCCTTGGTACTGTAATGAGACGATCAAATGTTTTGTTTCTTTGTTCCAATCAAGAGATGCAACATTTTTAGCCATAGTTCTCCATGTCCGCAGCTTCATAAGAGAATATCACTGTGATCGCCCCTCTTCAGCTTCTCCACGGGTATTACATTACTTCCTCTTGCTCTGGTGGCTGTTGTATTTTATTTAATTGGTGCTGGTTTCATTTGGTGTCCAGGTTGAGCACAAGATTGGTGGAGCTTTCAGAAAATAGTAAAGGCAATCCAAAATCCAAATCATCTTTTGTTTACCATAATTAAAAACTTGAATGCTCTGATGTAATTTACGGGGATCACATCTATGGCGCCGTCCTACTAACCCAGGGAAACCATTGGCATTGGCACCCCAAGGGGTGACAGAGTTGATCACAACTGGACCACACTAGCATGTCCATCATCCATGCCACCCTTCCAGCAGTGCTGTTTTCAAAAAGTCGACCCCTAATAACTTGCTTTTGGGTTGTAAAATTTCTGGATGAAATACCATCAGAGTCTTCTGGAGCATAAAGAAATTAGCTTGCAACATTTTTCAAGGTATATAAGTATGCTCTTCGAGCATCCCTACTACCCCAGGATTGGTGGCTCTGTAGAGCTGGAATTTTGTCAGTGTCTTGCCTTTCCCCAATGCACGAGAAAATTGAATGATGGCTTGGTCGTCATAGTATTGAGCAAAAATTCAAAGATGAAGCTCTAAAGACTTTCTTAAACTCGTTTTGGCGCCCACCAAACCTCCATCCAAGGCCTTCTGAGTTCCGAGACCACATAAAAATTTGTCACATGGACCTCAGAGGACCTCGTTTTTTAGGATTGTTCACATGAAAATATTTCGGCATGGGATATTTTGTACTCTTCAATGTATTGATACCTGTCATAAAGAAATATATTTCGATTGATTTGGCTCTTCCATAAAATAAATACGAATCCACTTGTTATATTTCGGGTTTGATGATTATTTATTTCACCAATAATAAAATAATGTTATGAGTAATATTTATTCTGAGGTCTTTCCATTAAATAATTTAAAAGAAATCAAAAAAGAATAAAATACAGTCACTTACATTTCTGGTTATTCACACAAAAAATTGAACATCTAATTTACGGGGATCACAACTATGGGGCCCGCAGGGCACCAAGGCTAAATAGTGCTAGTATTGTATTTCTTTCTCCCGTAAGCAAGAAGCAAGATCAAGAAGGAGTTTTGAAATGGACTGCAAATGGAAAGAAGATTGTTGCAACAACAAAATCAACATTGGCAACAAATTACTCCAAGAGTTACTAGATAGCAAATGATCCCAAATTACAAGATAAAGCAGCAGATGCCAAGCTCAGTACTGGTGCTAGAGTACATATACCTCAAGGGGACAAGATGGCTTATGAAACAGTGGCAAAGAGAAGACGCAGGCAGAAGACTGATTGACACTTGGCACCTCCCACAAGAACCTTGTTATGGACACATCCAAACAATATGAAGTTCTATTTGATACAGGCAAAGTGGAGACTTATACTGCCAACTGCCAACCAGATTGCTTCTCACCAGTATGTTACAGAAGCAATCAAGAAGCAATTTGATGTGATATTGGATCAATACATAGGAGTTTACAATACAGCCACCATGACCGCAGATTGACTACTGGTGGGGCATGGAGCCCCTGGAATTTTTTTAAACCACCAAGACCTCCTCCAACTTCCAAAACCCACCAATTGTAATTCAACCCCGGATGCGTGCCAGCCAATTTAAATAGCAGATCCTATCAATCCTCCTTGGAGGATGTGGTCCGGTTGTGATCAACTCTGCCTGTCACCACCCTTAGGGGCAGTGTGCCAATGGTTGCCCTGCAGGTGCCATAGTTGTGATCCCTGTAAATTAGACGTGCGCGTTTTTTTACAGAAGAAAACAACCGCAAAGGGTGACAGTTGATCACAACCGGTATTTAAAGAATAAGCGAGTAAAGAGTGTCTTACCATCCAGTTACTGACCTCAGGAGTTGGATGCCGCCCAGTACCCAGTTCATTGACCAGGAATACATTAATTTTGAGACCACCAAGAACAGATGGAGTTCTTAGTTGAGTGGTTCCACTGGGTAGTATTGCTACATGAAGTATCAATGCTTGCTGCTTATTGTGCTGCTCCCAGAGAAGGACACCTAGAGGGAGCATCTCTAACAAAAGAAGGCCGCGACAAATCCAAGCTTGTATTCAATCTAATTTACAGGGATGACAACTATGGTTCCCGCTGGGCGCCAAGGCTACCCAGTTACTAAAATGTGCACTTGGACCACGTCACAACAAATCTATCCAGAAGATTGCTTGGAAAGCTGGAATCTCAGTAGTAGTAGAGTAATAGATCTACTTGGGTTGGTTTACCTTGTGAATTTCTCGAACATCCGAAAAAAATCTCTTTTTGAGCATTTTAAACTGTCCAACTTCTTGATCTGGTAAATGATCCTCGTAGTCGTTGGTTGAGGCAATGTACTTGTCATCGGCGGGCAAATTCAGCCAAAATTCGGATTCGTCACGAAGCATTGGCTCAACGTACAACAGAGGCTCCAAGACGGAAGCACCCAAAGCTCGACTCTTGGCAGGATTCCATCCACGTTCAGGATCCGTCGCTGTCAAGCAGTCTTTAAAGGGCATCTCTAACGTCATTGCGAGACAATCGTAGCGTTGAGAAATCTGGTTGGTAGCCACATTCATGTACCTGACAACATCCTCCGGGCATTCAGCGGGAGGATATCCAATGGTGGCCTGCATGCCAGTTTTGCACCGACCATACGCAGCTGTGAAAGCTCCATGCAAGGCTTCCAGGCGTGAGCCCCACACAGGAATCTGCTCCGCACCAGAGAGAAAGTTAAACGGCAATTCTTCGTCTCCCTATTTTGGTATTTCATTGAAGCAAAGCGTTTTCCAGTTTCAATTTTCCAGTTTCCAGTGTTAGGTAAAGCCTTTCAATAAATTTCAAACGCTGATTCAAAATAAATGAAACAGCAGTCATTAAGATCTGAGATGATACATGATACTTTATTACAGCACTTACATGAACATCCAAACAGACATCAACACCCGTTTCGTCCATTTTCTTGAGTACGTAGTACACTTCGGGAGATCGCTCCAAGGTTGGTGCCTCATAGGATGGCTTGACTGTTGCCCATTCTCGATTCAAGTTGGCACCACAGGCATTGGTCCTCAAATGTCCCTTGACGGCTCCATCAGGACACATGCAGGGGACAATGTAAAAGGTGAATTTTTTCAGAACGTCCTTGACCACCTGATCCGACTCGATGCTGCCATTATTGTTCATTCCCAAAAGGCGTTGCAACAGTCCCTCCGCATAATGTTCTGCCATGGTCTCACCAGGATGCTGGCGGTGAATGATCCAGCAAGTCAAAGGACCTGTTCCTGTTGTAATGTAGTCTATTTCGCGTCCTTCCAAGGACTGTCCCAATGTTCCTACTTGAGCATACTTGGCACACTGACTGACCAGTTTGAGGTGACGGGCATGACTGAACGGTGGAAAGTAGGAAAAGTACATGACACAATCCTTTTGTTTGGTGTGGGTGTGTTGCCACGAGAGCTTTCCATCTCCGTAATGGGTGGTGAGGTTGCGAGACCACCCGTCCACGTCCTCTACATCAGTCCCGAAAAATACGGTAGATCCGGTCCAGGCCTCGGGATAGGACGCGGCGTTGGCATTGTCAATAATATAATTGATCTTCTGCTGCTGTCCTAGTTCCAGACCTCCCAGTGTAACACGAAAGGCAAAGTATTGCATGTGAGCAATCTCTTCCAACTCGGTGTACACATCCGGCTTGATGTGGACCACCACATCTATCGTGTGCATGTCGTGGTCATTGATGCGCTGCTCCACAAGCTTGATATTACCGCCATCGAACGTATCAGAAATAGAAACTGTCACCGGCATCGTACTAATATTAATACTATTGTTACCAGTGTATAAATTTTACCACGTGGTTGTAGGTTGTAGTTGTGCTAGTAGTACTAGTAGTGTAGAGTACTAGTAGACTAGTAGGTAGTAGCTTGTAGTCGAGTGGCTGAAGTAAATTCCTCTAGCTAGACTAGTAGTCTAGTAGTATGGTTTGAAGGTTATGGTATTAGCTACTGTACCTGGTAATAATAATATGGCAATGATAGGTCTAAATCTATTGTATTTTTTTCACGGCAGTCTATCTTTTATTACAGTAGACTACTGTATCTGTTCTGCTGTAATCTTTGCATTTTCGATTCTACGATTCGTTACGGGAAGCGTCGTTTGAAACGACGACCAAGTCCTGTGAACTATACCTACTAGTCCGTAGTACCAGTACCAAGAACCAAAAATGTCCAACAGCGGAGTTGCACAATGAATTGTGATGTTATTTATTGTAATTTTGTACTACTAGGTGGTACCAGGTACCTGGTGCCGGTACCAATCAAAATTGGTGGAGCAGGCAGCATAATAAGAGTTTCTCTATGTGGTGCACAAGGAGCTAGTAGCAAGAATACTGCACAGTACCTGGTAGTACAACTTGTATGGCCAGATTTTATTCACAACCTGTGCACATGGTCCAAACATCATGTGTAAGAAGTAATATTGCACTACGCTAAAAACCAGGGGTTTTAGAGTGTTCAAATATATATTATGAGATTAGAACTAAAGTAATCTGAGTTGTAATCTCAGAGGCGCAGATCTTCGCAGGTCAAGCACAATGTACCTATCCAACGTAGCCCTACGCAAGGAGGTGAATAAGCATGCGGAGTTGGATCCAGATGCTCGAGAAGAATCGTCTAAGTGTAGTCCGAGTGATAACTTGGATGTGGGTTGACGATGACTGTTCGGGAGT
>Ga0210036_1003637_pt1 | contig 14940 bp, 8 predicted proteins | sample CryGeymeta201515_FD_185469 | JGI IMG/M metagenome (GOLD analysis project Ga0210036, IMG submission 185469) | Groundwater microbial communities from Crystal Geyser aquifers in Utah, USA - Crystal Geyser metaG 2015-15 (SPAdes) (version 2) | ecosystem: Environmental > Aquatic > Deep subsurface >...
CCGGGCGCCTCGGAACGGAGAAAAGGTCGGCCCTAGTAAATTGCCGAGTTTCTCCAAACCACCCTACCTAGCCAAACGTAGCCCTAGAGAGCTGGCATAGTCGAGAGAACGCGGTAGCGTTTGCTCGTAGTCCAGAAAAATAAAAGCTCTCACCCTACTGCACCGTCCGGCGGATGTGGGTGGATCGACAAAATCCGACAGGCCACGGCAAGATGATGACTGATGACGACATGACGACCCAAACCTTTCGCTAATAAACGCAGTACTTCACTGCCTGTATTATTGCTGGTCTAGCTAAACTCAGTCTACACATAAAGTATTAACACTAGTTCAAGGACTAAAGCTTCACGCAATGGCATCACAAGGACGGATCGTGAAGGAATTAGCCGAGGTCGGAAAGGATGACAAAATCAGTGGGATCAAGGCTGTGCCTGTTGTACCAGGAGAATTGAACCATTTGAAGGGCACCATTCCAGGACCTCAAGGGACACCATACGAGGGAGGAGTTTTTGAAATTGATATTGTGCTGCCAAAGCAGTATCCTTTTGAACCACCAAAAATGAAATATCTGACAAAGGTTTGGCATCCTAACATTTCCTCCCAGACAGGCGCCATTTGTCTGGTAAGTTAGACGGAAAGGATAAAGGATACCGGCGACTCTTACGATAAGCTGGCGATTTATCCTCGTGGTTGACTGGATGTCATCTCTGACAAGATTTTTTGTTATCTGTATTACAGGATATTTTGAAAGATCAATGGAGTCCTGCGTTGACCATTAAAACGGCTCTGCTTTCCCTACAAGCCCTGATGTGTTCAGCGGAGCCAGGTGATCCACAGGATGCTGAAGTAGCAAAAATGTATCTGTCGAACCGGAAACAATTTGACGAGACTGCAAAATTTTGGACCGAAAGCTACGCCAAGCCTACTTCCAAAGAAGATATGATCAAACGGGTGTGCGAGATGGGCTTTGATCGTGAAAGTGCGAAAAATGCTTTGGAAAAGACCAGCTGGGATGAGAGTGCCGCCGTCAATCAATTGTTGGGCATGTAGAAGAGAAAATTCACATTTATTGATGCGTTAAAAAATTAAAAATTATTGACAAACAGTCAATATTTCTTGGTTGATCTGTCATGATCTAATGATGCTTCATGATCTCTTGTAGGCCGTCCTGCTCATAAATACGTACGCGAGTATTTACAAGGAGAGTAAGAGAATACCTTAGACGCATTACATCTGAGAATGAAGAGTATAATGCAACTTTAAATAGTAGTATATGAAGCAAGAGCAACAGCTACAGCTTCACATGATAACTATTCCACAATTCCCGCCAATTCTTGTACTACGACAAACCCATCCGCCTCACCAATCGCTGTGCTTTCAACGCACCTTGGTCGATGGATATACCTTTCTTCTAATATCGCCTGCAACCTTGCGCTGTCTTGTCCTGCGGCGCTGGCCCGTTGCCAAAAAATACTTATATGTTGTTTCAAAATCTGAATATCGTTTTGAATTTGCTCGAGTGGAACGGCCGAGACACTCAGATCCCATTGTGTCGCTACGGCCTGCTTAACAGAGGAGAAGGATTGCCGACAAAATGGACAACATAATTGTTTGCGGACCCAACGCTTGTCGCAGCCGTAACACAAAGCATGAGAGCAGCAAGTCAACACGCAGTCCTCAGGTCTGTCCATACAAATCGAACATTCTCTCGAAACGTGGTGGGTCGAAACCACTAACGGTGGGTTGTCTAAAGAAATAGACAAAGGATCTCGCTTATCCTCATGTTCTCGATTGATTAAAGCACCACTGGCAGGAAGACAGGCATTAAAATCGTCACCCTGCAATTGTCGTACATCAAGCCTCCTGCCTTTTAAACCTTCTCTTGCTGAAATTGGGTCTTCTGGTATCAAAGCTTGCGAATCTGCGAGACGACGCAGAAGCGTAAAATAGCTACAAAATTGAAAGAGAGAAACAAGACAGAGAACATTATCATCATCATCTGTGACTGCAATGATGATCTGGTGGATGCCATCGAAAGCATGTAGAAAGTAGAAAGCGGCAGATAGATTAGAAAAGCAGGGGATAAGAATTGTTCAGCTTTTTCACGAAGCCAGCAAATACGTACCGATTCTTGATAAAATTGCGCACGCTCCATATATGTCTGAGAAGCGAGGTTCTTCAAGGCATCTTCTGTTTCATGAGCGGCAACGTAGGCAACGAATCGAACATTCGAATTGGTGCTGTGCTTCCGACTCCTTTTTGCATTGTTGAAAATGAAATCTCGGCTCCGGGATACTTCCGCCAAAATTGTCGCTTCCTCTGTCCAGTCGACAAGCTCCTCCCAACAAAGAGGTATGTTTCCAGGTGTTGGAGGCATGGGACCACCCAAGATAAATGTCACAATGGAACATAATTGCTGGATAGCACCTACGGGCTTAGATGCATTCGAGGAGGAGCTCTCGCTGCGGGAGCCAACAGAAGACAAGGAAGAAGAGCTTATCCGGTTTATTGCCGGCCCGTGCCGGATCCCCGGCAAGACGTGGGTGTTAGGATGACTGTTGCCCATGAAGCTTACGGCTTGAAGCAACGACTCAAACTGAAGCAGTAAATGTCTATCTAATTCCTCAGTCACCAAAATATCAGGGAGAACTGAGAACGATCCAATGTTTTCCATAAAGCACATTAATCTAAGATGCGAAAGCAAAATGTTGGTCGGTTCTTTTCGAGAAGCTATCAGGTAAGTTTTGGTGAACTGTGAAATGAATACCCTACGAAATACGATACATGGTCAGGGTAGATTAAGGTAGATCAGGTAGAAACGCGAGCAAGAACTTGAGCAGAAGATGTTTGAATCACGGGCAACAATCTTGTTTGAGTGTGGGATTCATTCGAATCGTGGCTCAGCTACCAGAAATAGCAGTCGAAAAATTAAAAAATATTGTCCTTTTTGTAGGAGTAGAAAACACTTGAAAACGTTACAAGTTAACTTATGTTTGTCAGTGTGTTTATTAATGTCGGCAGCAGCTATCAATCCCAGCACTACTGCAGCTTAACGGGTATACTGACCCTAATTATTTGATCATGCGAAATACATGATCACGAAGATCAATCCACTCGGATTCTCCATCGTCATATTCCAGGAAAAATGGTTTCGTGGAGGTCAGAATATTACGTAGTTTTGCAATGGTACCCGGGTAATAAGCATCGTCGTCCGACCAAAAGACTTCAACGCGAGAGCCGACCTTAATCTTCGACATGACATCCACCATGTCCATTCGGTTTCGAATCAGATTGCTAGGATCAGTTTCGGAATCAGTAGATTTGCGTCTCCGTGGTTCATCAGAGGATGGCTCATTGTCCCCGACAGCCTTTCTCTTTCGTCCGCACAATTTAGGAGCAGACAGAATGTGGAATTTGTTACGATGAAAGTCGATCCATTCCGACTCTCCGTCGTCGTATTCGAAAAAGAATTTCTTTTTACGATAGTTGCGTTGTTTCGTAACAGTCCCAGGGTAGTATTCCTGATCACCGCCCCAATACACAGACACACGCGTGCCAACTTCAATGGTATCGGCTCGCTTTCTGTGAGCGTCGTCAAATTCAAATTTGGGGGCAGCGGGACTATTTCTTGCGCCGACCGCAGAGCCACCACCAGAAGAATCAGATTCTTCACCATCGGAATTGTTAGGTTTAAAACGATTCGGTTCCTTGCGTGGCCTCACGCCGGCAACAGAAGTGATCTTGAAAATATCAGCATCGTCATCATCTTCTTCGTCGTCCTTCATAGCAGGCTTGCGAGGGCGTCCTGGGCCTCTTTTCTTCGGTTCTTCGCCATCGCTCTTTCGCGGACGTCCAGGGCCTCGCTTCTTTGGACTCGTCGTCACAGCTGGACTGCTTTCGGTTGTGTCAGGTACGGCATTATTAGTTTTCGGGGGTCGCCCGGGGCCTCGTTTCTTAGCCGGTGCAACTTCGCCTGCGCTGCCGCTGTGCCGTGGAGGTCTACCAGGACCTCGTTGGCGGGCCGTATTGCCCGCACTCTTCGGCGTCGAAACCGTGTTTCTCGGTGGGCGACCAGGCCCGCGGTGCGCAGGACTCGCCAACTCCGATGCCTCCGTTTCGTCTTCAGAATGACTGAAAATATTTTCGATTTCAAGAGTTCCTTCCGAATTTTCGCTGGCTTTCCTCTTTGAGGGACGGCCAGGTCCACGCTTTGAATGTAGCTCTGGGGCGGACGGTTCAGTAGTTTTGGCTTCGCTGTCCGCCGAGGATTCTTTGATTAAAATGGCCTCGTTATTTATTTTTTCTGGCGAATATCCAACTTTTTTGGGATCTTGGTCTTCTATTGCTTTCGTATGAGGCTCCTCTTCATTTGTCACTACGACTAACAATTCGTGCGGCTCCTCGCGTCCACTTTCAGTTTTTGCTTTCTTCGGCGGACGACCAGGACCACGACGCTTCGTAGTTGCAGCTAACGCAACAGTAACAACACAACTAGAGGAATCGGCACTAGCGCCATTCAGCACATCACTTTCAACTTGGGCTATCGTTGCCGGGCGACCGGGGCCACTGTGCTTGGAATCTCCCGCGGCAGATGCGCTACTAGCGACACTTTTCGGTGGTCGACCACGCTTTCGTTTCACCAACGATGGGGCAGTTGTCGGCTCAAGGGCGTTCTTTGTCTTCGACAGGCTTTTATCATTCACCAACTTTATTCCGTTATCTTCAGCAGCATGATCCACTCCATTGTCTTTGCCGCTAGACTCTGCAAACCAATTCTTAGGGCACTCCTTCGGACCTGCACTCGTATCGCTTACGATAGCAACAGGTGCTAGGCGTGAAAGATCCGCTGTAGCTTCTTTTACTAAGAAATTATTAGCAGGTGCATGGATACTCCTTGGTTCGACAGAAATTGATCCCAATGGAGCCATGTTCTTGGTTTCTTTGGCAATTCTAACGGCCTCGCTAGCTGGTAATACGCAGGCAACAGCCGTAGGACTCTCCTTGGCAGCGAGCGAGGCGCTGTCACTATCCGAGATTCGAGGAATATCGACATTTGCGTTTCTTAGAGGTTTCGACAGGGCAGGCACGGAAGTGGTACCGGTCGTTGGGCATCCCTCGTCTCCCAACGACTGCAGCAAAGATCCGTCAGATTTAGAGTCTTTCGTTTGTTTTTCATCTGTAATAATCTGAGCAACTGCCGGTGGTACCTCTTCCTTTAAGGGAGGCATTTCGAATATAGGTTCCATATCTTCATCATCACTGATTTCAATTTCAGTCGTAATTACGTCTGGCATATCTTCTGCATTCAAGGGTTGAGCCGGTAAATTTTCTTCAACTTCCTCTTTGATGACAATAGCCGACTGGTCCTTGAGAGTCTTCTTCTCCTTAGCTGTTAGAAGTCTTACTACACTATAATAGATATCAATCCATTCAGAGCCTCCAATATCGTACTCGACATAAAATGGTCTCCTTCGGTTTCGAATCAATCGTGTCACAGTACCTTCCATAAACTTGAGCTCTTTGGAGCATTGAACAGCAATTCGCGATCCAATTCCGATTTGGCTCATGGTAACAGGATTTTTGGGTCGAATTGGAGGGACCTCTTCATCGCTACTCTCGCCGGAAATTGGCACATCACTGCAATCCTCCGAGTCCGAACGTACCGTGCCAAACATGGGTTTGGCGTTATTTTGAATAAGATCTAGATTTTGCGATTCCTCCGATTCCATCGTATTCCACTGCTCTGGAACAGGATTTAACTTTTGGGCTTGCTTCTGCTTGCATAAGCGAACGAGGGGTGAATCATGTGCTCGTTTCTTTCTGCCGCGTTTCGCCTTCTTGGCAGGTGGCAGATTTACATTCAAAGTAGTCGGTAGAAGACGGACCTTTCTTCGGGACAATTCAATCCAATCGCTGTGACCCTTGTCATATCGAACGTAATAACATGGCTTCTTCAGGCTGTTGCGTGGAATTTGCCGATGCGATACAGTTCCTTCAAAATACTTGACCTTATTCGGGCAAAAGACAGCTACCCGTGTCCCAATTTCCATTTGGGTGTAGACACTTGGTTCCGGCAGTTCATCATGATGAAAATGTTGTTGTTGTGGTGGTGGCGGCGGCTGTTGCTTTTGCTGCGTCAAAAGCGGCTTTGAAATGACCTGTCGCCTGGTAGATGACAATTCATTATCCGTTGTATCCGAGGATTCCGTATTCGACCCGCTAGAGCGCTTAGACATATTATGGTTCGACCTTCGTGCAAAAGGACTACTAGACACGCGGTTCGAATGTCGAGTTTGCAATTGACTGCCATCGCCGTCATCACCATCGTCGCTGCTACTGCTTTCACCACTGCTGCTGTTATCCACGACGCGCCGACGATGATTGTAAGACTTGATTTTGCCGTTGCAGTTGCCATTTATACCAAATTGTCCCTTGCGAGCCTTTTTCAGGACACAAAAGTTTCTGTGCTCCAAGTTAATCCACTGGGTATCCCCATCATCGTAATCAATGTGAAATGGCGTCGGATGGCCTTGTCTGTGGTTCGTGACCGTTCCTTCGTAGTATCGCTCATCATCAGACCAATACACTGCTACTCGTGCTCCCACTCGCACTTGGTTCAAATCAGACACGAGTTCCACATCGTTTTCGTCGCTGCTGTCAGCAGAGGAAGATTCCTCTTCTGAAGAGCTCGACAAAAAATCATCGTCGGTGGATTTGTGTTGTTGCTTTTGCTGCTGCTGCCGTTGACTCGGCTTGGGTTCTACTTCTACCGAGTCTTCGGCGGTTGTATCATCGTCAACATCATCCTCAGAATCTTCTTCTACCAAATCATCTCGTTCTTTCATCCGAGCGTGCTTTTGCCGAATCCCATCCCGGATCGCCTTACTCTCGGTATTGTCCTCCAAAAAATAGAACTTGGTATCTTCCAAATCAATCCATTCGTACTCACCATCTTCATACTCCAACTTGTGTGGTTGAGGATGATTAGCATCCTTTCGTTTCTTCACTACAATGGCTTCATAGTATTGCTCATCATCACTCCAGTATACCGAGACACGCGATCCGACCTGAATCGGATCTTGTTTGTCTTCTTTATTTTTACTGGCTATGTTGATTTTGGAAGAAGAATAAGAAGAAGAGGAAGTGTTGCTGCGGGACTTCCTGGCAATATGAGGAGTTTGTCCGTTGAGACTGTGACTTGTAGTAGCTGGTGATGGTGATGGTGCTGGTTTCCTTCGATTGCGTTTGCGAGGGCCCGTTCGAGGTGTCAGTACCAGAAAGTCTGTCTGCGCCGTAACAAAATCAATCCATTCTGTTTCCCCGTCATCGTACTCCAGATAATAAGGTCGTTTGCGAGTTTGATTAATCTTGGCGACCGTTGCACGATAGTACTCATTTTCTGCTGGCCATAAAACGGCCACTCGCGATCCGACCGATATTTGCGCCAGTTTTTCTTCCAAGGTTTCTTTGCGCGGCCTTCCCCGTGGTCGTCCCCGTGGTCTTCCTCGCTTGTTGGCGGATTCAATATCATTTGCGTGAAGAGCAGCTTCTTTTTGCATCTGTTGCTGTTGCCGCTGCTTTCTCCGTTTGACGCGCTTTCTTCGTTCTTCTTCCGAATCATAATCTTGGTCATCGTCATCGTCCTCTTCATCTTCTTCCACTATGGGCTCTTTGAATCCTGTTTTCGAATGCAGGTGTCTCTTACGGGCGGGATCATTCTCCACACCCTTTTTTCTGCGGGCAATGTCCGACTGGTCATCATTGTCGGTAATTCCATATCGTCGGACTTGCTTTCTCCTTCGGCCTGTGTGCGTAAACCCAAAGTCTTGCAAGTCATCTGAACCTGAATTGTTGGGCTGTGATCCTTCATTTTCGTCTCCTTTTGATTCATCCTCTGATTCGTCAAAGATGTTGGGATTCAGCCTACTGGAGCTGCCGTTGGAGAAGGAGACGGAAGCCTTCTGATTTTTTATTCCGTTGAGTTGGCTGCTGGAAGAAGACATTTGTGCTTCATCTTCTTGCTCTTGCTGCTGTTGGTGGTGCTGTTGCTGATGATGCGGTCTTCTGGAGAAAGAAGCGTGGTCATTTCCATCAGTCCCAAGGCCACGACCATTGGCTTTGTCGTTCAACATCTTATCCAACCTTTTTCTGGCATTCTTCTTCGCACTCGAATTCTCTTCAGTTGCTGTCGAATTATTCTCCGGCATAGTCCCAACACACATCATTTGGAGAAAAACAACAACCAGTAAATTATTAATATACTGTTAGTATATTCTCCCCCCTCTTAATATTGGCTGTAGTGGATTGTCCTGACTGTCGGTGGTTAATAAAATAATAATAGAATTAAAAATAAATAATAATTGGAGAGGGAAAAAAATCACTGGTCACCTCTATCATCATCAAGAACGACGAGTACGGGTAACATGGAGAAAAAAAGAGCTTTCTACACACGTCTTCTTGCTTGCGTACCTCAAGTTCGTTTGCCTTGCCTTGCCTTGCCTTTCTTGGTTGCTTCCCGGAGAGGCATGACAGGCGCGCGAAGATCTCACGTGTCAACTCTTCAAAACAAAAAAACCTTAATCAGTTGCTTCTCTTTAATAATAATAATTAACACATGTAAAGCCAATTACATCTTGGATCAACTGCCGCAAGAAATATTTCGATGGAAGACCATGACGGTACTCGTATTCCACTAATAAAATGGCAAATGACTTTACAGAGCTTAAAGATTTGTATAGCTAAATTAGTCAATCATGGTACTGATTGAGGTATAGTGGCTGAGTCATTGGAATCATGCGGTCATCAAGAATTGTGTCGCCAGTGGGGAAGTTTCTTCCAAGTGAGGATTGATGGGAAGGTGTCAACAGATTAAAAAAATCAAAAGGGATTCGCATCCCATCGATAGTATTCTCCTGTAGTATTTTTAAAAAGACGATACTACTCCGAGGAGTACAACCCTGACCAGTTATACATCTTCCTACGAAGAGGCAGAACGCAAGCCCGAATGAAGTGTGTTTCTTTCATGCAGGAACCTGCATGCAGAAGAAAGCTATCAGATGAATGTTCCTGGACAGAGGGCTGGCTGTTTGGTATAGTACCAGGGCAGGTGTACTCCGAATGGTATTCCTTGTTAATACGCCGATCTACTCTTCTCTCTTTACTACTAGAAGATCTATATCAAATTGCAAGTTCAGCCAGTGTGAAAATGGATTTTAGCTCAATTGGGTTTCGACAAGCAATCTATTGGGGCGTGGCTGATTACCACTGCGTAGCACCTTCTTTTTAGCTGTTAGATTTGTTTTGGGATTTATCCCATTGCTATCATTTTGCGTATTCGTGGATTTTTTGCTCGTCGTGAATACAGTATTAGATTTAGAGGAGACCTTACGCTTCCTTCGCATGAAAACAACTGTTCTGTTGCTTTATTCCTTCTTTTTGCCATCGTCATTGTCGTCGTCATCTTTGACAATAGGTTGGCGGCAATAGGCACAAATGTCTTTCGTTTTTAACCATTGGTCGATGCAGTCCTTGTGAAAACAGTGTCCACAGGGAAGCTTTCTTAGCTCATCGCCCTTTTCGTACTGGAATTGACACACGAGACACTTGATTTCGGAATCATCAACCTCCTCCTTTATTTTATTTTCGCACAATGATGAGACGTTCTCTCCCTTGGAGCCATTTTGCTTTTCCTTCCCAAACACTTTGTCAGGGTCATATTGATATACTTCCAATTTGGCAATCTCCCTGTGTGCTATAATGGCCCAACGGTCCGCCTTGACATCCCCAATGCGTTCGCTAAGTTGCAATAAAGCATCATAGGACATACCTTCGACCTCGTCCCCTAACTCTTCCTCGTCGTCATCTTCTTCTTCTTCTTCGGCGAGAGCATTCTGAAGAGCAGCAAAATCCTCAGGGGAAAATTGGTCCGAATTAATTTGAAGAAAGTCAGCCGACATGCGGTGTGATGCCATGGCCTCTTCTGCCATTAGCAGTTGGGCAAGAGCCAAGGACTCCTCTTCTTCACGCCGCGCTCGCTCTTCGTCCGTTTCGTCTTCGTTGGTTCGTCCCTCTTGCTCCTCCTCTTCTCGTTGTGGATTGTTGCTAATAGGTGTGCGAATTTCTTCCTCCTCAGCTTCTGCGATATCCTGACCACGAGCACTACTGGGAGAAGGCTGATCACGACGATCGTCGTCCGCGGGTGAAAAGGCCGGAGCATGTTGGTCCAGCATGGCCGTGAAGGAATGCGACAAGTCTCCACTATCAGCATGACTATTGTTATTGCTGCTACCTGGAGTCCGCATGGGGGAAGCGCACACCAAAGGTTGCCGATACGATCCGCGAGGATTGATTGCATAGGATGGCTGAAGAGTCCACCGCGACTGATGAAACAAACTAGGAGGAGATAACTGAGACTGTAATCGTTGCTGATGGTGCTGCCGGTGCTCACTGTGGCTATTGTGACTTATATTTTCCATGGATAAATGACGAGTAGACAAAAAATGACGCCCACTGGGAGCAATGGCTCGGTGAGAAACGCTCTCATCCTGGCGGCTATTGCTGTTGACGCTGTTGTTGCTGCTGAAAGTGATTGATTCTTCGTGTCCTGCATAGCTGTGCTGGTGCTGCAACGTAGGGCGGACCAAACGGGGAGGGGTCATCGTACGATCGTTGTTGACATTCGGAGAGGACTTGGCCACTGGCGAAAGAGATATCATTTCATCGTTGCCTAGATTGACGGTACCGCTGTTGCGAGACGATTTCATTTTCAAGAAAAATGCTCGACAAAACAATGGAGAGCAATTTGCAGGAGATGTACAGCAGCCGGCTATGAAAAGAAAAATGAGGAGGCAGGGTTGCGTGATGAAGTGTTTGCGCTGTCGTGTGATCGCTCAAGACGTGTTGTGTTATTTGTTGATTGAGAAGATTGGCGAAAAAGCCGTTGATACTTTCCAACGACCTTGAGTCGTGCGTAAGAAAATTTGTCAAAAAAATGATGAGTAGTAATAACTGCAAAATTATTATTGCATGTTGCATGAACTCGAGTTATATTATGTAATAGTAATATTAGCTATTAGCTAGTACATCTACCATAAGGACGAACCCAAGAAGTATTACTTTCATTCTAAAGACATAATCCATTTGCTTTTAGAGAATCTCTCTCAGCCTATCGATCGGGTGACTAGTGCCGACGCGATCCAAGCAACTTGAGCTCCCTTTCAAGCCAATCTTCATGCCGATGCGAAGTAGCGGAGGACGAGAAGAAGCGAGAAGCTGAGCTTTCTTTTTCAAGCTCTTCCAAATCCTTCTCCATAGCTTTCACAAGGCGAGAAGCGCTGCTCTCTCTTTTCAACATATTCCCGTCCTTTTCCTTAGCCTCCAACCGTTCCAGCTTGGCGAACTCTGTTTCGAGACGATCATGTTCCGAAATAGGAGTCAAGCCAAGTGAAGCCCCGGCAACAGTCTCCAGCCTCCCGATATTTTCCTCAAAATGGTCAAAAGCTTCCTCTGATAACTTATTGTTGTTGACTTGATTCAAAATTGCATTGATCTGAACCATTTGTTTTGCCGTCTTGGAACGTTTCATCAAGTCGTCACGCTTTTCCACCTTTTCACGAAAGGCTTCTTCCAGATTCTGGAAGGCGGTGAAAAGTGTTTCTCTCGCTTCAGCCTGAGCATGAATATCATTGATCAGCTTTTTGACGCCATCTAAAAGTTCTTGTCGGCGAAAAAGTGCATCCCTGGCTTTCTGCTCGTAGCCTCTGGACAACGCGTACTTTGCTCGACTATACAATTCATCGGCAGCATCCTCGGCTTGTAGCTTTTGCGCATACATGCGACGTTGTGTATCCGTGACATCGACATACGCATTTCTGATTTCGCTTAAGTTGTTCTAATGAAGTGACGACGGAGAAGACAGCCGATCAGCGCATTGTGGAACTGAATCATTTTGTAGAGCTTCAAATCGACTTACCTGCATCTCTTTGAGTGCATTATCCAAGACATTCTCAGGCAATTTTTCCTGCTCAAGATTCTTCAGAGACTTGCTAACATTGTCCCATGCCATTCGGGCGAGCCTATCGTAGAGAAATAAATCCGGCCGAGCAATCCAAACCATGGCACAGTAGAAATCGAGCATACGCTGAAGGCCAGTCTTTTGCTGCTGTGCTGAATTGGCCGTCATGGCAGCGCTCTTAAAGGTTGCAGATTTCTGATTAACATCTGGTCGCTGAATAAACGGAAAAGAAATGCCTGGTTCGGCAAATCCAGAGGCGAATTGCATATTCGAGCGTTGTCTGCTGCCTGCCAAATAGGCGTCAGACAAGAAGGGCGCCATAGCGACCAGGACGCCAGCAAGAATGGCTGATGATGTTTTGAGATTCATTTGCGTCCTGCTTGCACGGGAATTAAATTTGTGAGTTGAATTTTGTGCTTAGTGCATCCTTCTTTTCTTGACAATACTATTATTTACTCTAGCACTACTAGTACATGGTAGGTGACATTTGCCACGCGACAAAAAAATCTTGTATTGCTAAATATTTCTGGATTTGACACGACTCAACCCACCCGGGACTGCCTGCCGCGAAGAACTGGGCTGCCAAATCACAGGATTTTTTCATTTCGGGATTGGTATCCCATCAATTTTGACAAGTGGAATTTCTCCCTATGATTGTAAAACGGCGTACAGTATCCAGTCGAGTTACAAGTGGCAGAAAAGATCTTCCTCCCAACCATTGTTTCACGGGAGATAGTCCTCAGTGGTGATGCTGCTCTAAAGACTAGCCCTCTGCCTGCCACGCTCTCGCTCCAACTCGTTGACACACGCGAGCCTCAAAACATGCCCCACAAAATCGGATTCGACATGGCTATCGGTGGTTTTCCTGGAGTAACTGTTCAGATGTGAATCTTTTTTGACTGAAAGCCAGTCAAAAATGAGTAATTCAAGTAGCTGATTTAATTGGCGCTCGCTTGAAGACCTTGAAGTTGTGTTGGTGTGTAATATTATTATAGTAGGTTTAGTCTAGTGCTGCTCATTACTACTTACTTCTTTGTCTCCACATGCAAGTTTAGAGTAGTCATTGTATTCTACCGTAGCCAGCCAAGAGAGGTCTTTCGGTTTCTTGGATACGGTAGTGTTGAGGTTCTACTGAATTGACAACCAATCGTGCGCGAAAAACAATTCTTGACATGTTTTGTTGTACGTGGTGCAGCAACGACACAACAAAAACCGAACAAAAAGTACGTAGGCTCGAGCCAGGGAGGAGCTCTCCACTTTCAGCAACGACACTTTATGGCTGCGCGAGCACATGAAATCACCACAAAGCCCCACACAACCAGCCCATTGTCTTCTCAAGATGGCAGCAACGAGCAATACAACGCCTCAAGAGATGATTACGGCAGCCTTTGCCAACGAGCGCTGTGGCATCCTGACAGGAGGTTGCGATGGCAAGTTGCCAACCGCTTGTGTTCCAACTACGGTAGTTTCAGCTGTCATGCCTCCTTTTAAAAAGCGAAGAATAGCGCCCACCGCTAGCCCCAAGGCATGCCCAATTCAGTTTCTAAAAAAGCTTTTTCGAGAACATCGAATAGATGACTCGCAAATGCACCAGCGACCATCACTGGCGGATTTTGTGAAACCCGAAGAATCGGAATGCGAGTGTTACAACGCAGCCGTTCGCTTTGTTCGGTCGAATAATCTCGCTGAATTACAGATCATGCACGAGAATGGCAAGAATCTCAATGTCTGTAATCGAGTAGGAGAATCGTTGTTGATGGTTGCCTGTCGGCGGGGACATGTGGCTATTGCGGATTTTCTTATAATTTCAATTTTGGGTGGAAATTGAAATTGTCGGCTATTCTGGAAGCTATCCAGGAAGTCTATAGTAAAACAGTACAAAACAGCATGAAGCACGATACGATACGATACGAAGTAAGACAAGTTAAGATAACAGATAAGCAAGACAACAAGATAAGCAAATAAGCAGATATAAGATGGTAATCAGAAGAAGTTAAGATGATAACAAGACAGCAAGAGGATACAACCACGAGGATTGGGCATGAGCGACATGAAGCAAAGCTTGACTCCTGTAGACTTCAGTACAAATTCTACAGAGAAATTTCAGTAATGCGGTAAGACAATGGTGATGATAAGAAGACACAGCTAGACACATGATGATGACAGATGATGATGAACGACAGATGATAAAGCAATGGTGACAGATGATGAAGCAACGACAGATGATGAAGCAACAACGACAGATGATGATGCGAACAACAACAGATGATGAAAGACAAGAAACGAGATGACAGGCGCTTGTTGGTGACAGGAACAAGAAGACCAACACAACGAGGCCATGATGACTGATAACAGATTGAAGAACCAAAGCCATACGAACATGATGAGGACTGATGATGACAAACAACAGATGGTGAAGCAACGAAGGATGATGAAGTAACAACAGATGATGAAGCAACGACAGATGATGAAGAACAGATAACGATGCAAACAACAGATGATGAAAGACAAGAAACGAGACAACATGCGCGCGGTGTCAGGAGTAAGAAGACCAACACAAAGAGGCCATGATGATTGACAACAGATTGAAGACTCCAAGCCACAAGATATGATGACTGAACGACAGATGATGAACCACAGCTAGATGATGAACGATAGATGATGATGAACAAGAGGAGATGATGACCAAATGACAGATGACGAAAGATAGACTAGCAATGATGAAAGACAAATGAGAACAGCAGGAAAAAGGTAGTACTATACCGAAGAAGAATTCCAGGGCACTGCTGTTGGACTCCTACCCTCCAACCTCCCGCTTCCTCCAGCAGCAGCCAGTGCTCATGATAGGACAAAGGATAGATAGAAGACAAAATGGAATATGATAACGACTAGGCAGTAAAGTTGAGATTTCACAAAGGATTGAATGG
>Ga0210036_1003645_pt1 | contig 14933 bp, 12 predicted proteins | sample CryGeymeta201515_FD_185469 | JGI IMG/M metagenome (GOLD analysis project Ga0210036, IMG submission 185469) | Groundwater microbial communities from Crystal Geyser aquifers in Utah, USA - Crystal Geyser metaG 2015-15 (SPAdes) (version 2) | ecosystem: Environmental > Aquatic > Deep subsurface >...
AACACGGATTACACGGACGGACACGGAAAAAGCACGGATTTTTTTGGGGTTTTCCGTGAGATTCCGTGTAATCCGTGAAATCCGTGTACAGAATCACGGCAAATCCCAGAGAGCCTCTTAAATTCTAACTACAGTAGAACCAATGCGGCTGAATTTTTCTACGACATTCAATTTCGGCAATTTCGCCATCTGGCGGAAAAGTGTCGTCGGAGCGATACATAAAGCCAGGGCTGTATTCAAACAAACCACCCCAAGGTGATAGGAAAATGTCAAATCCATTTTCGTGCCGTTCGACAATTATTCGATCATTTAACGAAATGTTTTTATATTCCTCGGGCAGAGAGATTACATCCAATCGGTTAACTTCCAGACTTATTTCTCTGTTTTGAATAGATTTGTTGACCCATTGGACAACTTGTTCATATTTATTTGAATTCATTTTGAAAGCAATATCAACGCGAAGATCTTGAAGTGGGCGAAAAAAGAAAATTACCGTAACCGCTGTTAGCGCATTAAAAGAAAAGGGGAGAAATGCGTCTAATGGATTCGCGTCGAATCGTTTCACTACGTAAATGAACGATGCTATTGCCAACACTACAAAAACCAAGAAAATAAATATCAAAAGCAATGGTTCGATAAATGGCGTCAAGAGGCTTGATAAATCCAGTTCAAAAAATACGACAAGAATCGTCGTGACGGTGAAGCCAGCACACATCTTTGAAAAAGTTGAAATACCTGCAATTAAACTCTTCCAAATATTTGCGTCGCTATTCATCTCCATGGCATTCCCTTTCATAATCTAAAAACCTGACATGCCTCCGCAGAAGTCTGATAGTTGTGGTCGAAGAACCGTCCACGAATTTTCACGAATAAACGAATGGGCGCGCCCTCATTCGAGAATTCGTGATCTCATTCGTGGATGGTTTGTCCAACGGCGCGGATGAGAGTGAAAAAACCTGACATGTCTCCGCGGAAGTCTGATGATTGTGGCGCATGTCCACGCGATGGTTCTCGTTAATTTCGGCGCGGGTGAGACATGTCAGGTTTTAACAGCAGTTACCATTTTCGCGGAGCGCTTCCCTTTTCTATTTCATCTCTCACTCTTGCAAGGGTTTTGAGCCACATGTCGAGAGTCTCTTGTCCGAGGCGGGCGGCTTCTTTGGAGACTTCCTCCAAATTCACATTGTAGTTGCTGTATCCGCGTAGACAGAAGAAAAGAATAGCAAAAATATCGTCTGGATGTTTGTTTGATCGGCCTTCATTCCATGCTTGCAACTTCCCGATGATGATGTCCGTTGGTTGGGCGACCCATGCTTCAAATGGTTCATCATTTTCATCGGTGAAAGTCTCGCGTACGCGACGGTCAAATGCCATTTGGTAATCGGGTTCGCGCTTCAAGGGGACAAGGTCGGCCTTAATGCCCTCGCTTGAATCAATGATGTTGAACATGATCCCCATTTCGACGGAATTTTTTATCATTTCAGGGTCGGCATAGTAACGCGGAAGCGGAAATCTTTGGGAGAGGGCTTCGTAATCTGTCTCGCGTAAATCTACAATGATGTCAATATCATGGGTGGCGCGGGTGATTCCAAAAATCGTGCCGCCGAACGCGCCAACGATCATATAAGGTGCGCTGATGTCATCCAATGCTTTTACGACGCGAATATAAAAATTAAGCATGTTCATATTTACCATCCATGAAAATCAAATAATCCAGAATTTTCATATTGATTTCTGGCAGGGAAAGGTTCGGAAATTTTCTCTTGAACGCGGTTCGCAAACCAGCTCGGATCATGGCGCTGGCTTGCAGGCTGGGATACATCCTTTTGCCTGGCGGCATTTTTGCCAGCAATTCCATCTGCACCCAGTCAATGGGATTCAGTCCGTCCACGATGGCGGAGATTTCCTCGGGGGTGAGCGGTTTGCGATTCATTGGCTTTGCCATGCTTTCATTTCTATTCACGTGATGAATAACTTTTATTCATGGCGAATTTGCGCAGGCGGTTGAATTCGCTCTTCCATGAAATCTGTCGAAAACATGGAGAGACTATCCAGCAAGGGTTTCCAAGTTGCTGGAAATGGAAGAAGTACAACCGCGTCTCCAACGCGCTTGATGTAAACGCGGTCGCCGCCAAAGCGAAATTCCTTGGGGAGTCGAACGGCTTGACTGTTGCCATTTTGAAAGAGTTTTGCTGTTTTCATCGGTTTTCTTTCATATCATACCATCGGCAATCAATGGACTGCAAAGTCTCCAGACTTTGCAGCCGAAGTCAGGACGCGAAGCGTCGGACTCCGACCTGTTTACCTGTCTACGTGTGTACCTGTATACTCCTTCATTATCTCCTCCGCCCGATCACTCCGCACCACTTTCTCCGCCACCATCTGCGCGGCGACCTTCTCGATCATGTCACCGCTCGCTCCCGCCGCAATCGCAACCTGCCGCGCGTGCAGGGACATGTGTCCCCGTTGAATCCCCTCGGTGGCGAGCGCGCGCAGGGCGGCGAGATTTTGCGCCAGTCCCACCGAGACGATGATCTCAGCCAGTTCGCTGGCGGTTTTGATGCCCATCAGTTTGACTGCGGCCTGCGCCGCAGGGTGGACTTTGGTCGCGCCGCCGACGATTCCAACCGCCATTGGCATTTCGAGCGTGCCGACCAGGTCCCCGTCCGCGTCTTTGCCCCAGGTGGAGAGGGACGTGTACTTGCCGTTCTTCACAGCGTAGGCGTGCGCGCCTGCTTCGATGGCGCGCCAGTCGTTGCCTGTGGCGATGACCACCGCGTCCACGCCGTTCATAATGCCTTTGTTGTGTGTGGCGGCGCGGTACGGATCCGAGTCCGCGAACGCCCAGGCGGCGATGATGCCGTCGCGGACGGATTCGCCCGCGTAGAGCGAGATACTATCTCGACCTACGATTTCCAATTCCTGGATGGGGATGGTACACCGCGCCCGCGCCAGTCGGCGATCGGCCAGGTTGGACAGGATTCTCAGGTGCACGCGTCCGCCGGTGATGGCTTCGATCTGCGGGGCGAGTTTTTCGCAGGCGGTGTTGACCGCGTTGGCGCCCATGGCATCGCGCACATCGTAGATTAGATGAACGACGAGAAAAGGCCCGATAGCCGATGATTCGATAATTCGAACTTCGATGTCACGCGCCCCGCCGCCAAACTTTTTGAGTACAGGGTCAATCGTATCGGCTTCGGCGAGTAATTCCGCTTTGTGCTCATAGATTTTCAGGCGCGCTTCATTGATGTTGGACAGGTTGATGACCTGCATCTGTCCGATCATTTCGGGAGCGGAAGTCGTGGCGTGGAATCCGCCGCCGGCGCGCGCCAGTTTTGCCATGAAGGACGCGCCCGCCACCACGGACGGTTCCTCGATGGCCATCGGCACAAGCACGTCGCGGCCGTTCACCTGGAAGTTGAGCCCGATGCCGAGCGGAAGCGCGTGCAGGCCGATCACGTTTTCGATCATGGGGTCGGCGGCCTCGGGGGAGAGTCCACCAGAGGTCCACGCGGCCAGCCCGGGCGGAGTCAGACCCGCCGCGTCCGCCAGTTTGGCGCGGCGTTCGTCGAGAGTCAGGTTGTAAAAGCCGGGGATGCGCGAAGTCGTCATTTTGATTCCTCTTTGACGCAATTGTAAGTTTGCCGTCTGCCAAATTCTATCAAACTTTATAGATCTGGATATAATGGTCGTAATTGAGGTCATTGAGATGCTTTTGACGAGAGAAGAACTTCAGGAACGGTTGATTGCATTGCACCAGGCCAGCCTGGAACTGGTGAAGGATGTTTCGCTGGAGACGTTGCTGGAGCGGATTGCCACTGTGGCCTGCGAACAGGTGGACGCGCGTTACGCGGCCGTGGGCGTGCTGGACGATGATGGGAAACTTAAGCAGTTCATTTCCGTTGGCATGACAGAAGATGAGATCAAGCGGTTGCCGCACCCGCCGCGCGGACTTGGAATGATCGGCGCGCTGATGAACAGCGAGGAACCGATCCGCCTGGCGGACCTGACGCGGGATGCGCGCTCGGTGGGCTATTCGCCGCATCACCCGAAGATGCGCTCGTTTTTGGGCGTGCCGATCCGCGCCGCCGACCTGCAACTGGGGCAGATCTACCTGACGGAAAAGATCGGCCTGAACGAGTTTACCGCCGACGATGAGAAGATCATCCAGATGCTGGCGGCCTACGCTTCGGCGGCCATCCAGAACGCGCGGCTGTACGAACGCCTGCGCGAACGCGACGCCGCCATGACGCGCCGCAGTGAGGACGCCTCCCTGCTCAACGACATCGCCTCCACGCTGACTTCCTTGCTGGAGATGGACGAGATCCTGAACAAGACCCTGGCGCTGGTGATGAATTATATGAAAGTGGAGGCGGGCGAGATTTTCCTGCTGGAAGACGACAAGCAGACCCTGCGCATGGTTTTGCATCGCGGGCAGGCCGCCGAAGCCTTCTGGAACCGAAGCCATTTTCACGTGGGGGAGGGCTTTCCCGGGTTGGTGGCCGAGACGGGCGAAGCGATCGTCAGTGTAAACCTGGCTGACGATGCAAGGTTCGAACGGGATGCCGTTGTAAAGGCCGGATTCCAGCAAATTGCCTGCCTGCCGTTGAAAGCCTCGGGCAACCTGGTGGGCGTGTTGAGCGTGGCGACGCGCGGACAATCCCCGTTCGATGCGCGCGACGTGCAACTCCTTTCTGCGGTGGGAAATTGGGCGGGACTGGCCATCGAAAACGCGCGCCTGCACCAGAATGCGCGCCGGCTGGCTGTGCTGGAGGAGCGCGAGCGCATCGGCATGGACCTGCACGACGGCACCATCCAGTCCATCTACGGCGTCGGCCTGTCGCTGGAAAACATCCTGCATACGCTGGGCGAAGGCGAGACGCAGACGAAGGGCCGCGTCAAACACGCCATTGACGACCTGAACCAGATCATCCGCGACATCCGCACCTACATCCTCGACCTGCGTCCGCGCCAGATGGGCAACGAGAACCTGCTGGACGGTCTCAAGCGGCTGGCTTCGGAATATCGGGTCAACACGCTGGCCTCGGCCACGGTCAACGGGGCGAAAGCCAAATTGGATGGCCTGCCGCAGGCGCACAGCATGGCGCTTTTCCATATCTGCCAGGAGTCGCTGGCCAACGTGGCCAAGCACGCCGCGGCCAAGCGCGTCTCGGTCAACGTGTGGACGACCGACGAACGCGTCGTGATGGAAATTCGCGACAACGGCAAGGGCTTCGATCCCGATAAGATGAGCAAGTCCATCGGCCACGGACTGGCGAACATGCAGACGCGCGTGCGCGCGGTGGGCGGCGAAGTGGACATTTCCTCGGCCCCCGGTGAGGGCACAACCATACTCGCGTGGGTTCCGCGGAGCGCGGCGGGATAATCATCCGCGCGCCTGAAATTCGGGCTTGCGAGTCTCCAAATTTGGCGCGACACTCATGGGCATACTAAAAAACAAGCGCTCACGATTTTTTAAGGCAGATATGGCATCTGGGGACATTTCTCCCACGCGGACGCCATATATGGGGGGTATCAAGGCGGGCATCGGTGTGCTTGGCTGAAACAAGTGTTCGAGAATCGAAGCCGGGTGCCACTCATCACCGCCGCGATATTTAACATTGAGCGACCTTAAAAAAGCGCAATTTTTTAGCATCCCGTAGGCTGGGCGTGTTGTTCAATGCGGGGATTCTCTGCTAGAATGCAGTCACGTTGAAAGACGATGAGGATGTGAGACCGTCGCATCCAAGCTCCAATTGATCGTGGACAATCGCATATTTTTTACCTCGTTAAGCCGCGGAAAGTTGGCGGGTTAGTTCAATGTACCCTATCAACCCTGAGGGAGCGCAATATGAATGCAGAGCACGCCTGGCAATCGGTGTTGGGCCAGTTACAAATGGAGATGCCGAGAGCATCTTTCGATACCTGGGTGCGCGACACAAAGCCCGTTTCCTGTGACGCGGGCGTGATGACCGTCGCGGTTCGCAACGCCTACGCGCGTGACTGGCTCGATTCGCGTCTCGCGCCGACTGTCAGCCGGATGCTGATGGGGGTGATGGATTCCAACGTGACGGTGAATTTCGTCGTCGCTTCGTCCGCGGACGGGGAAGCGGGGGAGGCCGACCCGATCGAGGTCCAGGCTGACGCGTCCTCCGCCGAGCCGCGTCCGCGCAGCGTGTCCCTCAATCCACGATATGTCTTCGAAACGTTTGTGGTCGGCGCAGGCAATCGTCTCGCGCACGCCGCCTGCATGGCGGTGGCCGAGAAACCCGCGCGGGCCTACAATCCGCTTTTCCTCTACGGGGGAGTCGGGTTGGGAAAAACCCACCTGCTCCACGCCATCGGGAATGCCTGCCATGCGCGCGGGCTGAACGTGCTGTACGTTTCGTCGGAAGAGTTTACCAACGACCTGATTTCCGCCATCCGCACGCACACCACGCAGGCCTTCCGCGAGAAATATCGCTCCGCCGACGTGCTGTTGGTGGACGATATCCAGTTCATCGCGGGCAAGGAATCCACGCAGGAGGAATTTTTCCACACCTTCAACACCCTGCACGGACAGGACAAGCAGATCATCGTCTCGTCCGATAGGCCGCCCAAGTCGCTGGTCACGCTCGAGGAGCGACTGCGCTCGCGCTTCGAGTGGGGGCTGGCCGCCGACATCCAGGCGCCCGACCTGGAAACCCGCCTCGCCATCCTGCGCTCCAAGTCCGAGCGCACCGGGCGCTACGTCCCCGACGATGTTTTGCAGGAAATCGCGCGCCGCGTCATGTCGAACATCCGCGAACTGGAAGGCGCGCTGAATCGCATCATCGCCTTCGCCGACCTGAGCGGCGCTCCCTTGAATGCCAGCCTGGTGAACGTGGCGCTGGCCGACCTCCTGCCGCAACGCGGGGAACTGGAACCGCAGACGGTGATTGACGTGGTGGCGCATTTCTTCAATATGTCTGCCGAGAAATTGCTCAGCGCCGACCGCTCCCAAAATGTGGCCCTGCCGCGGCAACTTGCCATGTATATTTTGCGCGAGGATGTGAAAGTCTCCCTGCCGCAGATTGGCGAAGTCGTTGGCGGGCGGGATCACACGACCGTGATGCACGCCATTAAAAAAATCACGGCCGGGATCGCGAAAGACAACCACATGCAACGCCAGTTGATGCAGATCCGCCAGCAGTTGTACGGCCAGGCGGCCTCTATATAATAAAAACCCAAACCACGTTCATTTCACAGGAACGTGGTTTTTGAGAAATTTGGGCGTATCCCAATCAATTTTTTCGTCGCACAAACCCGCCATACGGCCATTGTCCATTTCCATCCAGAGCGGATCGGTTTCAAGCGGGACGTTTAGCGCGGCGGTCACAATTTCCGCCGTCTCCTTTGCGTGCAAAAGTGGGATGGTCAAGCGCTGGTCGAAAGTCACGTTCTCGGATTGCCAATGCTCGGTAACGCGCGCCTGTGCGCGTCCCTTGTTGGTCAGCGGAAAATTGGCCTGTCCCTGAAAATGGTTTTCCAGGTTGCCAACCGATTCGCCATGACGCAGAAACGTCGCGTAGTATGACTGGGGTTTACTCATTCGCATCTTCCACGGGACAATATTCCAAGCTGGTTTGGATTTGCCCGGCCAGGATTTGATCGGACTCTGAAAGCGACTCGCTGGCAAGTACTCTTTGCCAGACGGCGCACAACGCGGGTTTCAGGACCGGCATCTGGCGCGCGGTTTCCAGGGTTAGTTTACGGGCCTCATTTATGCGTCCAAGACGGGCATAGGCCTCGATAAAAGGCAGGTACTCGGACAGGTTATTCGGATAATATGGCTCGGAAAAAGCCTCGTCGCCCAAACGTGCGACCTTGGCCCAATCGCCGCCTGCGCGCGCCAGGTCGGCCTTCTCGAAATAGTAGCACCACTGATGCAGAGGTTCCGCCCCAAAGAGGGCCTCGGGCGGGCGGGCGGGCCGTTCGGGCGCGGAGATCACCTGTCCCATGTTGGAGAGCGGAAGCGCGGCGGCCTCCTCCCTCCGCAGAAACGGGAAGCCCATCTCGAAGAGAACATTCGTCATCTCGCGCGAGCGCGGCGCCACTGGCAGATCGGAATCATAGATCGGATTCAGGACACGCAGACAAGAGGGCGGCGAGAACTGAACCACGAGCAATTTATTGGGTTCGACTATGAAATCCCCCTTCAAGAGTTTTCCTTCTATCGGTTGGCGGAAGCGCATTGTGTCCGCCTGAAAATCTAGCCGCGTCGCCATGGAAACCTGCTGGTACAAACCCTTGTCAGAAAGGTTCGGCATATAAATCCAATTGGTAGGAAACGACAATGCATCATCGTCCGTGAATTCGAACGGGGATCGCTCGGAGAGGATGGCTGTCCCACTCTGCAAACCAGGGGCGCGCCAAGTCAATTGCCAGAAATAGGCTTTTTGCAATTTCCAGTCCTCGCGGAAGAAAAACGCGTTTTGCGCCTGCAGCCCCACTGCCAATGTGACGAGCAGTCCCGCCGCGAAGGTTCGCCACGAAACATCTGGCAGGAGCTCCAGTCCCGCGGCCAGCAAGATCGCGATGCCAAATGCAAAAGGTTGGGTGAACCGATTATCAGGAAATTTCAACTGCACAGGGAGTCGCGCAACATAAAACGGAATTCCCGCCGTAATCAGAGCGAGAATACCAACGCCAAACCACTGCAGGGTTGGCGGAAGAATGGCTTCATCCTGGGTTACCGTGACTGTCCGCAGGCGATTCGAGTAATAGACAAAGAGGGCAAAAACAACCAAAAGGACGACCCAGTAGACGAGAGTGAGACGCGCTCCCATCATATTAAAGGGAGGCAAGCGAAACACATTGCCCCACGCCGCCACTGTGGAATTCCAGATTCCATCCACAACCTGCCGCGGCAGGGATGAGAACAAAGCGGATGGCTGGGACGAAATTGGATAGAGTTGGGACTCAAAAAAGAATCCACGCCAGGTAGCAAACACGATGACCAGCAGGCTATAAGGAATATAGGCTTGAAAAGAACGCTTTAAGCGCCAGCGGAGATCGGGCTCGCTCCCGCCAATCACCGCCCAGAAAAGGATGGGACGTAACAATTCCAAACCGAAGAAATATTCTGTGGAAATAAGTTGGATTGCCGAGAGAATCAATGCGGCGATAACTTTTGCTTTTTTCGCCCGTTGCGTGCGCAATGCAAGCAGGGACAGTCCCAGCGATGTGTAGAAAATCGCGATCATCATTGAATAATGGCCGTAAGCAATGGCAATCGAATGCTGGCTGAAACCTGGATAGACCAATGCGAAGACCGAAGCCCAAAACGCAAATTTGGTTTGGCGCGGCCAGATCAATCGCAGACACCACCATAAAGCCACAGCCGCCAGCCAGCGCATGATGAGCGCAAAGACCTGCCATGCAAATGGATTCGTCCCGATTAGGGAAGTGGACGCGACATAAAAATATCCCCACAACGGACGGGCCAGCGCGAAATAATCCAACAAAACCTGTTTGCCCGGCAGGGACGCCATCCAGATCAAGCCCCAGTCATCCCAGGCATAGCCCTGTTGTGCGGCGAACCATCCATACGCCGCCAGCGTGATGCCTAAAAATACAACCGGGACAGTCTGGGATGAAAAAGAAAAGCGGCGCCACATTACTTGTCCCCGCCAATTTTTTCTTTGATGAGATACACCGGCCTGTGCTTCACTTCCTGGAAAACATAACCGACGTACACGCCGATAAAACCCAACAAGACCATCAGTATCCCGCCAATGATGAGGATGACGAACATCAACGAACTCCAGCCGGCCGCCAAATTGGATGCGCGCCCCGTGACCCAAAACGACAGCGCGTAAATCATTTCCGCGAAGGCGAGCAGGAGCAGAATCTCGTCGAGGCTCAAGCCCACGCACAACGGCGCGAGCGAGAACGAGAAGAGGGCGTCCATCGCGAGGCGGAACATTTTTCCCAGCGAATATTTGGAAAACCCACTGACGCGCGCCCCCTGGTGATACGGCAGGATGGCGGTCTTGAACCCGATCCACGAGACCATGCCGCGCAGGAAGCGATGATATTCGGTCATGGACTTCAACGCGTCCACGGCGCGGCGTGAGAGGGCGTGGAAGTCTGCCGCGCCGGGCAGGACGCGCGTCCCGGAGATGACGTTCAGGATGCGGTAGAACAGTCCCGGGCCCCATTTTTTGAACGGGCCGAGTTGCGCGTCCTCCGCCCTCTGCGCCTGCGCAATGTCATAACCCTGCGCCATCAGTTCGAGCATTTGCGAGATCATTTCGGGCGGGCGCTGGCCATCGGCGTCCAGCGAAACCACCATATCCCCGCGCGCGGCGTCCAGTCCCGCGGTCAGCGCGGCCTGGTGACCGAAGTTGCGGCTGAGAGTTATGATCTTTACGCGCCGGTCTTTTATTGCAAGCGTGTCAAGGAATTTCTCAGCGCCATCATTGGAACCGTCGTCGACGTAATAGAAAGTCAATTGATATGGCAATTCATCCACAATCGCGCAAATCTGCGCGTGAGATTGCTCCACGACGCCGATTTCGTTATAAACTGGAATCACAATGGCAACGCATAAATTAGGAGACATGGCGCTTTCCGCAGATGGATTGTACCCTAACTCGGACAAGCCGACCCGCGGCAAAAAAGGCAAGTTGCGCAAGGTGTGGCTTGCCAGAAGCGAGAGAAACGGGATCAGCGCGAGGCTTTCCCAACAACCACTTTTCCTCGCGCACATTGCAGCAGAACCAGCAGCGCGAAAATTAGCCCTCCGCGTTATAATTGCCTTATGCGAATCAAGGGTTTAGACGGCCTGCGAGGGCGGATTGATTCTGCAATTCGGGCACGAAAAGGCAGGATGAGAATGTCAATCAGGAAAGCCATCCAATTTGTAATTGCCATGCTCGTGGGGAGTATGTATGCATATTTCGCAGCCAGTTTCTTTTCCGTTTTCTACACGAGCCTCTTTTCGTTCATTCTGTTGAGTCTCTTGTTTTCTGCGTTGTTTCAGTTTGTCGCTTTTTTCCTGGTCGGTGAGGTGGTTGAGATTGTGCGGCTGAAATGGCGGACTGGAATGGCAGGCTTGTCCGCGCTCCTGCTGGCGGGTGGGCTGGCAATCGCAACCCTTGGGCTGTGTTGGCAGTTTCCCACTTTGTTTGATTGCCGCCTTCTGTTTATGGATGGCATGGACACGTTGGTATTTGCAGGATTGTCATTGCTTTCGGCGGGGGCGGTCACAACCTTGCTGATGAAACTGACAAAACGCGGCGTTCCCGACCAATTGCGCGCAAACCGCGCCTTTGGCTGGATGCGTGGCAATTTAGCCGGACTTTTGCTGGCCGCCCTTTTCTTTGTCACCTATTTCACCCTGGCCGAGACGATAAATTTCCCGGGGTTTCGCACCCTGGATCAATATTTCGATACGGATATTTCCGCCTGGCTGGCGCGCCTGCAAGCCGTTTCCCGCTTTGAAATTGTGGATGAGGTGCGCGCCGTTCACCCGGCGGTGTTATTGTTCCTGCGTCCGCTGGTCTGGTTCGTTTCGATTTTCCTAAAAGGGGATCGCCTGCACGCCACTTTTATCGTCCACGCGCTGGCGGCGGCCTCGTGCGTTTTTTTGATGTGGAAAATCGTCCGGCGCGCGACCTCCAATTCGAGTTATGCTTTGGTGATCGCGTCCTTGTTGGGCGCGAGCGCCTCCCATATTTTGCTTGGCTCGATACTGGAAACCTATATCTATTCCGCGCTGGCCTTGTTATTTTTCGTGTCCCTCCTGCAAAATGAGCCGGTCAATTTAAAATCCACTGTATTGGCGGGAGTAATCGTGTTTGGGATCACCGTCACCAACCTGACACAGACGGTCATCCTGTATTTTGCAAAACAGCCGCGACTCAAAGTGATCTTCGTGTATGGCTTGCTGGTCATGGGGATTGCCTTTGCGCTAAACCTGGCGCAGGCATGGATCTATCCGACGGCAAGGATCATGACGCCTTCCAATTTACAAGGGGAGCAACGCTACCAGTTCGATCTTGCCGCCGCTCCCTGGCGGATGACTGGCCGCGTTTCATTGATGACGCGCGCGGTCATGTTATATGGCATCGTCGCCCCGAAACCCTTTGTCCTGATGGAAGAACTAGGAGTGAACGTCCCCAATTTTCGCACGTTTAAGATTACCATCGGCGAATTTCACGTCGCAGGCTACACAGGTCTGGCCGATGTCACTGCCAAACTGTGGATGCTGATCGTTATTGCCGCGGTCATTCTGTTTGTTTTGGGCTGGTTTGGAAAGTCCAAACCCATTTTGTCTCTTGCCTTGTTAGTCTGTATCGGTTTCAATTTTGCCTTGCACGTATTTTACGGGGATGATCCAATGTTGTATTCCCCCGATTGGGTATACGCGCTGGTATTGTTCGTGGCGTTCTCCTTTAGCCGATTTGCGGATCGGAAGTGGTTCCAGATTCCGTTTGTTGCATTTCTCGTGCCGGTGATGCTGGTCAATCTCAACCTCGCTCGCCAGATCATGGAAGTGTCCGCTCTATTCTATGGCCGCTGATTTTGTAGGATTGATAATCAGATATTCAGATATAATGCGGTGACGCTTTGATGATTGTATTTATGGAGAGGTACTCGCTTGCTGTCTGCCTGAAGCCAGCGATAGGTGTCAAGGTAGCTCATTATGAACCCCCGTTTTCTTCAGGTTTGGCATAAGTTGCGTAGTGTTGCTTTAAAACGATTACCTGCTATTTCTGATATTCTTCCAGTCTTTGCCGTCATCACCACCATGTTTTACGGCTGGAGCATGGTGGTATTTCTATGGAAACTTCCTGGCTGGCTGTATTTTTTGAACATTGGAGAGATTGCCGGGATTTTTGCCATTCAGTTATTAACGAATTTGATTGAGAGCCTTGTAGGTTTATTATTCTTACTGGCGTTCAGCATGGCGCTCCCATCTCGCGCTCTCAAAGATGTTTTCATCGTGCGCGGGAGTATGGCGACCCTGGTTTTGATCGGGTCCATGATGTTGTTTCTGAACCGGTATGTATCTGTTGGGTCCGCATTTGGAAGGAATCTATTTGGGTGGATGCTTGGCGCGATTGTCATTGCAGTCGTGCTGGCCTTTCTTTCAACCCGGGTCCGATTTCTGAGCGTGTCCATTTCCTGGATTTCGGACCAATTGATAATATTCCTGTTTATTTTGATGCCGCTTTCAGCGTTGTCAATCATCTACGCTATTTTCCGTTTTTTTATTTTAGGTTAAGCCATGTCCCAATTTGCCCGGCGAGATTTTCTTAAACTTTCTTCAACTTTGGTTGGGGGGGCGGCGTTGTCGAGGATACTGCCAGCGATAAGCACGCTGACAGGCCAAAAAACGGACCGTCCCAATGTGCTGATCCTTGTGTTCGATACAATGTCAGCGCCGCATTTGTCATTATATGGATATGGACGTGAGACCACGCCCAATTTGTCGCGCTTTGCCGACAGGGCTACGGTCTACTATTCCCATTATTCTGAAGGAAGCTTTACCACCCCGGGAACGGCGTCCATCCTGACGGGCCTGCTGCCCTGGCATCATCGGGCAATAAATTCCAATGGATTGATTCGAAGGGACCTTGCAGATAATAATCTCTTTAGGACGGTAGGTGATGAATATTTTAGAATTGGCTTTTCACAGAATCTATGGGCGGATATATTTTTGCGGCAGTTCAACACGGATCTGAATTTACACTTGCCTGCTTCGTCTTTTTCATACAACAATCCTTTGTTGTTGGGTGATAAGGCGCTGAACGATCCGTTGCCCTATCTCGCTTATGATGATTTTTTGGTGGGTGGCCTGAAAGTGGATACGCCTTATTCCGGGTCGGTAACGTTGGGAATGATGGCGGCGGCTATTGAACATGGGCTGAAATTACATCCGGAACTGAAGCTCGAAGATAAAAAAAAGCCACCATTCAATGGGTATTTCTATTTTCAGAATCGGACGGTATTTCAGGGTATTTACGAAACATTGATGCGGGTCGCTTCATCGGAACAGCGCCCATATCTTGGCTATTTTCATCTTTGGTCTCCCCATGAGCCATATGCGCCACAGGATAGATTTAAGGCCTTGTTTCAGGATGATTTGAAATCTCCCCAAAAGCCTAAACACCATTTGGTGGATATCGCAGTTAGCAGACAAGAATTGCGCCGATACATGCTAGCATACGATCAATATATTGCCAATGTGGATGCTGAATTCGGAATTTTGATGGACCTGCTGATGGCTTCGGGTTTGCTTGATAATACGTATGTGGTGGCAACGTCGGATCACGGGCAATTGTTTGAGCGCGGCGTACACGGGCATGGGTCGCGCTTGATGTATGATGAAGGAATACACATCCCGTTGCTGATCTCAGCACCGGGACAGGTGAGGCGTGTGGATGTGTACGAGCCGACGAGCAATGTGGATTTGTTCCCGACACTTTCTGCCATAATGGGTATCCAGTCGTCGCCTGTTCGCCTGGATGGAGGACTCCTGCCAGGTTTTGGTGGTGAATCCAATCCGGAACGAAGTATTTTTTCTATTCAGGCGAAAGAAAATTCAGCATTTCAGTCGCTCAGAAAGGGAACATTTGTATTGATCAAAGGGACACACAAACTGATTTTGCACACGAATTATCCCGGCTATGAAGATTCCGTTGAATTGTATGATTTAAAGGTGGATCCCTATGAAATGAAGGATTTGTCTTTGGTTGATTCTGTAACGGCGAAACAGATGAAGGATGAGTTGCTGACCGCACGGCAAGCCGCGGATCAGTTGAACACCAAGTATAGTGGGCAATAATAGTTTTTAGGGTTGTGCGAAAATGGCACAACATTCACTGGTCGACGGGCAGCAAGTTTCTTATCTTCAAATACCCCGCGCGTTTTTCCAGCCCCCGGTTTTTTCTGTGTTATAATCC
>Ga0210036_1003646_pt1 | contig 14932 bp, 17 predicted proteins | sample CryGeymeta201515_FD_185469 | JGI IMG/M metagenome (GOLD analysis project Ga0210036, IMG submission 185469) | Groundwater microbial communities from Crystal Geyser aquifers in Utah, USA - Crystal Geyser metaG 2015-15 (SPAdes) (version 2) | ecosystem: Environmental > Aquatic > Deep subsurface >...
TTTTTAGAAAAACGCAGAATCCTCTTAGCGAAAGAACTTAATGAATTTCTCAATAACATCACTGAAACTAACTATGAATCCATTGATATGGATATTGTGGAAATGATTATGTCTGGTGAGAATAGTCAAGTGGAGTTTAAAACAACCTTGCGTTATGATATGCGAGAAAATAAAGTAAATAAAAAATTAGAAGAGGTTGTTTTAAAAACCTTAGCAGCATTTTCTAATGGTCAAGGAGGCACACTTGTAATGGGAGTAACAGATGATTTAGAAGTTATTGGTTTAGAAAATGACTTTAATACACTTAATAGTGGTACTAAAGATGAATTTGAATTACATCTGAGAAATTTAGTAAATCATGCCTACGGAATTGAATTTGCAACCAACAATCTTAATGTATCCTTTCCGGAAGTAAATGATGTAGAAATATGTGTAGTTGATATTAAACAGGGATTAAGACCTCTTTATACAGAGGTAGTAGATAAAAATGGCATTAAAAGCAAAAAATTCTACGTGAGAAGTGGAAATTCTTCACAAGAAATTGACATTACAGAAGTAGCACAATATATTCAACAAAGATTTTAAAAACCCCAATTAATGAGTAACATAACAACAAACATAAAGGGCATACGCGATATAATGCGCAAGGACACAGGAGTAGATGGGGATGCACAGCGCATCTCACAGATGGTGTGGATGCTTTTCATGAAAATATTTGCAGACAAGGAAGAAGAATGGAAAATAACCATAGACAACTATGCCTCCCCAATTCCTGAAAAGCTAAAATGGCAAAACTGGGCGGCAGACGATGAAGGCTTAACGGGTGATGCCTTAATGGAATTTATTGATACCGAATTATTTCCTGCACTAAAGGAAATGGATATCACCATAAGTCCACAAGCAAATATCATTCGTTCTGTGTTTGAGGACACCTATAACTATATGAAAAACGGAACTTTGTTCCGTCAGGTTATTAACGTTATCGACCAAATAGATTTTAACAGCACTACAGAGCGGCATCTGTTTAATGATATTTATGAAACTATTTTAAAAGAGCTGCAATCGGCAGGTTCTTCGGGGGAGTATTACACCCCAAGAGCGGTTACGCAGTTTATGGTAGATATGATTGACCCGCAGTTGGGAGAATCTGTGCTGGATCCTGCTTGCGGGACCGGGGGTTTTTTGACCTGTACTATTGATCATATACGCGAACAGGTAAAAACACCTAAGGATCGCGATATAATGCAAACGTCTATCAGAGGTATCGAGAAAAAACCATTACCCCATTTACTGTGTACCACTAATTTAATGTTACATGGATTCGATTTACCCGCTGTTCGCAGGGATAATTTATTGAGCAAGCCCTATGCAGATTGGGGAGCAAAAGATAAACTGGATATTATTGTAACCAATCCCCCTTTTGGTGGGGTGGAAGAAGATGGTACCGAAACCAACTTCCCGCAAAAATTTAGGACCAAAGAAACTGCCGACTTATTCTTGGCCTTAATTATTAAGCTGCTTAAAATTACGGGGCGTTGTGCCATCGTATTACCGGATGGCACCTTGTTTGGCGAAGGCATGAAAACCCGCCTAAAAGAAGAGTTGTTAGAGCGTTGTAACTTACATACCATAGTGCGTTTGCCTAACGGAGTATTTAACCCCTATACAGGTATTAAAACCAATTTATTGTTTTTTGAAAAAGGAGCGCCTACCAAAGAAATTTGGTATTATGAACACCCATACCCTGAAGGAGTAAAGAGTTACAACAAAGGAAAACCCATCCATATCAAAGAGTTTGATTTGGAAAAAGCCTGGTGGCACAACCGAGAAGAAAACACACAAGCCTGGAAAGTCTCTGTAGAAGAAATTAAAAAGCGAGGCTATAATTTAGACATCAAAAACCCGCATCAAGAAATTGATGATTTAGCAAGCCCGGAAGTGCTGTTGGAAAAATTTAGAGCAACCGAAAAGAAAATTTCTTCCATACAAGAGGAGATTGTAAATGTATTAACTGAAGCTTTAAAATAAATTAATTCCTGCGAAGGCAGGAATCTCAAACTATGCAATTACTAAAATATTTTAAAGAATTAACCATTCGACCAAAAAATGCGATTGAGTTAAAAGGTTTAGTCTTACAACTTGCTGTACAAGGGAAACTGACAAATGTTTGGAGAAAAGAGAATCCGTCTGTTCCATCTTCTGTTGACCTGATTAAAAGGATAAAAGAGTATAATGAAAATCAGCTAATATTAAATAATCGAAGAGTTAAAAAACTTAAAATAGAGAATGATGTTTCACTCGATTTACCGAATGGATGGGTCCAAGTCAGAAATTTTGAATTATTTAGTTTACAAAAAGGAAGAAACCCAAAGGATTTATCTGAAACAGTAAAAAAATATGCCTATCAAGATATTGAGGCGCTTGACAGAGGGAATGTAAGGAGGTATAGTGATGATAAAAATGCACCTAGATGCACAAGTGAAGATATTCTAGTTGTATGTGATGGGTCAAGAAGTGGGTTAGTATTAAAAGGAAAAGAAGGTATTGTTGGTTCAACTTTAGCTATTATTGAGACACCTCCTTTTATTAAACAATACATAAAAATTATTTTTTTACAAGATTTTCAAAGAGCTAATGCTAATATGATTGGAGCGGCAATTCCACATTTAGACACAAAAAATTTATTACAAGAAGCTATTGGGCTTCCACCACTAGAAGAACAAAAAGCAATTGTAGAAGTTGTAGAAACCTTATTTAAAGAAGTAGAGCAATTAGAGCAATTAACCTTTGAGCGTATTAGTTTAAAAGAAAAGTTTGTTGCCTCTGCTTTAAGCCAACTCACCACAAATAATGCAAAAAAAGAATGGACTTTTTTACAAGAACATTTTTCTAGTTTCTTTAATGAAACCACGAATATTAAAAAGTTAAGGGAAACTCTTTTACAATTGGCTGTTCAAGGAAAGCTGACACGAGCATTTCGCGAGAGTCATCCCGAACTCGTTTCGGGATCAAACTCTGCAAGCGAACTGTTAAAACGCATCCAAAATGAGAAAGCACAACTGATCAAAGACAAAAAAATAAAAAAGGAAAAATCGTTACCGGCAATTAGTAAAGATGAGGTTCCTTATGAGTTGCCTGAGGGTTGGGTTTGGTGTAGGCTCCAAGATTTAGTTAATGTAGGCACAGGTTCTACACCGGCAAAATCTAATTCTAATTATTATAATGGAACAATTCCTTGGTATACAAGCTCTGCTACTAATGATTTGTTTGCAAAAGAAGCAACAAAACTTATTACTGAAAAAGCGCTCCAAGAAACAAACTGTAAAATATTTCCAAAAGGAACTCTAATTATTGCAATGTATGGTCAGGGGAAAACACGTGGTCAAATAAGTGAACTAATAATACCTGGTGCAACTAACCAAGCAATTGCAGCAATGGTTTTTTATGAAAGTTCTGTTGTATTCAAAGATTATATAAAGTATTTCTTTAGAAAAATTTACGAAGAAATTAGGCTATTAGCAGAAGGTGGAGCACAACCTAATTTAAATGTTGGTAAAATTAAGAATACAATTCTTCCTCTTCCACCAATAGAAGAACAAAAAGCCATTGTCCAAAAAGTAAATGCTTTAATGGGTTTATGTGATGCTTTAGAGCAAGAAGTGCAACAAAGCCGGGAACAGAGTGAGCGTTTGATGCAGAGTTGTTTGAGGGAGGTTTTTGAAGGGTGAGGGGGGTGATTTGTGGTTGTTGGGGCTAATGGTTAAATTTAATTGTTTGTGAATAGAATACAGAATATTCTTACATAAGGTGGCGTCAGAGGATTAAACTGTAGTTATTTAAGGGCGGAGACGTCTACTTGATTGTGGCTAGTGTTTTTTAAATTTTAATCTAAATGTGTTATTTGCAAAATCAAAACCCATTTTACTTGTTTTTACTGGCCCAAAATCAACCTCAAACTTTCCTTTATTTATTTCCATCATTTGGTTAATCCTCCACATTCCTATACCATCTCCCTGTGCACCCATTTTTTTTGCCATAATTCCTGATATACCCTCTTTCATAACCTCAGATTTCTCCTCTTCTGAGACATAGGCACTAATCATATCAAATTGAAGTATGACATATTCTGAGCCTTCATGAGCGGTTACAATGACTTTAGATTTAGGAAAGGTATACTTTGATGTATTCTCTAATAAATGATAGAGTGCTACTTGTATTGTTTCATAGTCAAACATTAACTGATAAAAAAAGTCTGTTACTTCAACATATACATCTCTTTTAGTAAAATCTGAAAAAAAGGTGTGAAGTGTATTAAGCAATACATTTCTTAATTTGTGCTGTCTAATTTCTAATTGTGAGTTTTCGTCCTTTTCAATTTTTTTGTAAATGGAAAACTCTGACTTCATATGTGTATTATGTTTGGCTATGCGTAAAAACATCAAAGCTGCTTTATCAGGGTCTTTAAGTATTTCCTCCTTTATAAAACTGAGTTGAGTTTTCCAATTTTGAGCTAACACGTCTTGTGGAACTAAATCATATATCTCTTGAATATTATGTGCATTTATAGACGTCAAATTATGAACTAATCTATTTACTTTTTTTTGTTCTTCTATCTTTATTTCATCAATAGGAATTCTTATGTCCGGATATGAATAACAAAGTGATTCAATTTTACCTTTAAAAAGTTTTGTTGTTTTTGTTTTATCGCAACAAAAAAAAGTCTGGCAACTATTTGTAGATTTAATACCTTGTCTACGTTGCTCACCATATTCTGGACAGTTCTCAATTAATCTTCCTTCAAAATCACAAGCATTGAGACACTCCTTACAGTTTGTAGTAAGGTTGTCTACTATTATGTCTCCTGATGAGCTTATAACTTGTAAATGCTTCATTATTCAGAAATATTACTGTATTGCTCAATTAGGCTAATGAATTCGTATGGTTCGGCATTTTTAGGTAATGAATCATCTACTTTTTTAAGTTTTTTGTCAAACCTGTTTCCTGTGGGGTCTGCTGAATATAAAATAATTGTTTTTTCAGGATACCTATCTTTTAAAGCAGCAGCTAAACCTAATCCCTGATCTTCAAACATTTGAGTTCCTACGCCATTAATATCAACAAAAATTATTGAAGCTTCTCTAGCTTTTAAGTCATCAAGGTCAGTCAAGTCTTTAACCGCTTTTGTATTAGGCCAACCTGCTTTTTTTAAAATTGATACCATATTGAAATCAGTATGATTATCATCTATAAATAAAATACGATAATCTTCTTTTCTTTTCGGTTGACCATTTTGATTTGGTTGTTTTGAGTTATTGTTAGATTGTGAACCGTTGTTATTAATTGTTATCACATTTTTATTTGATTGTAAGGATTTAGAGGTTTCAGCCTTTTTATTTTTTTTAATTGCGAATATTATCCATCCAACGACTGCAACTCCTATTCCGCTAAAAATCCATTCGTAGTTATTCATTATAAATTCCATTTTATAGTTTTTTTTACATTAATCACAACTTTTTTGGCTATGAGCTATGGAGTGGTTTGAGCAACTAATTTAGCAAACAAAACCCAGACCTGAGGAAAATAGTTGAGTATTTACCGAGTGAGCGGGTAGAAGCCCTAGATTACTAGGCTGTGATGTGCTTTGTGTTTCATTAAATAAATTTATTCAATTTAATTAACTCCAATGTTCTTTGACGAACATACTTCATTTCTCTTGCTTTTTGCTGTGGGTACATAGCGTTTTCATCAATATCCTGTAATAGTTTAAATTCCGCATCTCTAAATTCAATCCATTTTCTTTGGGAATTACGTAACTGTTTTTGTTTTTCCTCTGATAACTTATTTAATAACTCTCTATAAACTCTATTTAACTCATTATCCCAATCCACTATCATACTTTCACTTAGAAGTTCATAGGATAGTGCTCCGTTTATTCGGTTTTCACGTGTTTCTTGAAAGGCTTTTTCAAATTCTATATCAAGAGGGTGTTCTTGTGCCACAATTATATGTGAAGAGAATATTGTAATTATTAGTAAAAAAATTAGAGTTCTCATAAATTTATTTAGTTTCTTTTGGATTTTATAATTGGTCTAAGTTCTTTTTCAAGAAAAATTTCGACAGTTGCAACCCAATAATAATCTTTTGGGTCAATTACATTAATTAAAGCAACTTTCGCATTTGAATCAATACTCAATTTAGACATTTCAAAACCCTCAATTCCAGTATTAGCTTGTATATGCTCCAATGCTCGTTTACGACTGTTGGTAAGATGTCTCCCAACTTTAATTATTTTTTCTTTATCAAAATATATATAGACGCCTGGATTGTATATATGTTTAGTTTTAGAATCGGCTAAATCAGATAAATTTTCTTCCAAAACAACAAATTTGTCTGATAAAAGCTTAAATTCATTTTCAAAGGTTGATTTTATTTTTTGAAGTGTATTCATTGTATTCTGACTAACGTTTCATATGGTCTATAACGTGGTTTGAGTAACTAATTTAACAAACAAAACCCAGACCTGAGGAAAATCTGTGAGGTTTTACCAAGTGAGCCGGTAATTGTTCATTATCAACCTTGCTCATCTAAATAATCTTGCCAAATTTCTTCCCATTCATTTCTATGGGCTTCTGCTGAGTCATAGGATGAATATTCAACTTCTGTTGTTTCGTTGTATTCTTGTTTTTCATATTCATGGGTTTGAGGATGTTGTATATAGTCATATCGTTTTTTATGTTCAACAACCATCACATTTGTTTTTCCCAGGTCTCTGTGTGTCTGTAATTTGAAGCATTTTATGGTGGAGAGGTTTAGTGTAACGCCACCGTGTGTTATTACTCTTGGTAAATTCATAGTTAGTTGTTATTTAGTCCGAAAGAATTTGTCCCTAGTTTGTTTTTAAAAAGGCGATGTTTTTTGATTGCTAGCTAACGCGCTACGATTATAAATTGTTGGTAGTTAGCAATTCTTCCGCTGTCCATATTTCAGTTGCTTTTTTAAGGAGGAAATCAGCTCTTTTTTCTATTTCAGTTTCGTTCCAATCGTCTAATTCAAGATATGGTGCAAGGGTTTCGATACCACCTGAATAATGTTTTAAACCTTCTTTAGAACCACTACCTTGCTTTTTAGTTGGCCAATTAGAGTCTCTAATAGATGCATTTAAAGATTGGGTAATGATTGCTAAATTGCCCAATGTTTTTAATTTGAAATTTCTGTAATCTTTAGCTTCTTTTGAAGGAACACTATTCCATTTGTTTTCCCATTTTTTTGGCATTAAATGTTCTAAACTATATTTACTAATCCCCAATAATCCTGTAGCTTGTTTGTGACGATTTCTAATTTTTGATTCTATTAAGTAAATTATTCCAGCTGTTTGTTTATTAATTAAGACAGAATTTTCAAAACCTTGTTTTAATTCCATGTCATTTGGTAAGTAATTTACTTTGTCGCTTCTGCTTTCCAAATATTGAACAAATTGCTCTTTTGAGAGAATTTTATTTGAAATTAGTCTATCTGTAAAGAGTTGATTGTAGTTTTTAGTTGTCGCTTTAACAACGATTCTTCGCATCACGTAACTTTCTATAAAAGCAAATAGCTGGTTACGGTGGGTTTTGTCCATAACATTTTTTAGGATAAAAAGTGTATATGGAATTAGAGTAGAGGTATCAAGTCCAAAAATAATTGCATTTATTCGTTCCATTCCATTTTCAGATGTCAGTTCGTTATTAACAATATCGTAATCAAAATTGTCTTTGAATAAAATTGCATATTCCTTTATTTCGTCAAGTATTTTGGTCTTGTCTAAATTGTAATCTCTTATAAACCTTTTGTATGACTCAAAAAGGTGCTCAACTTTTGAAAACTCAATTTTATCGTCAGATATTACTTTGAGTTCAGGTTCTTGAATTTTTATTTGTAGATATGAGTAAAAGAATAAATCTATAAAGGTTCTCTTTAAACGACCTGTTGTTATTTCTCTATCCCAATAGATTTTAGTTTCGTCATCTTTCTCAAATATTTGTTTCCAGTACTTGTTGTAACTTTCTATTTCATCTCGTTTGAAAAAGTAATTTTTCAATAATTCTGCCGTTGTTAGTCTTACACCTAGCGAATTGATTGTGTCAAATATTTGTTGTTCGTCTTCTTCATAACCAAGGTCAATACCAACAAATAAAATATTATCTAGAATATTAAAAAAGTCAAGTGAGTTTTCTAAATCGTCTTTCGTTATGTTTTCATTGAAAAAGTTATAAGCAGAAAGTATATTGTCATTTTCTGAAACGTCATTAAAAACTACTGAAGTTTCAAGGTTTACAATTTTATTAAAAGATTCTTGGTCGTTATGATTGTGAAGCAAGATGATTGATTTATCACGTTGCTTTTTAAAAGTCTCAGTGAAATCGTTGTCTGAATTATTCTTTAAGCATAAAACTTTTAAAAATATATTTAAAGTTGTCAATCTTTGTTGTCCATCAATTACAGTTAAAATCGAATCTTTATTAGAGGAAGTTTCTTGTTGTTTTAAAATTACAGAACCTAAAAAATATGGTCTTTTGGTTGTAGACACCATAATCATATCTTCTAAAAATCTTTGCCATTGTTCAGTATCCCAAACGTATGACCTTTGAAAAAAAGGGATTTCTAAATTTCTACCTCTGTTGAATATATCTCTGATTGTTCTTTTTCCTGCTTCCATTAATTTTTATAATTTTTGTTTAAAATTCTGGTTTTCGTTTTTGCTTGTGATTAACTTTTCTAGGCTATGAGTTAGGGTATAAATTGAGCAATTAATTTAGCAAACAAAACCCAGACCTGAGGAAAATCTGTGAGGATTTACTGAGTGAGCTTGCGTAGCCATAGATTAATCCCATATGTGCTACCTCTTTTTTATTTCAATGTTTCTTCAATTTCGTCTTCTTCCTTTTCTTTATGTCTGCTGGAACATTTACTGATTAGCTCTTCATTGGGTTCTATTTTAAATTCAAACGCGAGTTGCGGTTCTGCGTAAATTTTATTTTTCTTAAATCCGCTTATCCACTTTTCAAATTCAGCTATTAAATCTGCATCTTCAATTCTTAAATGACCTTGATTTTTCTTAATGATACGCTTTAAGTTTTGCGGAATTATTCTTGGTTCTTCTCCGAAATAGTAAAATTCATTGGATAATAGCGAGTTATTTCCGCTTAGGTCTCTTTCTGCATTCGATTGGTTGTGAACACTTTTTCTCAAATTCGGTTCATCTCGATTTAAGAAGTCGAAAATACAATCACCCATTCGTCTTCGCCAATCTTTGTTATACCAGGATGGAATTTTTTCTTTTAGATTGCTCAAGCAAAATTGGTCATATTCTTCCAGGGTTAGTTTTTTTGATACTTTCATTGCATAAACCAAACTATCTGACAGGTCATATATTTCTCCATCTTTCAATTTAGAGTTTTTTGAACCAGTTCCAATTACCCAGTCTCCAATTCTTGCGGTTCGCCGAATTGCAGGTTTGCAAATCGTTAATGTACAAGTTCCCCAAAATGGATTTGGGGCAGCACCGTCGTCAAATCTTAATACGTATGAATAAATTCTTTTCATTTATAGTTTAGTTTTTATTGTATGCCATTTTTATAGGGCTTCTTGTCAAATGTTTTAGTAATCTTTTGGTAATCTGCACCCTTAACAGCCTAAATACCGTTATGAGGAAGAACCTGTTGATTTTTCTTTTCTATATATTATATATTTAAAGTTAGTTTGCGATAAGTTAAAAAATAGAGTTTTACTATCTTAAAACTCTATTTAATTTTCTTACTCTCTAACAAAAACAGTGTTGCCCCAAGCATCTTTCTTGTAAGTTCCAACTTTATTTCCTCTGGCATCATAAACGGCAGTATTTCCCCAAGCATCTTTTTTGTATGTATATTCAGTATTTCCTCTACTGTCTTGTTGGATAGTGTTCCCCCAAGCGTCTTTCTTTTGGGTGGATTGAGTATTCCCTCTGCTGTCTTGTTGGATTGTATTACCCCAAGCATCTTTTTTTTGTGTTGTGATGGTATTTCCTCTAGTATCAACCCAAATTTTGTTACCCCAAGCATCAGTTTTTTGAGTAGCAATAATGTTACCTCTATCGTCAACTGCAATTGTATTACCCCAAGCATCTTTTTTATAGGTAGTGTTTTGACTAAATCCTACAATAGTTACTAACATAAATGTTAGTGTTAAAATTAAATATTTCATTGTTTGAAAATTTATTTTTTGCCTACTCTTTCCATATGGTGGTTTTCGGCTTCCCCATTTATTATTCCAGTTTCCGTTTCAAGGATAGTTTTCTCGGTAAAATGTCTTACACATTAGTCCGTTTTTAATATTCCTCATAGTATTCTCTATAATTCTCAACAATTTCATCCTCTGTAATCATTTCATATTTATAACTGAATATTATTGAGGCAGTAAGTTTTTTTGATAGATTATTTTTGGTTGCAATGGTATCAATTAGGTTGACAAGATAATTGGGGTCTTCTAATGAATAATAGGATGAATTGCTCATTGTTTTTGCTTTATAATCTCGTAAAACAGCATGTATTTTTTCTGAAGGCACGTCTTTAATTATTGATAACAGACCGATTTTTTCACCTTCAAACATTAAGAGCATATCGGCAAATTCATAGTCTTTTTCTATTTCTGATTTTTTCTTTTCGCTTTCTGATAATTTTTCTGATGACTTATTATTACAGGAGAAAAAAATCATTATAAAACAAAGTAGTATTAATTTTTTCATATGTATTAATTATTACATTAAGCCTTGTCAGGCCTACTCAAGTTTTACAATTTTTATTGTAAAAGCTTTAACTGCAAAAAGTATAGCCGCAGCAATATCAATAGGCATCCAGAGCGATTTGTCATACAAGTACACCGGAATGATAGGGTTAAAAACAACCGCAATGAAACCAAACGCAATCACCCAAAAATTGACTCCATTTTTTAACTCTGTTATAACTACTGCCACTGCACCAATGGTTACTACTATTCTAAGGAAGGTGTAATAGCCTATTGACAGGTTTGCCAATGCCAGGAGGAGTAGGAGGGCGCAGGTGAGTAGGAGGGGTTTCATGAAGGGTTTATTTTTTTATAAAGTCATTAATTACTTTTTCCATATTAGATGGTATATCTGCATTTTTTATTTTAAAATATTCTTCAGCTATTCCCATTTCTATAAACCATTTACTCCAATAAGTTTCTATAATATTGAGGGTATAAGGGTTATTGTCATTTAAGCTATTTATTCCTATTACCAGTACTTCAAGATTATTGAGTTCAGTAAGTGCAGGTATAAAACCAATATTTTTTGTTTCTATAATTTCTTTCCAATTGCTTTTATTTAAACTTAATTGGGCAAGGCTTTTTGGTGTGAGATAAGAGGTTCTGTTTCCTTCTTTCATTACTGTTTTATCATAAAACATATATCCATCAGTTATTACAATAAGGATATTTCTATAGCAATCATCAATAGCATAATCTTTAACATCGTCCTTAAAAAATCTCCAAATATCTGCGCCTGGGTAATTTTTTTTATTCTCATTAGCATCTAAACGTGCTATTTCATAAAGTCCGGAAGGTTCAGTTGAATAGATCTTAATTGTTTCATTTATCATTTTTTCAGGTGTGTCCCTAGTAAAATGTATTTTTAATTTTCCTGCAATTTCATTTATTTTTTTATCAGAAGGATTAGGATTGAAGAATAGCTGCATTTTGTCATTAAGCATTACTAATTTTTTAGTTTTAATATGATTAGTAAAGGACTTTGAAATACTTGATAAATATGCTAAATCTTTTTCTATCATTGTAGGTTCTTCGATTCTATCAGAAAGGTCTAGAAAAATACTAATATTGAGATTATTGTCTTTTTCCTTCAATAAATAAGGCGGGCAATTTGATGATAAATTGTTTTGCGATTTTTCTACTGTTATGGAGTTTGTAATCTCACTCTCCGTGTCGTTTTTATACTCTTTACACGATAAAATTGAAAATATAATGAATAGTAATAAAGCTATTTTTTTCATCTTAGGAGGATTTTTTGTAAATTTTATTTTGATAGGAAAAATTATCTAATTCTAGTAGATGTATATGTTCATCATAGGTGTCTCTGCATTTTTGAAGTTTTGCCTCTGTGTTAGAAGAACTGATGGCTAATTCAGCAGCAATAAAATGTTGCCAGCCCTGAAGATATTGAGATGATAAACTTTTATAATTTTTTATTGGAAAAATAAAACCATCTATAATTGTATCTAATTCAGTAATTCTTTCTTTTAACGTATTAATTTCATTTTGAACAAAGTCAATTCTTAGATTTATTTTGACAATATTTTTAAGTTTATTTTTTATTTCTGCATTTTTTGAAATAATAAAAAGTCTAATTTCATCTCTGTCAGCATGTTCTTTCATTACAAAATCAAAAACAAGACCCCAAATAATATAGGATACAAAACCAGCAAATATAATTACCCAAAAACTTGGACTTTGCAGTGCATATGAAATCGAAAAATTTGGGTCACCGTAAACCTTTTTTAATTCATAAAGCTTACCATCAATTAGATATGCCAATAATGCATCAAACAAAAAAGTTACTGAAAAAAGAAGAATTATTTTAGTAGTATTTAGTATTCCTTTTTTTTGTTGAAACATATGTATTAAATATCCAAGCCCAAAAAACACAAATGGAATAAATATTATAAAACCAAGCTCTAAGGGCCCGTGAATAGAAGCTTCCCGTAATGCATCAGGATAAAACATGCCTCCGAACAAATCTACAGAAGGATCAAAATTTCTAAAAAAACCAGAATAGGAGGTGGAAATATAATAAATGAATATATAGATACTTAATGGTATTAATAATAGTAATCCAATCCAAAACTTTATAGTTGATTTTCTATCAGATTCAAGTCCATACTCTGACGGATTATTTCTTACTCTAATTTTATCTTCTTTGAGTTTTTCGATTAGTTTTTCCTCGTTTGTTAATTGTTCTTTCAAACGACCCAACTCTTCTGTTTTATTTAAAAGTGCAGTATTTTTCCCTTTTTGCTCAGTTATATAAGGTTGTTTTAATTTTTGTTGTTCGATATCTTTTAACTTACAATCATTTTCAAATTTATGGAAAAGAGCTTCTAGGCTGGTTTTCAAATTATGGTATTGTCCTTGACAGGCTCTTGATTCTCCTACCCCTTGGTTATGATAAGAGTAAAAATCTATTTTTTTGTTTTCTTCAACGGTGGGTTGTACTTTATTTTTTAGTATAGTAAGAGTTTTTAAAGTCGCCATAATCTTAATTTTTAAGTTCACTAAGTATATCTTCTTTGGATTTATTTTCTTTAGCACTTTCAATGAGGTAATTAGAAAGTGCTTCGATGTTCTCATCAAGAAATTCGAACTTTTTACAATATTTTTTTAAAGTATTTAATTCATCCTCAGTAATTTTTTTATCTACCCAGATCATTATAGCAAAATCATATAAATATTCAATTCTTTCTTCCAATGAATCTGGTATAGTGACTTCACCAAAAGAGCCAACTAATATTTTATCTAATTCTTCAGAAGAAATATACCTCTCTTGTGCAAACTTATAAAGTAGTTGCATTTCTAAATGATCAAACTTATCATCACATAAGGCAATTTGATACAACCTTAAAAAATGACTTTTAAGCTGTAGTGAAATATCAGATTTTTCCATATAATTTTATTTTCAAATACTTATTGTTTATCCCTATACACCCAAGGCGCCACCGGTTCAGCTTCTGCCCATAGGCCAATTTTATTTTTTTTGGCTTCTTTCTCTAAAGCGGCCAGTGTTTCATCCTCTGAATATCGTGTAAAATGCCACGCCATTCCGCGGCGCACCATTTCATGGTTAATGTTTACCTCACCAACATATACATCGCCCAAAACGCGCCCGTAGCGGTCTTTACTTTTATAATATACTTTTACCTCTTTGTCAAAAATCAAATCAGAGAGGGTCTGTTTAGCTCTTTTAGAAAAAGCCTGCTTCTTTTCAGGGCTATCAATGCCATTGAGCCTGACCCGTACATCAAAACCGTTATCAAAAATTAAAGTGAATGTGTCCCCATCAGCAATGCGGGTGACTTTGCCCTCAATGAACTTGTCCGGGGAGGTGTTTAAGCTAGTAGTGGCTTTAATTTGTTCGGTCTCACGGATTCTTCCGTTGCAAGAAGTAATACTGAAGGAAATTAAAGCTATATATAATATTATTTTCTTCATTTTTTAATTTTTTTCCCCACCACAAAACACAACCCCGGCGGCTCCGTATAATAATAACTTTCTTTAATCGTGGAGTAGTGGATAGGCGCTTTAAGTTCTTCTTTCATAAAAGCTATATAGTTATAGACTGTGCGTTCTGATACATCCAGCAGTTCTGCAAGACAATGTGGCTTCCCTGTATTTTCAAGGCAAATCATTTCGTGTATGCGTATCACTACTCGTATGTTCATCCCTCGTAACATAGGCTCACTGAAATACTGTTTCACAAGTGTAGCGTTTTATACTGCAAACAGATTTCAGTAAGCACTCGATTTTAAGATTTTTTTAATAGTTTTTTAAGAAAAATAACTTCCTGATACTTTTTTACATCCATTTTGGGTAGTTATTTTCCCTCCATACAAACGTACAGAGGTGCGATGGATAAATTTTACGGCATTCCGTATTATGGAAAAATATTTAAAAAAAGTAAAAAAAAACCAGAAAAGAGCTATTTCGGGCAGATGTATTTAAGGAACATATAGGCAGAAAGTTCCTTCAAGGTTTTGCCGGTTTCTGGGTGAAGACCGGAAGTGGTGAAGTATTCCGGGTAGCCGGCAGGGTTTTTATTTTAGATTTTAGATGTTAGAAGTTAGTAGTTAGAAGGTAGAGGGTCTCCATACAATTTTTTTTTACTTCG
>Ga0210036_1003650_pt1 | contig 14925 bp, 13 predicted proteins | sample CryGeymeta201515_FD_185469 | JGI IMG/M metagenome (GOLD analysis project Ga0210036, IMG submission 185469) | Groundwater microbial communities from Crystal Geyser aquifers in Utah, USA - Crystal Geyser metaG 2015-15 (SPAdes) (version 2) | ecosystem: Environmental > Aquatic > Deep subsurface >...
GACCGCTAGGGTTGCTCTCACACTCGGGTAGCCAATCGGGCGGGAGGGCGCGGTTAAGAAACTATTTTAGGTATATAAAGTTGCTTTCGTATTCGACGAAAAGGCAAATTTATGATAAAATTTTCTGCTCTTTTCGGTCTCTTCAATTGCTGGATCCAGGTCTAGGCCCTTCCTTGTTTGGTAGGGATTTGACGCTGGGCTACGAGTCAGGCCTTGGCTTCGGCAGCCTGGCGTGTGGATGGGGCATTTCGGGTCATTCCGGTGACGTCGGATTCGGGTCTCCTTGTCTCACGTTCCCTTCGGCTGGCTCTGACCAAAAAAATAGTAATAGAATTAAAAAAATGAGAAACAAATAATGAAAGCAAAGGCGCACCTCCATCTCAACGGCAAACCTTCAAAAATTCATCACCCTGTCCCGTCCAAAATTAACAAACATGATGAAATCAACTACTCTTGGTTTTAATTGTAAAAGTTTGGTAAATGGTCGAATCCGTAACTTCGAGAAAGAGTAGTACTACCCGAAGGAGGCACAACTACTACTCCCATAAACGACGACGACAACAACAAGTATTTGTGGTGAGCGCCATGAACGGACATACTACTACTAGTAGTAATACGCTCCTTGCATTCACTGCCACCATTGTAGCGCTCTCAATAATAGGCAGTCACGCTCAAAATCCAGAAGTGAATACTCGGACCATTGATTGTGCGGACAGTAGTCCACCGTTGGTTGGTTACGACCGAATTCAAGACATTCGAAATGATCAGCTCGAAGAATACGAGCGAATAGAAAACGGACAGGTTCCACCACGTCCGCCCTACGTGTTTCGATTATGTCCCAATACAGTATTTAGCATGGACGAGCCACTCGAAATATTGTTGAGTGGTATGACGGTGACCTGCGGTCCCAACCTAAGGAGTAGTGACAGCTGCGTTTTTCAGGGAGGTTTCGAACAGGTCATTATCAACGAACCGACCATTGACGGTTACACTTTTGAAATGGCGTCGTTTGTGGGCGTTACGTTTGACGGATTTTCGGGATCCAGCATATCTGCCTTTGCGGCTGCACCTGCCACATTTTCTTGTCAAGATTGTGTATGGCAAAATTTTAATGCCAATTTTGCTGTAGACATTGGAGTCATGACCGGTGCTCCAACCAGTGAACGAATGAGAGTCGAAATTACCGATGGATCCGTCGTGCAACAAGGACAAGGAGGAACTTTTTTCTCGAATGACATGGGAACTCTCGTTTTCGACGATGTATCCTTTCTCGACCTGGAAGCCATTAGTGTCATTGCGACCTCCAATATGGGTGTGACAATGTTGCACAAGGTAATTTTTGATACCGCCAGTGTCAACACTATTAGTTCGGCAAGCAACGGTGGGATTCAAAATATTGTCAATACAACTGTGACTGGTCTGACAGCTGTGAATGATGTCTTCAGTGCGCAGGGTGCAGGCAGCAGAATTGACATGTTCAACGTGGCTATCAACAATAATCGTATTACGGGCGCATCACCCTTTACCGGGGTGCGAGTTCTTGGGGGCGCCTCGGCGACGGTCCGACGATCCGAATTCATTGGCAATACGGGAGTTTCGGTACGTAAATAATCATTGCATCATATCTGCTGATTTGTGCGATTTGTTGGTTATTGCAGTAATACCTGAACGCTAAACCTTTTCCTTTTACAGTTCGGGTATCTCTCCCGACAACGATCCAACCTCGAACTGATTGATATCGAGATTCGAGATAATGTGGGGGTCTCAGGAGCCTTAACAGCCGTCACTTATGTCGATGACAATTCCAACATGACACTTCGGCATTTAACTATGGACGAAAACTTTGTCTTCACAGCCCAGGTTTTCGCACTCATGGATTCCAGGGTGGACGTTTTCATGACGTGCATCAACAGTGGTGGAGGAGATACTGTGTTGTTCATGGGTGAGAATACCATTTACACAGACGAAGACAACTACATCAGTCCTGATGTGGAAAGCACAACCTGCTCAGACGTGCGCGACGGCAGACTCTCATTTGAAGAAGCAGGAAGTGAATGCTTTGCAGGAGGTGATTGTCAACTTCAATGTGAAAGGTTTGGTACAAACACTGAGTGCATTGCTACCATGCATCCCACGACATCACCCAGTTCTAGTCCAACAATTACCGCTGCAAGCGATTTGACCTTTGCTCCTACGCCATCTGAGGATTCGACCGTTGCTCCTACGCCATCTGACGGCCTTGTTAGCCAACCCCCCACTATGTCCAGCGCGCCCTCATCATCGAGTGCACCCACAGGTGATGGCTTGCCAACAATGTCTGAAAATACTATATTTGACACTGAAGGGAACGTTATTGGAGACATCAATGATGATGGCACATTTGTCATTGATTGCATTGTCTATGATATGAATGGACGCCAAATTGGTGAAGTGTGCGATAACACTGGAAATGAAGATCCCCCCACTGGTATCCTTTTCGACAATGAAGGCAACGGTTTGGGATACGTGGATGCTGATGGCTCTGTTGTCATTCCTGGTAACCTAGTTGCTGATACCAATGGTAATCCTGTGGGCTGGGTAAATGAATTTGGGGCCCCTACCATTGATTGTGTCGTTTATGATGCAAATAATGGTGACCGCCTTGGCGTCATTTGTGAAGAAACAGGAGATCTATCCATTGGCATTCTCTTTGACAATGAAGGCAATGGGTTGGGTTACGTCGACACTGATGGTACAGTTGTCATTCCTGGCAATCTACTCGTTGATGTCAATGGTGATCCAGTTGGCTGGGTCAATGATGATGGCACCACAGTCGTTGATTGTGTTGTTTACGACACGGTCAATGGTGATCAACTTGGTTCCATCTGTGAAGGGACTAACAATTTGACAACTGGCCCTCTCATTGACAGTGAAGAAAATGGCATTGGCTATGTTGATATTGATGGTACTGTTGTCATTCCTGGTGATATAATCTTTGATTGCAACGGTGAAGCAATTGGCTGGTTTAAAGAATCTGGAGATTTAGTGATTGATTGCATTGCTTATGATGCTGCTGGCAATGAGCTTGCTGTCTTGTGCAAATCCTCAGGCAATCTGACTCCCAATTGCCCCATCTTTGACAGCAATGGAAACGAAATTGGTTTCATTGGTCCAGATGGCAATGTTTCAGTAAGTCCAGCTACCAGTATTCCATGTCCACCCTCCAGTAAACGTAGCAAAGGAAGCAAATCTAAAAGCAAATCTTACAAAGACAGCAGCAGCACTAGCAAAACCAGAAGTAAATCTAAAAGCAAAACCAACAGGAGCTGCAGAGAAGAACCTGGGAAGGGAAAGGGGAAAGGAAATACCAAAAAGGGCAGAAGAGGTCCAAGAAAGGGGAACGGGGGCAGCAAAGGTATGTTGAATTGAACTGTTGCTGGCTAAAATACTGGATATTTTGCCTGACTCTGTGGTTCATTTGTCCTGCCGTCCTCAACATGTTCAACTTTAGAACTCATAAATCACCAGGTAAAGAGAGCCATGAAGGGGATGCGACCCACGTTGCGCAACAGGGGACCCACTGACAGCAGTGGCGTTAATGACAATGACCTGCGTCCACAAACCACAGCCATTGACAATAGTAGGGGGCCACGGCATAAATGGGATAATCATATTGAAACTTTGTACTACCAGGCTTTGGAAGCGAGAGAGCAGACATTGCCAAATTTTCAGCAAGAAACTCGACAAAGCAACTCTGGTCCAGGTGACCCAATTCTCAAAATACAGCCGCACACTTTGGAAAACCAAAAGAGGATAGAACGGGACCAAGGCTATGGTGGCTGGCACTATGTAGCACTAGATGCATCTACGAATGAAGTTCCTGCAGTGAGAAAGTTCCGCAAACATCCTGCAAGAGCTCTGCGTGAGATTAGAGCCGAGCTACAAGATAAAGAATCAGTGGTTTCATTGAAGACAGCATAAAAAATAAAACCTGCCACTACCATTAATAACAAAAGAGTGCACAACCTTTCAGCTTGAGTTTGCTTCTTCTTCTAGCTTAGTAAAAGCAAAATTCCTAGAAAGGTCCGCAATAACCCTATTTTAAAACTAGTAGAAGAGCTTGAAATCCTGAGACATTCAACCTGTATTCAACACAAATTCAACACCATTCAACATCATTCAACACTGATTCAACACAAGACTGAAATCAACATGACTTAATTCTACAAGACTGAAATTCAACATGACTAAATTTAATTACCAAGCTACTGTAGTATGGACTGCAATAGACTGACTCATGATTCAAGTTCAAAACAAGATTCAAATTGAACGCAAATTCAACATGCATTCAACACTTACTATTCAACACAAATTCAACACCATTCAACAACAATCAACATCATTCAATATGATTCAATGCATTTGCACATTTTCAACACAATTTTAACAAAAAACTCAAATTCAACAAGATTCATCAAAGTCTTAATTAACTAAATACATACAGGATACGAGGCAAGATTGGCGGACTTTTCAGCAGCCAAATGTGACACATCCTTGTTTCCAAGTTGATCTCCTGGTATGTACCACAGATGCCATATTGAGGCTGCAAATGTGCACCCCCCATGAGCTGGTTCTGATTGCTGAAAGGTCAGCCAGATATGCCTTGTCTTCAATGTAGAGTTAGTTTTAACACTTTCAATTGTGCTTAATTTGAGGCTTCTTGTGTTGACTAATTGTTGAAAAGAATGTGTTGAATGATGTTGAATGGTGTTGAATGCTGCTTAGTCTGTGTTGAATCCGTGTTGAATCTGTCTTGAATTCATGATGAATTTGAATCCTGTGTTGAATTTGAATCATGAGTCAGTCTACTAGCTACTACAGCTCTACTGTAGTTTCTTGGTAATTGAGTCATGATGTTGAATTTCAGTCCCGTGTTGAATCCATGTTGAATATGTGTTGAATGTTGTTGAATGGTGGTGTTGAACCTGTACTAAAGAATCGTAATCGTCCATGTTGAATGCTTTTTAATGTTTAAGGTTTTCACCAGGTATGGTGTAGCTATTTTCGATTCTTTTCATCAGAATCCACGTCAACAAAAGGCGAAGGAAATCTCATGGCTAAGAAGAGTACTACCAGGTACTAACTGAACTGGTAACACTACTACCGTACTAGAGTACTACTAGTGGTATTACGGCGGTAGTACCCAGAAGATTAGTAGTCGCCACTTAGCTAGTAGGAGTAGTGTACCAGGTACTAGCACTGGTAGTACAGTAGTACAAATTAATAGTAATGGGTTTCCGTACCACCAGGTACCTGGTACCAGGTACCAGGTACTACTACAGCAATTCGTTCATGAGGTGGTAGACTAGTCTACTACTGTACCTACTAGTCTACTCACGTACTACTAGTAGCAAGTTTTATGCCCTCCAGCAAGATTTCGTACGTGGACAGACACAATGTCTTCTCGACATATTTTTTTATTTAATATTTGCGATTGATTATCGCCTCATTGCCTCATTTCCTTTCACTTGCCAATCATGAACGAAGGCGACATTCAAGTCCGAGCGGAGAGTCAAGGAGAAGAAGCCCCAGTTCCATGTGCTGTCATTTACGTTAAAGAGGAGACCTTTCTTTCTCGTTGGGACGAAGGAAACAGCGGCTGCGTCCAATGTAAGTCCGTAAGCAAACCAAGACGCCGGGGCTCTGCTGCCCATAACGTTGAGGTGGCAAAAGATTACCGAAAAAAATCGGAAGAGAGTGGAATTCAGCTGGCATCGATTTCTCTCGTACCTCTTACGTTTTCCACGAGCCACAATGGTCGCCATGAAACAACCGAAGGCGAGTCCACGGTGCTCTCAGCCGCCTTGAAACAACTGGGCGGAGTTTCAACTGCGCCACCAAAAGTAAAAGTCGTGTTTTGCATTCGTCGGGAAGGATGCGGGAATTGTCGCATGCACGGACTCTCTCTGACGGAGTTGGCGAAGTCCCTTGACATTGAATTAATGGGAATAGTTAAAGAACCTCGAAGCGAAAAGCAGGCAAAACATGAAACTGCCAAGGAAGCCCTATACAACTTTCACCAGAAATATTTTCCTTATCCAATCTTCCGCGACAAAAAGTGGGACACTTTCAAGTTTCTAGGCAACCGCAAACTCTCGACTTTCGCGTTAGTCGCCAAAATTCCTAAGTTGTTGCGCTTATACGACCAAAAGAACATAGAGACTGTCGTCTTGGATGGTTTTCAAGATAGTTTTATTCAAGGAGGTTTGCTCGTCTTTGATGCTCAATGCAAACTACGCTACATCTATTACGACCGATACGGAGATGAACTAGATACTGATGCCTTGCGATTGGCCATTGAAGACTGCCAACGAGTGACAAGCAAGCAAAAACGATTGGTAGTGGCCCCTGCTTTTCCTACACGACGAACGGCTCACTTAGCACCGTAGAGAAAAGCCTATACATAGACGCATGAACGAATGACTGTGGACAACACATCATGGGATGCTACAGCACAGATGACTAGTCGCGAGGAAAAAGTGAGCTCTTTTTCTGCCATTGATGTTCTTGTCTTCTCATTGCCTACGTGTAGAGACATGAAAAAATCTCGGCATGATTCCTCAAGTAGCTTTTGGATAATAATTTACATAATTCGGGCTTACATTTTGATTTCCACTCTACGACGTTACTGTACTTCTCAAAACCAACCGCACGAAGAAAAATGTATCACATTTCTTTCAATTTACTCACTCGCCTCTTCGTCGAACGAAACTCTATTCGACACTACGCAAACATGGCTTGCACAAACTTCTTACTCGCTGCTTGAACCCTTGGATTTTCGGGGTGCCTGTTGGATGCTGCCGATACGGCACTGATGGTTCCAGTTTTGGTCATGGTTTTTAAATTCTCCATCTTGTATGTCAGCTGAAGTAAAATGCCACAACAATATTCTTGGCAGCGAGAGTTATCGGGATACTTGGTCATTGCATCGACGATCAATTTGACTCCACCCCATTCTTGAATAAACTTATCCGTTCGTCTCTTGACGGCATCCGAAGCCTTTTCTACCCGATTAAATAAATTGTGAAGGGCCACCAGTCCATTGAGAACCATTTTTTCTTCCATTAAAAATCGTCTCATGGCCTTGACAATGCTTTCCACAGCTCCAATGCTGAAGAGAAGTTCCCTTTGTGGTTCAATCAATATAGTTCCATGACTTACCAGAACAGCTAGAATACCACAACCTATCCGTTGCACGTCTCCGTTGCTTGGGAATTTTCTCATGGCAATAAGTACAATGGAGGGACCGCCAATGCGACGTGCTTCTTCTCGACCTTCTTTGTCCGCCAGCTGCTGGGCCAAATGAAACATTGCCTCGGCGACATCTTCCTCGAACTCATCTTGCTGCATATCGTCCAATAGTATTTTAGGAATTGGGTTCAGCTCCAAGATAATGTCAGGATCCAAATCGACATTGCCGTCTGTGTTGTCGATAACATTTTCAAAATTCATACTGCCTTTCCGCTATTGATGTTTTTAAAAGAAGTGGATTGGGTTAAATGTGTAACTTGTAGCTATGAGTTAATATTTTTCGATGACCCAACAACAAAAGGATGCAGAAATTCTTAAAATCTTAATTGTTGGTATAGATGATAACAATTGTTCTTGCTACTAGAGATGCAAGATTGATCGATACCAGGTGTATATGAAGTGGATTCGATGGACGATGGAAGTAGTCGCTACTAGTTGTAGCTACCTGGTAGCTACTACTAGCTTGACTAATAGTTGTATTACTACTAGACCTACTCGTACCATGGCTGGTACTTCGCAAGTACTACTCCTAGCTAGTAGTACTACTAGTAGTAGTACTGTAGTCCTAGCTAGCTAGTAAGCAACAAAGTTGCTTATTAAAGCAATGATTCTAAAAAGTATGTGTACTACCAATACTACTACTAGAGGTCTAGTAGTACCAGGTTTTGACTTGCTTCGTATGGTGCTGTTGGTCTATCTAGTAGTAGTAGTAGTAGGAGAGTATTGTTTCTCGCAATTATTACGATTATTTGAGTAGACACTACTACTACTAGCTACTACTAGCTACTACTAGACTACTACTACTTGCTATTGTAGCTAGTAGTGTGACGTTCACCAAGAATGACCTAGTGGAATTAGGGTCAGGGCTCCGTGATTGAGTCCCTACATAAAAGGAATTTATTTTTCTACTAGCTAGTGGTGATGCTCTACTACTACTAGCTGCTACTAGTAGTAGGTAGAGTAGCTAGTAGTAGTAGATGAAGTGTGGAGCCCTTTCTATTCAGCCATTGGCCCCCACATCCAGGCTTCAACTCCTGGGTCAATAATCGGGAGCACTGCGAGCTGCGCCACAAGTGTGCTCTTTCCCAAGCAGCAATGATCCAAAGATATCCTCCTCCTCCTCCTTTAAAAGACCTCTCATTGATTTCCTTCATCCCAGGAATCAAAAGTGAAAGCTCATTATTGCATCTGTAAATTTGTCATGGCTTTCGCTGGTGCAAACGACTTCGTTTCAAGCATTTTGGGGGGCATGTTTGGCCTTCAAGGTTTACTCTGGTGCTCAACTGTTGTACTAGTACTAGCAAAGTACGAGTACTCTCTACTAGTAGTAGCTATGAAGAGAGGAGCTGCTATTCTCCAGTATTTTGCAGAGGCCATTGATTTAGGGATGGTGCTTTTATTATTTAGATACTCCAGATTGGTCTGTTTCTCTTCTTCGCGAGCCATCCAAAATTGCATTCGACCAGACTAAAAAAGCAGAGCAGAGAGTAGTATCTAAAATCTAATAAACATAAAAAATAAATAATAGACACTCATTTTATTGGAGGGTTTTGACTTTTGACCATGATGCTGGTACGATTTATCACTGCAGCCGCTGCTCTTTTCTTCATTTCAGCATCGGCCTTCACTACGAATACAGGACCTCTTGCAACAACAGTCAGGGCTCATCATGTCTATACTCCCACTACGTTACTAATGGCGACGGGCGACGTCATGCCCTTACCAGTTGGTTCTTTGGTGGCTCTTGTCACACCCATGAAATCCGACAAGAGCGTCGATGTCGATAAGCTTCGAGAATTGTTGCGTTGGCATAAAGAGGAGGGTACCAATGGGATTGTTATTCTCGGTACCACCGGTGAAGCATCCACACTGAGCCTCGAAGAAAAGGACCAAGTCATGACAATTACCCGCGAGGAAGTGGGTGGTGTCTTGCCCATTATCGTTGGTACTGGTACGATCGACACCAAGGCGACGATTTCAGCAACCCAACAGGCCAAGAAAAATGGTGCCGATGCTGCATTAGTTGTAACACCTTACTACGTCAAACCTACACAGGCCGGGTTGTTGGCACACTTTACTACCATTGCGGACGCCGTGGACTTTCCCTTGATTTTGTACAATGTACCGGGTAGGACTGGTGTCGATCTTTCCGTGGAGACCACCGTTCAACTCAGTAAGCACCCCATGATTAAGGGTCTCAAAGATGCCACAGGAGATAACAATCGAGTCTCGCCCATGAGGAAAATTGTTGGCAAAGACTGGCGTCTCTATTCTGGCGAGGATGGCATGGCTCGTGATTATGTTTTGCAGGGCGGTGATGGAGTTATTTCTGTCACTGCCAATGTAGCTCCTGCGACTGTCAGCAAAGTCATGGCTGCTGCCAACGACAAGAAGATGGAAACGGCCGAGGCCCTGGACAAGCCTCTGGCATCACTTCATCGAGATTTATTCTGCGAGGCGAATCCAATCCCTGTCAAATGGGCACTTCACAGAATGGGAAAGATTGAAGATGGCATCCGATTGCCACTCACAGTGTTGGGTTCCGACTTTCGGGATCGTGTTGAAGTGGCTTTGGCTCAGGCTTTGTGCATTGCTCCCAAAGAAGGAATGGAGGGAAATGCTTTGTTAAGCTACGGTTGGCCATCACGGAAGCTGTTGCTTCAAGGACAGTTATTTGACTCTGGTCTTATCAATCAAGCTTTGGATCTTATCGAACAAAGCAATGGCGACTTTGATATTGAGTCCTTTTCGGTCCAGCCAAATGATCAGTTTACCAATGCCGATTTCAACTTTAAGCGCCCGTCCAGTATCGCACTAAAGGTCTTTGCTGTGAATACCCAAGCTCTGGATGATATTGTGGGACGCCTTCAAACTCTCGTTGATATCATGGAAACTGCAGAGGGAGTCTTGACAGTCATACCGGATGATGAGTAAAGACTAGCTCTGTTTCCCTAAATTCAATAGTTTCAAAAGTGGTTGGTCTGAATCCAGGTGGTGTAGTTTGTCAAAGACCTAGTTTGACTAAGATGGGCATTTTCTATTGGGCATGCTACGGCGCGAAGACAATTTTCTCCTCATCAAGCCAACAAAGTAGCGGCGAATTAAATGTTCCAATTAATTGTCCGAGCCATCCGTCCCGATGGTGATACTTCTGGGGGTCGACAACACCAGTTCAATTCTTTTGGTGCGTCAGGTTTGTACATAGCGATCAATGCTGTTGGGGTAAGCTGTGAAGTGCCTTAAATTTATGCTAGATTCGATCAAAGGCAGTATAGTTGAATTAAGTCAAATTTCTTCAAAGAGCTAGATTCGTCATCGTCGTTATAACTTCTTCGCTGTATCAAGTTTCACTCTGCTTTCCCTTCATTGGTGCAATTATTACAGAATAAGCTCCTCTTTGCTGGCGTAGTTGTCTCGCAACTTTTGCCATGCTGTCCCCTTCAAAGTCGTTATCGGTCCAAACATTGGCTGCCCATGGTTAGATCGGGCACGTTCATATCAAAGGTAATGATAAAAGGAATATTCTGTTCGTTACCTTTCCCAGACAGCTATTAGTACATAATCAGAGGGCAATTCTTTTGTAAAAACATAGCACTATCAGGTAAGTGTTCGCTCCACAAAGGTATCACACCCGCGTATTGGCGGAGCCGGCAAACTAACGGTAAGCATCGATCGGGGAACACTTCCATTTTCCTTCACCAGGACGTGTTAGCACCACCGAATACCTCCTATTTCTCGTCGTTTAGAAACGTAGTGCAGAGGTGAAAGGGCAAATTCTCCATCTTCATACAAGAGGGGGCAGTATTTCCCTGGAATGACAAATTGAGCATGGGAAGCCAGTGTTTCCAAATTGACACCATCTGGATCCAAAGCTTTTGCACTGTACCATTTTCCATCCTCTGGCCAATAGGCTTTTAACTTGTATTTGCTATTTCCAAATTTGGTCTTTGCGTTGCAAATGGATTTTCCACTCGACTCAAGGCTCTGGATCAAAGCCTTGCGTTCCCATTTTTTTCTTTCGTTTTCTAAATCTATTTCAGATGCTCCCAGAAATGGATCCACCACGATGTTGTTGTTGTTGTTGTTGTTGTTGTTGTAACTATGAGGCGGAGACTGAATGCGTTGCAAAGACAACAGAGTTGATTCTTGATTGTGAATCCAACGGACTGGAATATGCGCTCCAAAGGGAGGTTGTTTTCGGTCGCACAAGTTAGATTCTATCAAGTAGGTTTTCCAATCAAAGTCGCGCCAATCGACAACTTGTGCTTTCTGTATTAGTCCATCATTTGTTTCGGCATGAATGACTGAAGAACCTGGCGTATAGTATGCCGCTAACGCAGCGTAATCAAGATACTTGAAATTTCGTGCCATTTCACGTTGTGCCTTTTCGAACGTTTTAGGCAACATCCACAATTGTCCCATATAAAAGTCATTCATGAGCAACTTTGGTGACGTCCGTAGCTCCCAAGTAGTGGATGTTGGGTGTGATGGTTGCTGCGATGTAGGTGCATAGCAAACTTGAATTCGAAAGTATCCATTGCCTTCTACTTCCAAAATTGTTCCCGGCAACCAGAGAGGCGGAATATAATCGGCCGGACTTCTGTACATAGTATTGTCTTTTCCCAAGTGTTTGTAAAATACTGTGTCTCCCACAGACCATTGTTGGTGTGTAACTTTGGCATCAGACGGTATATGGTCACACAGCCGCTTCCAATGGAGTGCCGACACTGCCGCACCACTGTCAGAAGAAGTATCTGGTCGCATCGGCAACCAGTCGCACGTTGTCATGTCGGCATTGGAAGAATGATAAGCCATGAATTGATCTCCTAGTTCTTGGGCGGTGTGATCCGATAAAAAATCCACAATACGAGATAATGGCAACGCCGTGCCTTGGGTATTGCAGTGCATACTTTGGATCCAACAATGACAAAAGACCCATTCGTCAACATCGTCAGTGGCTTTCATATAGGCAGGAGATTGTGCCAAGACGACGTACTGTTTTCGTTTGTGCTTTGTTGTTCCTGGTGTCGCTTGTTGGATGGATTCTTTTACTGCATTCACTACCACCTGCTGTTGCTGCTGCTGCTGCTGCTGTTGTTGCTGCTTCTGTTCCAACAGGACGAGCCACTGAATCAAATTTCCAGACGCGCAACAATCCAACAAGTACAGGACACGGTCACCCGTAAAGTGAGATTCTACTAAATTTACCACATCTCGATACGGCCACAGTGTATCGTCCGACATGACAAATCCGTTTGGCATACCGTGACCACCATAATAAAAGACAAGTGTCGTCGGTTGCTGCTGCTGCTGCTGTTGCTGCTGCTGTTTATATTGCTGTATGCGCACTAAAAACTGCAGCAACTGTGAGTGGCAATTACTTCTGACACATTCTTCGTCATCCTTGACGTAACAAATGTGATGATCTGGAACACCGGCCTTACGATAGGCGTGGTACAATCCGACATCGCCTTGTTTTTCGCGATCTTCTGGCCATTCTTCACAATTGCCAACCATAAAAACGAAAAAGGAGGTTGACGACGACGGATGATGATGACACAACATCGATGTCATTGATCACTAGTGATGATTATAATGATTAGTGCCTTTGCCTTCCTTTGAAACGAATCGTTCACTTCGATATTCTTGAAGTATAAAGAAGCGCTAGAATCAAATTTTAAAATCCACATGAAAATTAATTTCTGGGGGCAGATAGAAGGAAATTCAGCAGCAACTAAACGTTTCCCTAACCCTAAAGTCTCAATAATTCCTGTGCTTAGCGTTATTTTTTATTACCAACCAGAACAAGACTGCTCTGAGAAAGGATTCTGCGATTGTACTGCTCAAACCCTTTGACACAATTGGCATGACAGTCTCAAAATTCAACTGTCCCCAACGCTAGACTACTCGAAAGTAAAAGTAGATGTTTGTTTTTGCGATTGCTAATTAGACGTTTTTAAAGGACTAAAAGAATTCTTTGATATCAGATACGTCTGCAGGATTTGCAGACACTATCGTCATTCTCAAAGGAATGTCCATAGCCCACTATTAAACTATAAAATGGGAGCAAAAAGGAACCTATGTTTCGTTTTCACTCATAAACCTGCCCACAATCAACTCGTCTTGTTCTCCATTCGTGTATGCTTCTTCTGAGTCGTTTTCGTTGCTTTCGTCATCGTCGTTACCTGTATCTTCGTCTCCTCCTTTTTCTGTGTTGGTAGCATTGTTTAACGTTCTTGCTGCTTGAATGGCGCGTTCCAAGCGTTCAATGGGAAATTCTTCCCACACCTGTTCTTCCATGGTATATACCAAGCGCCCCTGTTGATCAAAGACTAGAATCCCTCCAATCATCCACGGGTTAGCTCTAAAATTATATCTACTGCATATACTTTTCCGGTTCAACCGGGACCGTGCCAAAAAAGCGCCCTTCAACAGACGAAACAATCCAATTTTCTTTCCTCCCATGGCATGATATATTTGCCATTTTTCATCATGGTACACAGGATGACGATCAAAGTAGGTGTGGTAAAAGTCGAACAATCCTTCATCGTCGATACCAACCTCCTTGACGGCTCCGACCACGGCTAACTTGGGATCCTTTGCCGCAAGCTGGGCCAATTGCAGGCCCTGCTCGCGGCATCCGGCTCAGGCAGCTTGTCGAACGGCAAACAACAGGGTAACATCCGAATCATTCTGGACCTTCCGTTCATGCTGTATAACAGCTTTTAATGGTTTGGTTGTGCGAGTGGAACATCGTTTGACGTTTCGAAATCCAAAAAAGTCGAGTTCTACCAGAGGTATTTTGTAAATGGGTTTCACACTACCACTACCACCACCACCACCAACCACATCTTCACCACCACCACCAATGGAAGATGGCATAATTGTGGAGTCTGTGATTCGTTTTTGTTTCTTTTATGACGAAGATTCGATGTAGTGATATCAGATAAAATAATAAAAGTTATCCAATGTACTACCAGGTACCTGTTAGTAGAAACAGAAACAGGTATGGTAGTAGTAGTCTAGTAAAACGAAATGTTTTATGATGTTGTGTTCAATGGGGTTCTTCAGGCTTCAGGAATCTAACCACCTGACAAACTGAACTTATTATTTAAGTACTCGTAGACTACTAGCTAGTCTACCAGCTACTTACTGTAGCTACAATAGTCTAGAGTATCTTTATCATGATTCTTTGTATTCTAACGCCAGCCCAAACTACTGTAAGTACCGTAGTCGTAATAAAAAATTACATAGGAAGTTAATCTTGAGTGAGTCATGGAGTCGACCCCCCCCCCCTACTACTGCTCTTACTGCTCAGTGGATGAACTGTACCGTACCATAGTCTACCGTACTTCACTGGAACGCCAGCACCTTGATATTCGTGAAGAAGGCAGGAGCATATGGACTTCATAATATTAGGAGTATCTACCTGGTACTACCGTAGCGCCAGCAAGCCCCCTACCCTACTACTGAAGTCTCTATTCTATTTTATTTATTTAGAGTTAAAGTTAAGTTTAAGTTTAGGGTTAATGAAGTTAATGTACGTAGCCTTCTTGCCTACAGTACATCAGAGAATGACCATCTGGGTAAATCCCGATTCCCTGTGTAAATTACCCAAACACAAACCCTACGGGG
>Ga0210036_1003655_pt1 | contig 14898 bp, 16 predicted proteins | sample CryGeymeta201515_FD_185469 | JGI IMG/M metagenome (GOLD analysis project Ga0210036, IMG submission 185469) | Groundwater microbial communities from Crystal Geyser aquifers in Utah, USA - Crystal Geyser metaG 2015-15 (SPAdes) (version 2) | ecosystem: Environmental > Aquatic > Deep subsurface >...
GTTCGGTGAACGCGCCGCATCCGATCTTTTCGCCTTTCGCTAATGGGATGAGGAATTTCTGTTTCTGTTCCTCGGTTCCCCACTGGAAGAGGTTCAGCGAGCAAAGACCCGTGTGGACCGACATGGCCACGCGCAGGGAGGTGTCCACGGCTTCGAGTTCCTCGCAGGCCAGGCCGAGGGTGATGTAGTCCATGCCCTGGCCGCCGTATTTGACAGGGAGGCAGATGCCGAGGATGCCCAGTTCGCCCATGCGTTGGAGCGCGAAAGGAATGGGTTCCTGCTTGCGGTCGTATTCTTTGATGATGGGCGCAATCTCCTTCTGAGCAAAGTCGCGCACCATCTTTTGTGCCATTTGATGTTCGGGGGAAAGGGAAAAGTCCACGGGTAGGCTCCTGGGAAAGGTTTTGTGTATTATATCGCAAATTAATTCAACCGACCGTTCGGTAGGGAAATTGGAAATAAAAAAGCCCGACGCGTTTTCTTTTCGCATCGGGCTAGGGAGAGGGATGATCGGGTGTCATCGCTTCTGAACACCCATGTTGCTCAATTCGTCGGCGTTGAACTCGGACAGGAACGCGTCCGCGCCAGCGAAGGCGAGCAGGGCAAGGCAGATCAAAACTGCAAGAATGAACATGGGAAACCTCCTTTCTTTTAAATAGTTTAACGAGTTCCGAACGAAAAAGATACATGCCCTATCGGTACTGTAATGAGTCTGCCATACAGTTGTGAAAGGGATGCAGGTGGGACGAGGGCGGTTTTGGTTTTGTTCCATTTTTTCAGCGCGCATTGACAAAAAGTCTGTTTCGGATAAAATAGGCAGGCACTTCAAGCCGAAGTGGCGGAATTGGCAGACGCGCTAGGTTCAGGGCTTAGTGAGCGCAAGCTCGTGAGGGTTCAAGTCCCTCCTTCGGCACACAGACCCGCGAAAAGCGGGTTTTTGTTTTGATTTTTCCCTCCAAAAAGGCTCTCTGGGATTTGCTGTGACATACCCCCAGTTCTGGCGGCAGTTGCACTGCCGCCCCCCAGCAGTGCAACTGCTGGGGCAACTACCCCGGCGATTCCCAATGAACCTCCAAAAATCGGGTTAGGGGGCGGGGCAGGGGTGAGGGCAGTGGTATAATCAACCTAACTATAACGTGTACTTCATCTAATGGACACGAAGTCAAATTTCCAGCGGCCTTCGTGTTTTTTTATGCCCGTACCAGGAATATCCATGGAAATCGGAAACATTCACCAAGTTGACATTGACGAGCAGATGCGCTCGGCCTATCTCGATTACGCCATGAGCGTGATCGTGGCGCGCGCCCTGCCGGATGCGCGCGACGGCCTCAAGCCTGTCCACCGCCGTATTTTATTTGCGATGTCCGAGCTGGGGATGCGCTCGAATTCCGCTTACAAAAAATCCGCCCGCATCGTCGGCGAGGTGCTGGGCAAGTACCATCCGCACGGCGATTCGGCGGTCTACGAGACGATGGCGCGCATGGCGCAGGACTTTTCCATGCGCTACCCGCTCGTGGACGGCCAGGGCAACTTCGGCTCGATTGACGGCGACGCGCCCGCGGCCATGCGCTACACCGAGGCGCGGCTCAACAAAATGGCCGAGGAACTGCTGGCCGACCTCGACAAGGACACGGTGGACTTCGCGCCGAACTTCGATGAATCGCTCGAAGAGCCGACCGTGCTGCCCGCGCGGCTCCCGAATCTTTTGCTGAACGGGTCGGCGGGCATCGCCGTCGGGATGGCCACAAACATCCCGCCGCACAACCTGCGCGAACTCGTCGGCGCGATCAATTATCTGATTGACAATTTCGACAAAGCGGACGATATCTCCGTGGAAGAGTTGATGAAATTCACGCAAGGCCCCGATTTCCCGACAGGCGGCATGATCGTTGGGGCGGAGGGAATCCTGTCGGCGTACGCGACCGGCCGGGGTCGGGTGGTGATGCGGGGCGTCGCCCACATCGAGGAGATGAAGGGGGGGCGCCACCAGATCGTCGTCACCGAGATCCCGTACCAGGTCAACAAATCGAGCCTGATCGAGCGCATCGCCGAACTGGCGCGCAGTGGAAAACTTGACCAGATTTCCGACATGCGCGACGAAAGCGACCAGCGCGGCATGAGCATCGTGATCGAACTCAAGCGCGGCGCGCAACCGAAGAAGGTGCTCAACCAACTTTACAAGTACACGGTTCTGCAGTCCACGTTTGGCGTGATCATGCTGGCGCTGGTGGACGGGGAGCCACGCACCCTGCCGCTCAAGCGCATGTTGCAGATTTTTATCGAGCATCGCCAGACGGTGATCGTGCGCCGCTCGAATTTTGAACTGGCGAAGGCGCGCGCCCGCCAGCACATTTTGGACGGCCTGCTGATCGCGCTCAACAACATCGAGGCGGTCATCAAGACCATCCGCGCGGCCGAAGACGCGGACGTGGCCAAGACCAACTTAATGCAGAAATTCAAGTTGAGCGAACTCCAGGCGCAGGCCATCCTCGACATGCAGTTGCGCCGGTTGGCCGCGCTCGAACGCTGGAAGATCGAAGAGGAACACAAGCAGGTGCAGGCGCAAATTGACCGCCTCGAAGACCTGCTGGCGCACCCGAAGAAAATCCTGGCGCTCATCCAAAGCGACCTGAACGAACTGTCCGAAAAATTCGGCGATGACCGCCGCACGAAGATCGCGGTGGACGCCAAAGAGGAATTTCACGAGGAAGACCTGGTCCACGACGAGGCGGTGCTGATCAGCCTGACCGAGCGCGGTTATATCAAGCGCGTGGCGGCCGCGGCCTTCAAGTCACAGTCGCGCGGCGGGCGCGGCGTGATGGGTCATACCATGAAGGAAGAAGACGAAGTGGTGATGCTCCTGCCCGCCCGCAGTCTCGACGCGATGCTGTTCTTCTCGGACAAGGGCAAGGTCTATTCCGAGCGGGTCTACCAAATCCCCGACGCGGACCGCGCCGCCAAGGGCATTCCGCTCGTGAACGTTTTGGCGCTGGACGCCAACGAACACGTCACCGCCGCCATCGCGGTCTCGAGTTTCGCGGCGCACGGATATTGCGTGCTGGCGACTGCGCGCGGCAAAGTCAAGCGAGTCGACCTGGAGGAGTTCGCCTCCGTCCGACCCTCGGGGCTGATCGCCATGACCCTGGGGGAGGGCGACACCCTCGGCTGGGCGCGCCTGACCAGCGGCAAGGACGAGGTCATCTTCGTCACCGAGAACGGGCAGGCCCTGCGCTTCAGCGAAGACAAAATTCGCGCGATGGGACGCTCCGCGGCGGGCGTGCAGGGCATCCGCTTGAAGAAAGGCGACGCGGTTACCAGCATGGATGTGATCCAGCCGAACGGATCGCTGCTGATCGTCACGACCAACGGCTTCGGCAAACAGACCCCGTTGAAGGATTACACCGCCAAGGGACGCGCCACCGGGGGCAATTTCACCATTGACCCGAAGGCCATCCCTGTAACCGGCAAAATCGCCGCGGCGCGCGTCGTGCAAATGACCGACGACCTGACCATCATCACCGCCAACGGCGTGGCCCTGCGCCTGAAAGTAAAGGATGTCAAGCAGGCGGGACGCGCCACGCGCGGCGTCCACCTGATCAAGCCGCAGGAGGGCGACAGCGTCGCTTCGGTCGCGCGCATCGCCGTGGAAGAGTTGAAGAAGGTCGGCGCGCAGGTAAATGAAAACGCGGAAGCGGAAAAGGAACAACCGGAGTTGTTGTAAAAAACGAGAATTGATCCAAAGACCCGCAAGGGTCTTTTTTGATTGTGTTACAATTGCAGTACATACGTGAAAGGAAATTTACTATGCCCAAAACCGCCACCCTTACCATTCGCCTTGACCCAATGGTCAAAAAACAGGCGCAAAAAGTCCTGGATAAACTCGGCATTACCACCTCCCAGGCTATCACAATGTATTTCAAACAAATTAGTTTGGAAAATGGATTACCTTTTCGCGCTCACATTCCCAACGAGGAGACCGACCGCATCATGAAGGAAGCATTTGACGAGAAAAATCTTCATGCCGCGAAGAATGCCGACGATCTGTTCGCGCAATTGGAGTCGTAATGCTTTCGCCGACCTATACTTCCGCGTTCAAAAAGGAATACAAACGGGCGCAAAAACGCGGACAGGATACGGGAAAACTTCGCAAAGTCATTGAACTGCTTCTCAGCGAAAAGCCCCTGCCTGAACACTACCAGGATCATCCATTGCGCGGTAATTTCGCTGGCGCACGCGATTGCCACATCGAACCTGACTGGTTATTGATATACGCGGTCAGAGGCAATGAACTAATCCTTCTTCGTACTGGTTCGCACGCCGACTTATTCAAGTAGGCAGTGTCGTAAAATAATAAACTCGGCTGGATTTTCCAGCCGAGTTTCATTAGAAAGCAAACCTTCCCGTTATCAACAAACACATTGCCCCCAGCGTACAGACCGCGATCATCAGCATCACGGCGATGAGGAAGCGTTGTGGCGCCGTCATGCCGAGGAATTTTCCCGATTTCCTGCGGCGGCGGACGGGAGCGGCGGGCTTGTCTTCAGGGAAGAACTCGGGTGATTCTTCGAACCCGGTGGTATCGGATGCGTCTTTGCGAAGGCCGTCAAACATGGGCGTATTTTATCACACGGCGGGGCGCAGGTGAATCTCCCCAAATTGTACTGTCACGATCTTGTCACGCATCCCAGACAGCAAACGCAGACTGCCGTCCGGTTCGAGGCCCAGGACGCGACCGGTCAGCGGTTGCTCGCTTCCCTGCCAGACGCGCACCTGCTCGCCGCGAAATGCGAGATTCTCCTCCCAGGCCTTTACCAGTTCTCCTGTGGATAGTTTTGGCCGCCATGCCGTCAGCGCGGACAAAATATCCTGCAACAGTTCGGCGCGCTCCGGCGGGCGTCCCAACTCGGCCTCCACGCTCGTGGCGGGGAAGAGCAGTTCCTCCGTGGGCGGAACGGAACCCGCCAGCGCGTTGACGCCCATGCCGAGTACCACCGTGTCCAGCGCGTCGCCCGTCCAAACGGATTCGACCAAAATGCCCGCGACTTTTTTTCCGTTCAACAGAACGTCATTCGGCCATTTGACTTGCGGCTCGAGGCCGCGTTTTTTCAGCGCATCCACGAGTGCCAGCGCGCCCAGTCCCGTAAACAGGGATGGTTTGGAAGACTCCCCTCTCCCGTAATCGGGAGCCCCACAGGGGTGCTGCGCGAAGGGGCTGGGGGTGAGGGCCGGGCGCAGGATCAAACTAAAAGCCAGGGCCGTTCCGCGCGGCGTGACCCACCTGCGTCCCGCGCGGCCGCGGCCGGTCGTCTGCTCGTCCGCGACCACCAGCGAAAAGTCCGGCGCGCCTTCGGTGGCCCAGGCCAGCGCTTCATCGTTGGTCGAGCCGATGGAATCGAAATAACGCAATCCGCCGAGGGGAAGTGACGCGAGCGATTTTTGGAGGGAGGCCTGGTTCATGGGATTCTGAAACCCGTTTTCTCTCGGAAAACGGGTTTCTTCAAGAAACCTGGTTTTTGATTGCGGTTGCGGCGATCCTCGCGGCGACGTCTTCGACGATGAAATCGGGGACACCATCCACGGCGCGGGATTGCAGGCGCAGGTCAATCGGGTCGTTGACGTAATCCACCACCAGGAAACGGCCCTCCTCGGTGAGCGCGATCTCGCTGGAGAACAGGTCGAGGCAACAGATGCGGGCGATTCGTTCCGTGACCTCGCGCAGGTTCCCCAGCCCGAAGCGAGTCTCCTGCCCGGGGGTGACGCGCGTGTAAACGTGCGTGGTCGTGTCCCAGAACGAGGGATAAATCTTCCCCAGGCAGTAGATGACGCGAAACCAGGCGGGCAAACCGTCCAGCGCTTTGGGTGTGACGTGCGCTTGCAGGAGATAGTGTTGCCCGGGGAATTGCTGGCGTTCGATCAAAACCTGCTCGAAGGCGGAGATTTCGGTGGCGACTCCATCGCCTCCGCCGCCCAACGCGGGTTTGACCGCGAACCGTCCGCCCAGGGGAGTCAGGTCGGGGGCGGGCAGGGTCGGCTGCGCGCAGTAGGGCGGCAGGATGAGGGTGGCAGGCGTGTGAAGGCCGGCCTCGCACAGGACGCGGTGCATGGCAGCCTTGTCGTAGGCGCGGTCGGCCAGTTCGCGCGGGTTGAGCCGGCGCGCGCCGAGGGATTTGGCGATTCCCACGAGGGGCAGGTAGGCGGGATCCGCTTCGGAGGCGCGGTCCAAAAAGACGCGGAACCCGCCCTCCCGTCGCGCGAGAAGCGGGAGAGATTCGCCCAGGGTGCGCGGATTCACATCCAGCAGGGTCAGTCCGCGCGCGGCGCAGGCCGAGTCCAATAATCGGGCGAAGCCGGCGTCGTGTTCCCAGTTCCGGGCGAGGCAGAGATCGTGGATGCGCACGTCGGTGCCAATTTTTATTGGACACCTTTTAGGAAGTAGTCAAGAAACTGGATGTAAATCTCAGTGACTTGTTTGCGCGTGGGGCTGATAGGTCCACCAGCAGAGAGGAGGTTGTGCCCGGCGTTGGTCACCATCTGTATAAAAGTGGGGACCCCGACGGTGGTTAGGCGGTCATACAGCGCTTGGGATTGGCTTGGCGGGACGATTGGATCCTGATCCCCCTGAATGATAAGGAAGGGGGGATCGTCAGCGGAAACATAGGTGATCGGGCTTGCGGATGCGAGCATGTTCTGGTCGGGGCTGACATTGGGGAAGAGTTGGTAGCCTTTCTTTTGGAGTTTTTCCGCGAAGGCTGGGTCAGTGAAGTCGGTGGGTCCCCACAGGTCAACAACGGCCTGCACACGACTGGATTGTTCAAGGTACTGGCCTGTATCCCAGCCTGCAGTTTCGTCGGCGAGGCCGAGCAGGGAGGCGATGTGTCCGCCCGCGCTGACGCCGAGGACGCCGATCTTATCGGGGTTGATGTTCAGTTCTTGCGCGTGCGCCCTGAGGAAGCGGACTGCACACTTGGCATCTTCAACCATGGCGGGGAAGGGATATTCCGGGGCGAGGCGATAGTCTATACTGGCGATGAAGTAGCCTGCCGCGGCGATGGTGGGGATTTCCTCGAGTTGGAAGCCGGTGGTCTTGTCTCCAATCGTCCAAGCTCCGCCGTGGACATAGAGGAGAACCGGGCTGGGACCGTTGTCGGCGGTGGGGAAGTAAACATCCATTTCGAGGGGTACTGTGTTCTCACAATAAGTGATATTGCGCTGAATCAGGCCGGGGATGATGGGCGTAGTGATGACGGTAGGATACGGTGTGGGGGAAGGAGTGTAGGTTGGCGCGGCCAGCGCGGTCTGTGTGGATGCGGCGTTGACGGTAGCGAAGGCTTGCGTCATGGCGGTATTGGGGTCAAGCGTCGGTAACGGCACTGCTGACTGTCCGCATGCTGAGGTAAGGATCATTATCAAACAAATAGTCAGAATAGTTCGAGTTGACATGTTTTTTCTCCTGTTTTGGATTGTTGTATGTGTTCTGATTATAAGAGCGATAATAACAAGTTTCGAGACGTTTAAGGTGGCCAGGGGATTTCGGCAGGTCCGGCAAAGCCGTGCTTTTCCTGCACGAAGACGCGTCCGTGCGAGGGTTGGGCGCAACCCGGCTCATCAATGAACGAGATGGTTTCCCGGTTGGAAGCCAGCGGGTCGAAGAGGAGTTGTCCGCCTTCGCAACGCCAGGCTTCAACGATGTAGTTGAACATGTTTTCGTCTTCGTAATCGCCGGGGCTGATGGGAACGGCCAGCCAGGTGACAGTGACGTTGTTTCCGTCGCGCGTGGCGCTCAGCACGCTCGTCGGCGGGTAGTAGGATGTGCGCGGCAGTCTGGCGATGTCGGGATAGACGACCGGCAGGCTTTTGAAGTCGCCGTCAATTTTCAGGTATTTTACGTTGACCCAGCAATTATTCTTTGTGCCTTTCACCCAGGCCCAGTTGTTTCCGCCGGTCTGCCCGACCAGTTTGAGTTTCCATCCTTCACGCAAGCCGTCGAGGTAAAGGTATTCGGGGCCGGGGCCGTATCGGCAACTGAGCAGATTCGTGTTGACGATGGCCTCCAGGCTTTCAACCGTCGGGACAGGCGGGAGGCTGGCCGTCTCGCTGGGGAGAGGCGTAGGGATGAGCGTCGCGGTGGGCGTCGAAGCGCTGACAGGCGTCGCTGTTCCGGGCGGCGCGGACGTTGCGAGCGGACTGCCCCCTTCGGGGATCTGACTGCAAGCCGCCGCCGCGAAGCACAGGATGAGCAGGATTCTAGTGGACATGCGCCGATTATAGCCTTACTCGCTCCGCAAGACAGCGCCAGACATCCTGCCCGAGGCAGAAATCCCTGTCCATCGCCTCACGCGGGACGAAATAGCGGACGCGAAAAAGCCCGAAGGTTCCCTCCCAATCTGCGGACGGGAATCTGCGCGTTGCGGCGTCACCCGTCAGCGTGATGCCCGCGCATTTGTGGGAAACGGGACGCAACCCGAAGGTCCCGTCTACTGCGCCGAGGGCGCGGAGGAATACGGGTTGGAGTTGGGTTGCAAGCAAGCAGGGCAGAATCAGGCCGAGAGCAACCAACCAACAGCGGCGGGATTTTGTCATAGCGTTGATTTTACCCGTTCGCGCGCCTTGACAAATTGGCGAGTTTGTATAAAATAAAAACGAACGTTCGTTCATTTCCAGAAAGGAAATCATGCCCGAAGAAACGCTATCAAAAGGGGAACGCACGCGCCAGGCGATTTTGGAATCGGCGTATAACCTGATCGTCAAACAAGGCTATGCGGCTACCTCCATGCGGCAGGTCGCGGAAGGCGCGGGATTGGCGCTGGGTGGCATCTACAATCACTTCTCGTCCAAGGATGAAGTGTTCCGAGCCATTATCGAGGAGCGGCATCCCTTCCTTCAAATTCTTCCGATCTTGAGTTCCGTTGAGGGCGAAAGCGTGGAGGAATTTGCGCGGAACGCGGCGCATACTTTGATCAAGGAACTGGGTCATCATCCTGAATTCCTCAACCTGATGCTGACCGAAATCGTGGAATTCAAGGCGGAACACGCGCCTCTCCTTTTTGGGAAGATGTTCCCCAAGATCCTGCCGCTGGCTCAACACCTCGCCAGCCTTGACGGGGATATACGCCAAATCCCACCGCCGGTGCTAATGCGCGCGTTTCTAGGCATGTTCTTCTCTTATTACATCACCGAAATCCTGATCGCCCGTGCCATGCCCAAAGAAATGCAATTTAACGCACTCGACTATTTTGTTGACATTTTCCTGCACGGCATATTAAATTCAGAAGGCTGAATTATGAATCTACGAGAAATTTCATAATTCATAATTCTGAATTCTGAATTCTGAATTGGAGTATCCATGAACTCTCGCCTCGTCTCCATCATCCGCAAGGAATTCATCCAGATCTTCCGCGACACGCGCACGCTGATCATGATCCTGGTCATCCCGATCATGCAGTTGTTCCTGCTGGGCTACTCCGCCACCAGCGACGTGCGCAACATCCCGCTGGCTGTGCTGGACCAAAGCCGCAGTCCCGAGTCGCGCGCCCTGCTGGATGCCTATCGCTCCGCGGACTATTTCCGCATCGCGTACTCGGTCGACTCCGAAGCGGAGATCGAACGCTTGATCGCGGGCGGGGAGGCGCGCGCGGCGGTCATCATCCCGCCCGATTACGCCGAGCGGCTCGCGGACGGTAACGCGCAGGTCGCGTTCGTCCTCGATGGCTCCGATCCCACCAGCGCCTCCACCGCGCTTTCCGCCGCGCAACTTATCAGCCAGTCGCATTCCACGGAAATTCTCACCGAGCGCATCGCCCGCACGGGAATGAACCTGCGCGTCCAGCCGCCGGTGACGGTCCACACCACCGTCTGGTACAACCCCGATATGATCAGCGCTTACTTCACCATCCCTGGCGTGATCGGCATGATCCTGTACGACATCGCGGCCATCCTGACTGCCACGTCGGTCGTGCGCGAACGCGAGCGTGGCACCATCGAGCAACTGATCGTCACGCCCATCCGCCCGTGGGAATTGATCGTCGGCAAACTCATGCCCTACGTTATTCTCGGATTCTTCAACACCATCGAAGTGCTGGCCGTCGGTCACTGGTGGTTTGGCGTGCCGATCCGCGGCGACCTTGGCCTGATCCTGCTCATGTCGGGCATCTTCCTCATCACGGGTCTTGGCATCGGTCTGTTCGCCTCCACCATCGCCAACACGCAACAGGAAGCCATGCTCACCGTGTGGATGACGCTCCTGCCGAGCATCTTCCTTTCGGGCTTCTTCTTTCCACTCGAAGCCATGCCCAAATTTTTGCAATGGCTTTCATACCTCATGCCCCTGCGCTACTTCCTCGTCATCATCCGTTCGCTCCTGCTGAAAGGCGTCGGTCTCGCCACCATTCAAATGGACGCCCTGCTGATGACCCTCTTCGCGGTCGCGATTATGACCGCCGCCGTTCTCCGTTTCCGCAAGCGATTGGACTAACCCTCACCCCCGGCCCCTCTCCTCGCGAAGCACCCTGCAAAGGGCAAAGGGAGAGGGGAGAATCGAAGGAGTCACTATGAACCACAAACGCCCCCCACTTCCCGCAATCATCGTCATCCTGCTCGTTGTTGTCTTGAGCGCATATTTTCTTATCACCCAGACGTTGGGCAAGAACAACGGCGCGCTGGCCGCCTCGGGCTTCATCGAAGCGACCCAGGTCAACGTCGCCTCCGAACTGGCTGGCAAGGTGGTTGACGTTCTCGCCGCCGAGGGGGGGGCCGTCAGGATGGGCGATCCGCTTCTTCGCCTGGACCCGAGCCTGCTGGCCGCGCAACGGGCCGTCGCGTCCGCCCAGGTGGACTCCGCCCGCAACGCCCTGCTGACGGCGCAAAGCGCGTACGCGTTGGCGCAGGCGCAATACGACGCATCGCTGGCCGCTGCCCGCGCCCAGGAGGGTTCTGCCCGCCTGACGGATTGGGCTTATCGTGCGCCCTCCCGATTTGACCAGCCTTTGTAGTACTTCACGCGTGCCGAACAGATTACCGCTGCGCAGGCCGAGGTGCAGTCCGCCAGCCAGGCCCTGCAACAGGCCCAGGCCGATCTCGACCGCGTAGTCCAGGATTTGAAGAATGCCGATTTTGTGAAAGCAGAGTTACGCATGTCTGAGGCGCGCATCGGTTATCTGATTGCCAGGGCGGTTGACGATCATGCGCAGGCGACCGGCGGGGATGTCAACCCGGAGGATATTAAGTTGCCTCCCTACATCTCCTCCTATCGTCTCAAAATTGAAATTGCAAAAACCCTCAGCAGCGATAGCGATATTCTGACCGCCTCCCAGGATGCGTTGGATGCCGCCGAGGCCGAATTGACCGAAGCCCAGCGCGCCTACGATGACCTGCTGACCACCGACGCGGCGGAGCGCGTGCTTAGCGCGCGCGCCGCGCTTTCGGTTGCGGGAGAACGCTACGAGGTCGCGCTCGATACGTGGAGCCGCATGCAGACGGGCGAAAATTCTCCACAGGTCAAGATCGCCGCCGCCGCCCTCGAACAGTCCAAAGCCGTTATGGGGCAGGCCGAAAGCGCTGTCAGGCAGGCCGAAGCGAACCTAGCCCTGCTCGATACGCAGGTCGCCAAATTGACTGTTGCTTCGCCTATGGACGGTGTCGTTTTGACGCGCAGTGTGGAACCTGGCGAATTTCTCCAACCCGGTACCCCTGCCTTTATCCTCGGTGAGTTGAGCAACCTGACCATCACGGTCTACGTCCCCGAAGATCGCTTCGGCCAGATCAAAATTGGCCAGACCGCCACCGTCAGCGTGGACTCGTTCCCCGGCGTCACCTTTACCGCCACCGTGATCCAGGTCGCGGACAAGGCCGAGTTTACCCCGCGCAATGTTCAAACCGTGGAAGGCCGCTCCAGCACCGTCTACGCCATCAAGTTGAGCGTGGACAATCCCGAGGGTCAACTCAAGATCGGGATGCCGGCGGATGTGGCGTTCAGTGATCAGTGATCAGTGATCAGTGATCAGTGATCAGTATTCAGTGATCAGTAATCAGTGATAAGCGCGTAGTTGGCGCTCTCTAGCGCCTATGAGAGGCAATCATGGGCATGGTTCATTTCGATTGGTCGAAGATGAAGAACGTTCAGAAGATCCATCGCGTGCTGTACGCGATCGGACTGGGTCCGCTCGTCGGCAGGATCATCCTCCTGTTGACCACCACAGGCCGAAAGTCGGGAAAGAAGCGGGTGACGCCGTTGCAGTACGAAAAGATCGGCGAGGATTACTATATCGGCGCGGCGCGCGGCCTGAAAGCGGACTGGGTCCGCAACCTCCAGTCGAATCCGCAGGTGGAAATCCGCGTAGGTGCGAAACAATTTCAAGGCGCCGCCGAAGTTGTCACCGACCCGGCAAAGTTTGCCGACTTTATGGAAGTACGACTCGAACGTCACCCGCGCATGATCGGCTTCATCATGGAGAAAGCGCATGGACTGCCGCGTCGTCCCAGCCGCCAGCAGTTGGAAGAATTAGGAAAAACAGAAGTGTTCGTGATTGCGCATCCAACAAGTAATGTCGAAGGTCAAAGGTCAAAGGTCAAAGGTTGAAGGTCAAAGGTCGAACGTTAAAAGTCGAAGGTCAAAGGTCAAGTTCAAGAATCGTTTTCATTCAAAAAAACAGGAGATAAAACATGACTGCAATCACTCGGTTCGAAGATATAGAAGCCTGGAAAACTTCCCGGCAATTGACCAACTCGGTTTGTGCTCATACCAATCAGGCAGGATTCAACCGTGACTTTGGTTTGCGCGACCAAATCCGTCGGGCGAGCGTTTCCGTGATGAGCAACATTGCCGAGGGATTCGAGAGTCGTACCGACGTACAGTTCATCAATTATTTGGGCATGGCGCGCGCCTCGGCTGGCGAAGTGCGCGCTCAACTGTATATCGCCATGGATCAAAAATACATCACGGAGACACAATTCAAAGAGACCTACGCAATGGCAGAAATCTGCGCCCGCCAAATCGCCCAATTTATAAAGTGCCTCGAATCCAATCCTCGCCCGCGCCGTGTCTCTGATGACTCCGCTAACTACGAAGCCTAACCCCCGACCTTCAACTGACCTCCGACTTTCAACCTTTGACTTTCAACCGACTTTCGACCTTCGACTTTTGACGAGAATTATCATGTCCGATCATTTAGTAAGCGCAACCAACCTGAAAAAATCCTTCGGCGACAATCACGCCGTGGATGGAGTCTCCCTGCAAATCAAGGCGGGCGAAATCTACGGACTCGTCGGCTCGGACGGCGCGGGGAAGACAACCACCATGCGCCTGCTCGTCGGCGCGCTGAAACCCGACGCGGGCGAGATTCAAGTCTGCGGCTATGACGTGCTCAAACAGGTGGAAGAAGCGCGCTCGCAGATCGGCTATCTCTCGCAGCGTTTCTCGATGTACGAAGACCTGACCGTGCTGGAGAACATCCGCTTCTTCGCCGAAGTGCGCGGACTCTCGCAACAGGAATGGCTGCCGCGCTGCATGGAGATCCTCGAATTCGTGGGTCTCGCCGAATTCAAAGACCGCCGCGCCGGACAACTCTCCGGCGGCATGAAGCAGAAACTTGGCCTCGCCTCCGCCCTCGTCACGCGTCCGCGCCTGCTCCTGCTCGACGAACCGACGACTGGCGTTGATCCTGTGACAAGGCAGGATTTCTGGCAGTTGGTGATCAAGTTGGTTTCGCAAACACTTACACACGTACACACGTACACACGTACACACGTACACACGTACACACGTACACACGTACACAGGTAAACACGCACACAGGTAAACAAGAAACCACATCCATAATGCAAACGGAACACGGAACACGCAACACGGAACACGCCAATCTCCACTTACCCCCTCCGTCTCCGTCCTCCTCTCCACCCCCTACATGGACGAAGCCTCTCGCTGTCACCGCGTGGGATTTATGAAAGCAGGAAGGATCATCGCCGAGGATACCCCCTCCAACCTGCGCGCCCGTCTCAATGGACGCGTGCTCGAACTGCGCGGCGATCCGATCAACACGTTGCGCCACGTCGCGCATCAAGATGTGGATGTTGAAGATGTTGCCGCGTTCGGCGATAAACTTCACGTGCGCGTGCGCGCAGGCGCCGCGCAGGCCATCCTCGCGCGTCTCCCCGAAGAGATTCGTTCCGCAAGCGCGATCCTCCGCGAACTGCGCGTCGTCCCGCCCGCCCTCGAAGATGTCTTCATCGCCCTCTCCGAACGCTGACCTTGTACCGCAACATTTATGTTGCCAGGGCGCAAGATGAATCTTGCGGTACTCCAATTACCAATTACCAATTACCAATTACCATTCACCAATTACCAAGAGTTTTCCATGAACCCTGTCATCTCTGTCCAAAACCTCACCCGCAAATTCGGCGATTTCGTCGCGGTGGATCACATCAACTTTGAAGTCGGCGCGGGCGAAGTCGTCGGCTACCTCGGCCCGAACGGCTCTGGCAAAACCACCACCATTCGCATGTTGCTCGGCCTGCTCCAGCCTAACGACGGCAGGGCCACCGTCCTCGGCTTCGACGCGTTCACGCAATCGGAGGAAGTCCGCAAGCGCGCCGGTTACATGTCGCAGAAGTTCGCGCTGTACGATGACCTGACTGTCAACGAAAATTTGACTTTTTACGGAGGCGTCTACGGTATCATGGACAAAACCCGCATCGCGCGGACGGTGGAGCTGGTCGGCCTCACCGGGCATGAATCTACGCTGACGAAATCCCTGTCCGCGGGCTGGCGGCAGAGACTTGCCCTTGGCATCGCCCTCGTCCACGAACCGAAACTGCTCTTCCTCGATGAACCCACCTCGGGCGTGGACCCGTCCGCCCGCCGCGCCTTCTGGGATTTAATCTATGAACTGGCCGAAGGCGGCGTGA
>Ga0210036_1003664_pt1 | contig 14876 bp, 7 predicted proteins | sample CryGeymeta201515_FD_185469 | JGI IMG/M metagenome (GOLD analysis project Ga0210036, IMG submission 185469) | Groundwater microbial communities from Crystal Geyser aquifers in Utah, USA - Crystal Geyser metaG 2015-15 (SPAdes) (version 2) | ecosystem: Environmental > Aquatic > Deep subsurface >...
TGTTACCTGAAGGTTGGTTTTCTCAGGACCAGATTTGATTTATTGCTGGGCTACAATGTGATGTGATCCCTATCTCCAAGACTTGGATATATGAATCAAGGGGACCAAATTAAGCCCAGGTGGACTGCCATAGGACTCAGGAGTTAGGTCTTACTCTATTAGGTCGTGTGCCTGTGCCTGCTTCCTATACACACACACCACTAGTCTCCTACTCTAGTCATAATATCTAATATTTATCTAATATTCATGTAGTCTCCACACTAGCTTTTTACGATTGAAGTCGGAATCAGATTCGCCACTACGCCAGTAGCATTGTTCATTCATTTTTTATGTACAATGTACCAATAGTGTCAAGCAAGCAATTGTTATATGATGTACAGCATGTACAGTAGTAGTATTGAGTAGTCTCATCTCTAGCTTTTGCTCAAGAAGATTCTTGTCGATTTCTGGCAATAGCTCGGTGCAATACTACGATATGCCTAGCAGTGTTGTAGTAGCCAGCCCTGGTGGAGGTGCAGGAAAACGCAACGTGAGCCTACTACCAACAAAATTAGTCCTGATGATACCATGAAACGCAACGGCGAACACGTCGCAATGTTTGTTGGGGCTTGAGTAGCTGAGTACTACGAGGTGTAGTAACACGATGATAAACAATACAGTAGCGAAAACTGACCTTTTTCTTATTACCTGGTATACTTTTTCTTATTATAAAAGAGTGAAAACGCAGCGTGGTTGTTCAATCGAAATCATGCTTTTCAAGTCATCGTGAAAATCCATTTTTCGTTCACAAAATCCAACGAGGGAGCACAAAGTGAACAAATCCAATACTGCAAATAAAAACTACGAAAATAATAATGACCAAATCCTCCACCAGCAACGACGCTACCAAACCCAAGGTCGCTAAGAAGGTGTCTTCTAACAAGCAAAACAAGGGCAGCATCAGTGGCCCACAACGCATTCTCGACTTTTGTTTGGCTATGGAAACTCGCTTGAACAGTCCAGATGTTCCACGTAAGATGGTGGTGGCTGCGTCTGGAGTCAAAATGAGTACTTTTGCTGTCACGATTAGTAACATGAAGAAGAAGGGAATGATCCAGTATGACTCGGAGAGTATCTTTTTGACGTCGGAAGGGCGCTCCAAGGCGAATTCTACCGGTACCGTGGAAGTTCTCGATAATAAATCCGCACAAGCCGACCTTAAGGAACGCTTTAAGCTTGGTGGAAAGGCTCGAGAGATGTTTGACGCCATGATCGATGGTCGTGTCCACGATCGGTTTGCTCTTGCTACCCAAGTTGGGATCACCAACAAAGGAACACTTTCTGTCATGCTATCCAATTTGAAGAAGAACGGGATCTTTTTGGTTACTAAAACTACGCTCCAGCTTTCAGATATGTGCTTTCCCATGGGTCGCCCCACCGGCGCTGATGAGGAATAGATCGATCCGCAAAGCGTGGTTAGGAAATACTGTAATAAAAACGACCAGAAATGAAATAATAATATCATGTATGAAGTTACAAAAAAATGCTCTCTGCTACATAGTGAAAATACTGTTTGCCGCGGTTGACATTGTTGCGACTGACTTTGATGCTACAGATTTGGATTCGTGCCTCATCTTTGCTTGAGAGTTTTTCTTGAGAGTGGCAAACGCATCATCCAACGTCTTTTTTCGTTCACGTCGTCCATTATGGTGATGGTCTTGTCCTCTCTGGGAGGACCGAGTTTTGGGTACCAGTTCCACAGACTTTCCACGTTCCAAATGAGGATTAGTGCGACATCGCGACCGACTGTGTTGCTCTTCGTGCTTTGTCGTTCGATGACAGTATGGTTTGGTCGTCTCATAGTTGGAATGACAAAAAAAGAGATCAGGAGCGGAGCATTGAAAAATCTCCTGGGCGTCAAAATCCAATGCGTTGCTGGGCGAAGGAGAATCTGGATGCAAGGAATAATCACAGGCATGAAACAAAGAAATTGAGCGGTCGAAAGAATCTTGAGGTATTTCAGGAAATGCCTCACTGAAGTCATCGAAGCCATCATCGCTCATGGGTGTTGCATCTGTTTTGAATAGGTCTTGAAAAGAAGGAGAAATTATTAACTTCTTGATGACGGTGCCCTCCAAAGCTGGTTTCCGAGAATAGTGGGCTGGTTTGTCAACGTTGAAAGGCTTGAAAGACGACCCGCGCACCGGCGAGCCTGGACTAACTGTGAGAGCTATGCACGAAGCGGAAGTGTGCCCTGCCTTCGATGTTTTCCGCCCCGCCGATGGTGACCCGTCTACCAGTAGAGATTTGACACATGGTTCTTCGGGTGTCGTCTTCATTCCATTCGATGTACTGTGTCTACGATCTACTGGATTGCTAGATGGGTGCCGACTTTGAAGACAACGACTTGCTGTTGTGCAATGGCTCGACTTTGTGCCATGGCTTGCTCTGGAACGGTTGCTTGTTCTTGTACGCTCGTCTCGTTCCTTAGAACTTCTTCGCACTGATTTCTTCCCAAATTCCAAATGGCTGGCTAATGCATTCTTTTTCTTTCCAAGGTCATGGCGCATGGCCAAGAAATCAGATGGACTGGATTTTTTACTCTTTTCTGTGCGATAGTCTGACTGGTTAAGACGTTTCTGTGAAGATGTTAGCTGCACATTAAGATCAGAACTTCTTGCTGTATCATTGTCTGCAAGAGATTTCTGCATGGCGGAAAGTACAGACGGGCTAGATTTGACAACACCTATTAAACTTCGTTTCGTCTTCGATTTTTGGCTTCGTGATCCACGCCGAGCGACTTGTGAAGAAATGGGCAAAGCGGTGTTCTGCACAAGAGTCTTGCGCATGTCGAACAGAATTGATGGACTGGATTTCGTTCTTTGCTGACCCCCATCTCTCCTTCCGGCACTGGCGCCTTTCTGCCTCCGAATACTATGAAGGCTTTGACCATTTACATGGCTTATCCGGTCACAGGGTGCATGGTCTGCGGTAGATTCTGTGCGGTAATTTAAGGTTCTGCGTCCGTGGTGATTGGCATTCCTGTTGCTGTCCACCTGGCTCTCATCCCATCGACTATTCTTATAAGATTCTCTCTCATCAGTTCCATTTCCCAGTTGCGAAACGCCCGTGGTAGTTGGCTCAGTTGGAAATAAGATTCCGGTGCCTGCAAACCATGTCTCGTCGTCAAGCTCCTCATCTGCTGTTGGTCTTAGTAGGAAGGACTTGGTTCGGCCGCCAGCGGTTAGTTTTGGTTGTTCGTCCGGTTTCGGTTTATGTTCCAAAGAATGCATATCAAAGGCTTGAGAGCTTTTCGTGTTCATAGCCTTGTCCTCTGCAATCTTCTTTTGTGCCCTGCTAACTTCCCAGTGGATATAATGTAAGCCGATGGAAGCGGACAAGGCCTTCTTGATTCCTCTTAATGGAGGCTTCTTGGTTGTGACCTCATCGTTGAATTGCTTGCTATCTGTTCCAATCTTCTTTCGTGACGACGTTGATAAAAAATGCTTGGCAAAAGCTGAAATTCTGGACGTCGGGTCATCTAGCATTAAGTCATCATCGGGAGCTGTACAAGGCAATTCAAACGTTTGTTGATACTTGGCTTTGCTAAAGTAGGTAAAGTTCTGGTACTTGTCCTCAATAAAAGCGCGAATATCGGATTCTTGCTCCTTCTTCTTCTCCTCGTCTGTCATTCTGTTTTCATAGATTGCATTAACCAGTTGATTTCCTGTCTGTTCCATGATCTCCATTTCTTGTTGCGTCCATTCCCACGAGATGGACCGTGTGCTCTTTACCTGACAAACATCCTTGCCCAAAGACTGTAAGTATCCGTAGCATCTATAACAGCAAAAGATACCCAGTCGAGGACCGTGCTGGTCTAACGGATTGACCAGAAAACAGGCCCATGTTGGACCCATTTCAAAACATTCGGAGCAGTGCTTGTTAGAAGACTTCTCCATGACGGCGGAGAGGCGCTGTGGGAGTTGCGCGGACACGACCGAACTGCTCTCCTGCTTTTCTAGGTCTGTCATATTCGTTTTGTTTTCGACGCATTTATTAATGAAAGTTAAATTTACTCAATTTATCTTTTATGAGGAGGACGATAAGCTGTGTCATGGACAATATTTGGCGTTTGTTGCATACCGTAGAAACCTCACTGGTATTACCGTTGCGAGGGGAACACTATTTGTTGCTTTTCAGAACTCTTTTCACCAGCGACAAAGCAGCAGCTTTTAAGGACAAGGGTAAAAACACACACGCTTACTGAACTACCGTAAAGGTTTCATTCTCCAATGCAGTATTGCTGTGCAGTGGTAGTGAAAAAAAATGTTGTACGCTGGTCGCATAACTAAAATGCCTCCATTGTTAACCTTTGTGCTTTCAAACTAGTAGATATGATGATGACACTATGTAGATGTAGATTGCTTAACTCATAAAAGGGTGGGATACTTTTTTATTTATTTGCTTTGTTCTTTTTAAAAACTGAAAATGCGGAAGATCCTTTTTTTCTGAATTTATTCATCAAGCTTGGGAGAAACTGCCATGGTAGAGCCCTCCTCCGTCTGATTTTCAGCAGCAGCAGCAGCAGCAGCAGCAGGGGCGGTCTTCTTGTGATGTTGGTTTTTCTTGCTGTGGACGTGCCCCTCTTGGACATCTTGATCGTGAGCCTTTTGAATTTCCTTTCTGTAGGATTCTTGAGCGCGGTTATTGGCTTCCAATCGGGCCATCATGCTCAATCGAAGCTGCTTCATTTCTTCGACACGCGCATCAGCTTCCGCTTCGGTAATGTATTTACCGTTGCGGTCCATGAGTTCTTTGAATCCCATGACGCCCAAAAGGGCCGAAATGGTGGCGAACTGCCCAAAAACGCGAGTGTGCATGACCTTCATGCCAAAGGTCAAGTGCTCCTGTCCGGATCGTCCGTAGAAAATCCAGGCCACTCCAGGAACGGCCAGACTGGCCAAAACCTTGAAGGGATTTTCGGCCACATAGTTGGCTGCAATGTGCTGCATGGAGAGAGAGTCTCCAGGAACCACGCGAACTCCTGACTCGTACACGGCTCTCTTGTACAGATCAGACAATTCCGCGGCCTGTTGTTGGTCCTCGTAGGTGGCGGTCAATTGATTCTCGGCCCAATTGACGGAATCGTGAGCGTGCTGAGCTTCTCGGGCCATATTCTTCATATCGTGAACAATTTTATCTTCGGCTGTAATGGCAAACATAAAAAGTCCAGGCATAACCACCATGGCAGTTCGAGCTTGCACATTTGTACGAAGGCGAAATGCAGGACTCTGTTTCGTGAGGGCAAAAACAATTCCAGCGGCAGGAATCATGGTAAAAAGACCATTGAGGAGACCTTCTTCGAAAGCATTTTTGGTAACTCTCTCTTTTTCACTGAGGGGCGTTAAGGACGTCATGGGGAATAATTTATTAAATTAATTAAATAATTTGTTGAATTAATTTATTGAATGAATTTATTGAATGAATTGTTTAAAAAATTCTTTGCGGCTGCTGTGGATAAAAATGGTTTTTTTTGTGGGGCGTGTTATCGGGATGTGCGGAGAGAAGCAGGGATCATCAGAGATGAGCGAGAGGAGATCTTCCGATAAATCGAATTCGTTACGGGCCTCTTGGACTCTGTTGACATCTGCTATTCATTCTACCCCAACAAAAAAAGGGTCTTGTTCTCATTATTAGTCAAAGAAGTCAATCAACATTTCAAGCACTCTTCGGGGGAGCATAGCTCACTTCGGGGAATTTTAGGGATAGTGTCAACTGGGAATGCGAACCTCTCGTCAGCCGGATAGCAACCAAAATTTTGCACGGGATGGGTGTGCTGAATCTACCTACTAGTAGTGGTACGCGGATGAACTTTCAGTTGCTACCCAAACACTAGTAGTAGTGGAGCTTCAATTTTACTGCTGTAAACGAATTAGTTGGATAGGTAAGGCCATGACTTTGCGGAAAAACTTGTCCCTTCTCAGTGTCTCAATCGGCGCTAAGCTACTGCAATAGTATCATTGCACGACTCCTCCAACGAAAATGACTTGCCTAGCGCCATAAAGAGCTTGTTACCAGTATAACGGCGAGAAAATTACATGGGTTTTCATAGGTAGACGACTTCTTTTGGAGGCCGACCAACGAACTTTGGAGTTATGGCAAGCTCCTTTTGACTTGGTCTTCCAGGCAACACGTGACAATCGACCAGCTCCGAGGTATCTATTGATCTCACTACCGATATCACGTCACTATCGTGAACCAGTTTCAAAGACAGTCGTGGATTTTCTTAATAGAGGTTCGAACTGCAAATAAATAATACTAGTAGCTACTGGTAGTAGCTAGACTACTCTTGCTAGCTGATGATTTTCTTCCGAGTCTATTGTTTCAGAACGTCCATGGTTCAATCAATACACATAAACTCTGCAAAATAGCCCATGGGAACGTACTTTTGCTTCATAAGGTATCCTGAACGAGAAGACACTGCACACGACACGGGTTGACGGTTGGGCCACTAAAGGCACAAATCCAGTCTACATTTTTGTTCAACACACTTCCATCTGGCGCAAAAATTTAATGTTACATGTTTTATGTCGGTAGCTAGATACCATCTGTTGGTTCCTCTTTATTAATCTCGTCGTCTTCGCAACCGCCTCGTTGCGTCTTCGTCGCCAGACGAGGAAGTGATGCTGCGTTGAATATTTTCGGTCATTTCCTGGTCTTCCGCGAGTGGCAGTTCATCTTGTTGTCTGGGGAACACCTCAAACTGTGAAGTCCAGAGCAGATCGAAAGCTCCTACGGTTGCAATGGCGTTCTCAGTTCCCACGTCGGTCAGCCATTGCTCTGGATCACCTGTAATACCATCGCCATTCCCATCCATGAAAAAGAATGTGTACATACGATCGGCTCTCAAGCCAAAGGTTACTGTGAGATCCGTGTCTGCGTAGTCTGAGCCATAGTAAGGTGAAGATACCACAACGTTGTGATCCGAGTCCAAAATAAACCATGCCGTGTCTTCTGGGTGCTCGTCTAGGCGCACAGTTATATTCAGATTGACAAACTCCTCTTCGTCTTCTTGCGAAGATTCCAAAAAGACAGCTTTGCGCTCCGATACGTCACTGCAGCACATGTTCTCCACAAAATACGAGTTGAACGTACACTGCTCTTCTGTAGGTGCGTGCAAGAACCGGCTATACTGCTCTTGGCAGTAGAGGTTGCGACTCGCCGACACGTCGCAGCTGGCTTCAGCAACAGCTATGCACGTGATGTTTGGAATATGAAGGCCTGTTCGACTTGGAGAATTGGAGGCGACCGGAAGCTGGTGTGTCATACAGTGAATTGCACCAGCAAATATAATCTCGTCATCCATTGGAACGCTAGCGACGCTTCGATATGGACTAGCTTCCTTGTAGGCCAACAACGCTTGTACTTCAGTCCCACTTTCGATTCCGCTTCGAAAACTGGGAACAAGAATCACATCATTGACAATCAAACTGTTTGTGTAAGTGTAGTACACATCCTGGTCTGTAGTCTCGTCGTATGCGGTCCAAGCCGGGACTCGATGTACTCGATAGTATTTGCCCTCGTCAGGATTGCCACAGGACAGACTGCGGAAAAAGGCTGCTGCTGCGTTCGTAATCTCTTGAAAACCAGGGCTCTCCGTTTCGGCAACAATGACTGTGCAAGTGTTCAAGAGCTTCGCGAACATGTCAATATGTCCAGTACCGTCCATTGGAAACCCATCTTCCCACCTGGCAATTTCTAAAGCATGAATTGTGTGAGCGCCAAAGTATCTCTTGAGCTTGTCATCCACTTCGTCGCTCTCCAGATCCGGATTCCAGTCGTAGACTCGCGTCGTGGTAAAGATTGTTCCCTGTCCATCGCTCATGAGGTTGCCACCTTCAAAGTAGAGATCCATCTCGTAACAAGCCCAATCCTGAAAGGTGTCACTTAAATGACAAGGAAGGTCATCGTCAGACGGTCTTGTTGACATGTACATCGAGTCGAGAATGGCCATAGATTCTATAACATCTAGGTCATTGCTGACAAGGACACCCATGGGACCATAATCTCGAGTCCAGGCGGAATCGACATGGAACGGCAAGAACACAAATCTAGTATCGAACGAATCCTGCAGGTCCCCGTAGATTCTCTGGTTTTGCGATTCCTGACCACCTACCATGAAGACGTCTACTTGTGTCGAATCGAGCAAGATGTTGGCAATTTCGTGAGTGGCATTCTGAACAAAGTCCACTGCCGAGAGGACCACCGATGCCACCGGCTCAAACTCCGCTGGCATTCGCAATCTGACATCGACGGGGAGCTGCAATCCTTTTGAACGTGAGCTTGACGCGTAAGGCTCTAATCGACGATTGCTACCACTTCTGCTACTACTTCTATGATGGTGGTGGTTTGTTCGACTTTCGTGTCGCCTGGCCGAGACTTGATTCACCTCAGTCATCAGTAGCACCAGTATTAGTCGTAGCGACAAACTGCTAGAGAGGAAAATCATGGTAAAGTGTTGTGAATACTGAATAATGTAGACGAAAAGTAATTTTGTGTGCTTTGCCATCACAGGTTTAACATTTTTTCACCATTTAAGTTCACTCACGGCAAAAACGAACTAGCAGGATCGCTTGGCAGCGCAAATCTTGCTTCCGCAAAAGAATGCACGGAAACTTATTTAGTTGACAATCAAAATTACATGTGATTGTTAATTCACAGGACTGCTCAAAATGCCAGCTGTGTTCTCCTTTTGTTCCACTGAAACTCCTTGTTCAAGTAAGTCACGAATTGTGGTATGAAATGCCCAAAATCCGCGAAACAATAATAATAACAACAAATTCTCCATAATAATGAACAGAGTTTTGAATGTGCACCATGTTCTTATACTAGTACTGCGAGAAACCCTCCTCCTCAATAGGTTCCCGATGAAAGTGCTAGTAGTAAAAAAAGACGCTCGCAGCCGCATCCTTGATCGAGCATTGTTCGAATTCTCCTCTTCTTTTTACAGCTGAGAGCTGAGTGACATGATTGCATTTCTTTTTCATTGGGAGACGACAAACTTTATTGAGCTGAAAAAATTCAGTTCAGCAGCCACGCCGAAGCTCCGCACACAGGGTACTTGGAGGCTATTGCTGCAGCTATTGCTAAACTGTTCGCGTTTTTTTTTTCCAGGATAAAGCAACATTGAAAACTGTATTTGCACTTGAGGTGGGTGAATATGACCATTTCCCGCAAGCAGAAGCAGCCGATGCTGCAAAAGCGTGGAATAAAATGCCAGTGAAAACGAAACGACAAAGATTAATAGACTGAGCACTACATTTCCTGAATATTTGCAAGCATCAAAATAGGCACATTTTGGAAGCCCTTCTTTATCAGCAGCCAGCCCAACTCCGAGTGCCCAAGTAACTCGTTGAGAGGATGTTACAATGTTCCACTTATGGCTACCGTCGACAATGACCGATTTGGATCTCCTGAAATTTCTGACCCATATTGAGAGATGCTGCTATCACATACTCGTAGACAAAAATGTGTATTGATAAATTGTCTGAGAAAATGTCTCGCAATATCCGAAAAGATCCTGCCCATCTCCTGTATTAAAAGGCCATCCTGAGCGTCACATTTGATTAAAAATTAAAATCATCCCTCTTATTCAAAGTCTGATCAATTTAATTCACACAAACATCAATTTAAAAAACACGAAAACACCTATCCTACGTGCCCTCTTATGCAGGTTCTTGTTTGGCTTCTTCAATTCCTTCCTCGGCGCTGGCAGCAGCGTTGCCACCACCGTTGCCACCACCTCCTTCTCCTTCTGTCTTGTTGTTGTTACTGCTGCTATAGTGCAGCGGTTCCACGTCTTTGGCATCTTCAGCCATGGCCAGCATGGCTTTTTCTTCTTCAATTTTGGCAATGCACTTGGAAACTTCTTCGGCCGAATACAATCCTTCGAGAACATCGCGCTGGGTTCCAGCATCGTACAACCGATGAATATCTGCTTCGCGGGTGATGCGAGCAGCTTGCTCTTTGGCCTCTTCGTCCTTCATGTTGGAAGCTCCTCCTCCTCCAAACCAGCTCTTTCTTTGACTCATCCTTTCTTAAAATCTTCTTCGTGCTCAAAATCAGAAGAATATTACTATATAATATATTATTGTTTAGTCTTTCTTTTTTGATTATAGAGTAGTAGTCTAGTTGCACTGGAAATACTAGACTACTTGTGGTTGTTCTCCGGTTGTAGTACTTGTAGTAGTAGTTGAAGCTTGGAACTTGGAGTACTAGTACCCCGTAACAGTTACTCGTAGACCTTAAAGATCGTGAGAACCGAACCGAGACACCATTTTTGATTGAAGCGAAGGTCGATGTCGACGACTACCAGTACTACTACTGGTAGCTACTACTACTACTACTCTAGTAGCTTCTCTAGCTAAAAAAAATTGAATTTCTAATTTACGGGGATCACAACTATGGCGCCCGCAGGGTGCCAAGGTTACCCGAAGGCAACCATTGGCACCCCAAAGGGTGACAGAGTTGATCACAACTGGACCACACCCTCCATGGAGGAGGATAGGATCTGCTATTTAAATTGGGTGACACGCACCTGGGGCTTGAGTTACAATTGGTGGGTTGTGGAAGTTGGAGGATTGGGTTTGTTATAAAAAATTTCCCGGGGGCTCCATGCCCCACCAATAGTCAATCTGCAGTCAGGGCTGTATTGTAACTCCTCTTTGTCAAAATAGACTTATACATATTGATCCAACAACTCATGAGGTTGCCTTTGAGCTGTAGCACTGTTTCTGTAGGCTGATCTAGCTAGCTACCCGGGTAGTAACGCACTGTGTAGGTGGTAATTATGTCAATAGAAAATAGCTTAAATAGCAATTGGCTTTAAAATGGTCCTGAAGGAGGTGCTGGAAAATGGGAATTTAGAGCAGACCTGACAAATTCCAGCGTTTCACTGTTCTCGCATGATTTATTAGATATCTGTGGCTTGCTTACAGCCTGCAAGTGTTTCGAAAAGGAAGAATCGACCGATCCAAAGGAGTCTTGCGTGGAAAGCATTGATCTCCTCCGACTACGTCTGCTGGCAGTTCTGTCATAATCAACACTGGGATCAAGCGTAGGATCGGATGAGTTGAATATACTCATAAGTCCGACCGAGCTTGCTGCTGTGCCGACATTGCAAATGGCATTTGTCATGGCAGCTTGAATGATTTTTATCGGCATTGGCTTCACGAGCCAATCATTCAATCCAAGAGCGAAAATATTCGGAGGAGCTGCTGCGGAGGTGAATGCAAGGATTGGCAGTCGTTCCGCAGAGTATCCATTCTCCCGAATTACCCTAGTCGCTTCCAAAGAGCTTACACCAATTTCAGCAGAGTCCGTCAATTGTGTTTCAAGAAGAATCAGATCGTAGCACTGGTTTTCGAGAATAACGCGAACCATTTCATCACCAGAGCTAGCAGTCGAGATTGTGTGTCCGTATTGCTCTAGCAACGCCCGCATAACCTTTCGACCACGGTTGTCCTCATCTACCAATAGGATCTGCATACCACCCTCGTCCTTGATCGTTTTCAGCGATCCAAGGGATAACGAAGAGTGAGATGATTGGCGAAGGAAGCTCCGACGTGTTGTGTTTGCACCGGCTAGCAGAAATGGTATCTCCACGCTAAAATGAGAGCCAAGACCTGGCTTGCTTTCGACAGAAATAGTGCCACCCATCTCCTCTACCATGGACTTACAAAGGACCAATTCGGACCCTTCAATGTCAGTTGCATTAACGGTTGTTAGCAAATTCGAGAATATTTGCTGTTGTTCCAAATTTAGACCCGATCCGGTATCGGAAACATCAATATTGTATCGAACCCGTCGACTGTCATTACTCCGGCGGATGCGTCGTACAAGAATGTCCACGTCACCTTGAGGGGGTGTGGACCTTACGGCTTTTTGCAGCAAAAAGGCCAAAATGCCTGTTAATGTTTTTGTGTCACCAACACACTTGCAGGATGCCTCATTGGAACGAAGCTTGGCGGTCATGTTCAATTGCTTTGCCTCAGCTTGTGGTTTGATATCTTTGAGTACACATTTCAATACATCCTTGACGTCAATAACTCCACCGCCGGTGCCACCAGTGGCAGCAGCAGACCGAGAAGGATCTGTTGTCGCTGAATTCTGTCTTTCAAAGGAGCCGGTTGCGTCGCTATTCTTTCTGTTATTATTGTTGCTTGTGGTGATGGAAATAGCATTGCTTCGCCTGCGCGTTCGATTTCTCGGCGGCTTCCTTTTGGCCCGCTTACTGTAATGACGTGATAATTGCTTCATTCCACTTCCAGTACTGCGATTTGCTTCACTGACGATACCATCAGCGATACAAAAACCACCGCCCTTGATCCCGACACTATCCATAAAATCTTGCAAGACTGTCATTAACAATCTCACCGATGATTCCAACAGTTGAGACACGCTTCTTTCTTCTTCCCGCGATTGGCCCCGGTCGCGATCAGAAAATGGATCTGCAGGCATACATTTTACTGCAGCCGGTTTTGTTGTATCTGTGGACGAAATGGTCGTGGCGGCGCGATTCAACAATTCTATTACTCCCATTAAATGTTGCAAGGGCGCTCGTACAACATTAGCGACATGCTCCTGCACTGATTCTTTGTTTTCGGCGTGGTGATTTTCCAATTGTTGTTTCTTCGCCGCCTTTTCTTCCTGCACGTGGTGACTAATATCTCGCGCCGAGTACAATAAAATGGGCTGCGACGTCACAGGATCTTTGGTCTGTCGCACACTAATCGAAGATAATTTGGGACCATGGACCGTTTGTTGTATGGCTTCCAAGCTAATGACTTCTCCTGGTCTGTCGGTAGCATCTTTCAATATTTTGTGTCCCAATTCCGGATCTGCAAAGCGTTTGATAAAGGTGGTATCTGGCTTCTTAGCCGATGATGTTGCTGGGGTGCTCTCGCGGTGTCGTCGTCGTTTCTGGCTAGAATTGTCAATTTCGTCTCCTTCGTCGCCAGAGGAAGCTGAGCTGGCGGTATCCGCATCATTGGTTTCGGTACAATTTCCAAAGACGGCCAAAGCTTCCGGATTTTGTTCCAATACATTTCCCGCCATGTCGGTTAAACTGACAGCCACGGGCAAATGTCGGACCATCTCCACAGCTCTCAGGGCTTCTTCCTCAGCCTTGGTAGACAAAGGTTTGTAAATACCTTGGATCAAAGTCGCTAAGCGTCCTTCTTCTACTTCCACGCCCTGGAAGGTACAATCCACTGTTTTGGGGCCTTCTCCATTGGGATAAAAGGTCCACTGTTCGGTGACTTTGACCTTGCTGTTCTGCGAAAACTTTAGTAAATAATCGTCCAATCGATTTTTGGTAGCATCGCTCATATCCTCGGCAAAGTTTCTTGCTAACAAGTCTTCGAGAGATTCCGCCGACCACAATTCCACGGCTGCACTGTTGGCCCACCACATGCATCGCTTGACAATGTCGAATATCCAGACGGGTTGATCCAGCATGTTGAACATTTCAAAGTGCGATTGATCAACGTACGAGGCCGGTCGGGTTTCTTCTTGGGTTGGTGCTACAGCTGCTGAAGTGACCCCTTCCAAGACAGAAGCTGGAGGCAGAATTGCTGCCTGTGCAGTATTTTGACAATTATCCAGGAGAAGTTCATCATCTTCACCAACCTCTGCGTCAAGATCCATAGGATAAGTACTTGTACCTTGGTCCATACTATCGAGATCATCACCCTCCTCCTCCTCCTCGGTCGTGCCGGCAGACACTTCTTCCTCCTCCTCTTGGTGACTGGTTTCTTTTGATGCATACCCTTTGACTCCAGTCGTACAGTCACCTAAATTATCCCCTGAGATAACTGTAGTATCCACAGTTTCTACCGGTATCGCTGATAATATAGGAGGTGCCATGCTCATGTTTGGAAAGAGATTACCTTTACCAGATTTGTTGGTAGGATTGTAGAAAGGCGAAGTTCGTTTTCATAAGACTGATGAGTAGAGTCAGATTCCGACTGTTATCTGCTGCTACAGTGTGTCACAACAACAGTTGTTGGTAATACTAGCTCAATATGACTACCAGGTACCATACTCTAGCTAGCTACTAGTAGTGAGTACCATGAGTACTGCACTCCTTGTAGTACCAGGATGCACAGAAGAACCAAAAAGAAACGTACTTATTGAATTGCAGGCACTGCGAGTTACTGCCTAGTACTCTACTGGTAGGTGTTGGTCTTGGCTGTTTTGGCTTCGTGTTCCGTTTCATATTTTTGACCATTGATATTCAGTAATAACAGGTAGTACCACTTAGGACTACTACCACTCCTCCTAAAAAAAATTGAATGTCTAATTACGGGGATCACAACTATGGAGTCCGCAGGGCGCCAAGGTTACCCGAAGGAACTAGGAGTACTACTCCTAGTTCCTAGCTAGTAGTCATTTTTTCTTCAACAACAACAAAAGAGATGGTGTGGTACCAGGTACCACTGGTACGGTACTACGTAACCCAATTGACTGTTCAGTTCATAGTAGAGTACTTTGTAATCCTCGCGAAAGAGCTTGGTTATACTACGAACATACCTACCTAAAAATAAGACCAGAAATGATACAGTAGGTGAACTACTAGAGTCTATGTAGAGTCAAATAAACTTTAAAATCTTTAAGTCCAAATACCATACAGAAAATACAAGTACACAACACTGCTAAACTGTATCCACAAGCTGTTCCGAATATGGCAATGGAGACAACAACAAGTAACAAGTAGTACACACTCTAAAAAGCAAGTTAACTTGCTTTTAAACCTCTCCATATTGGACCTCCTCTTCTTCTTCGTCTTCTTGTTGTTGTTGTTCTGCAACAGCAGCAGCAGCAAGTCTATCAGCTCG
>Ga0210036_1003666_pt1 | contig 14874 bp, 10 predicted proteins | sample CryGeymeta201515_FD_185469 | JGI IMG/M metagenome (GOLD analysis project Ga0210036, IMG submission 185469) | Groundwater microbial communities from Crystal Geyser aquifers in Utah, USA - Crystal Geyser metaG 2015-15 (SPAdes) (version 2) | ecosystem: Environmental > Aquatic > Deep subsurface >...
TGGGTTCAAGTCCACTATGGTACACCTTTTTACAAAAATTTGTAAAAAGGTGTACTTTTGGTGTACCAAGTACACCAAAGTACACCAAAATGGTACACCCAGTGGTACACCTTTTTACATATACCCCTCTAGCTCTACTACTAGTAGTAGTCTACTTCTTGTTTCTTTTGATATCTTCCAGCAAAGAAACACTCACCCTAAAAATGAAATCCGGGCTATTTGAATCGTCTGCAGGTCAACCGGGGATGTCAAGTCTTGGTTTCATCCAGTGCCGGTATCTTTGTTGAAAAAATGACGTCGATTGATGATCCGTGAAGGGAGCTCTGCTCTATCAAAATGCCGATGGTGGAGCTCATCGCTCAGCAACCATCAACTCTCAATCAGAGTATTATTATAGAGTAGCATTAATATTTATCAGCGCACGAACAGTGGCGCTAGCACTTTCTTGGAACGCTGAACCTTAAACCAAAAATTTCTCTATTGTACAACATATTCCCAACACTATGAGAAGAATTACGACATTTTTACATTTGACATTTCTACTACTAGTAGTAGTAGCAGCCGCATCGGCGGCTGTGCCTCGTCGTCAGTGGACTCCAACGCCTGTGACAGCAAAGACTAGTAGCAAGGAGATACGTGTGTCGACCCATCATGCCATCTTTGGAACGAACGGAGGAGGCATCGGCGGACAAGCAAAAGCCAAGTTTAATAAGGCCAAAGCCAAGGTAGCCAAAATCAATCCCGGAAGCAGCAGTAATACAAAGAAAGTGAACAATCCGGATGGCGCTTCCATCCCCAGCGAGGTCTTCAACTTGGTCAAGGCCATTGTTGGTGTGGGAGTCTTGAGTCTTCCGGCTGGTATCGCAGCCTACGCCGATGCCAAATCTGCCATGCTTCCCGCGGCCTGCATTATTGCCGCCATCGGCGTCTTGAGTGGCTACGGATTTGCCATTATCGGAAAAGTTTGTGCCTACACTGGCGCCACTAGTTACCGCGAAGCCTGGGCCGAGTCTGTTGGTCCCTCCACTTCTTGGATTCCTGCTTGGTCTGCCATGCTCAAGACATCGTTTGCTTGTCTTGCCATTAGCATGGTCTTGGGAGATACCTTTTCTAGCTTGCTTGGAACTGCCCGAACACCCACCTTGGTCGGTATGACGGTATTGATCTTATTGCCCTTGTGTCTGATGAAAAACTTGAAATCGCTGGCACCATTTTCGCTCTTGGGTGTCATGGGAATGGCATACACGGCAGTAGCCATGACTATTCGTTGGTTGGATGGAAATTATGCCATGACAAAAACCATAGAAGGTGTGGCAGTTCCTACCGGAGAGCTGGCGAGAGACGTGGCGGCGCATTTGCGAGCCGAATTTGGCTCTAATGGTGGTTTCGAAAGTCTCTTGAATCCTTCGTCCTTGATCCTTTTATGCATGCTATCGACAGCTTACATGGTACGTGGTGAATAGCATTCGTTGGGATGTCACAGTATAAGTATGACCAACTGCGACTCGACATTCAACCTCACCTCCTTCTCCAAAACCCACCCACACATGCACCCGCACTACTCTTCAGGCCCATTTCAATGCACCCAAGTTCTACTTGGAATTAAAAGACAATACGATTTCCCGCTTTAACAATGTTGTGATCTGGAGTTTTGGCATATCCATTTTCCTCATGGGTTACATCACCATGGCAGGATTCTTGACGTTTGGCAAGAGCTGCAGTGGATTGATTTTGAACAATTATTCCAACAAGGATGTTTTGATTTCTGCCAGTCGTATTGCAGTGGCCATTTCGTTGGTCTTTTCTTATCCTTTGGTTTTCGTCGGCATGCGAGGAGGATTCGTGGAATTGGTGGGAGTCAAGCCCGAGGCCCGTACAAACAACCTTTTGAACGCTACAACAATTGGTCTCTTGTCTCTGTTGACCTTTTTGGCTTGCGTCTTGAAAGATGTTACCTTTGTTCTTTCCTTCGGCGGAGCAACCCTTGGAAATGCATTGACCTATGTGTACCCCGCCTTGATGTACGCCGCTATAAACAAGAAGAAGGACCTCAAAGAAGGTAGTGGCGTTCTGATGGCTCAATTGTCGGCCTGTCTAGGAACAGTCATGGGGTGCATTGGTGCAAAAATGGCCATTGATAGCCTGAAAAAGTAGACGGGTAAAGGTGTTATTAAGTTCAAAGGAACTGCCACTATTGATAAGGAACTTTCGTAATTATTTAGTGCTTGTTTGTTCGTGAATATTCGAAGTAAAAGCTACTCTACTGTACTCTACAGTTGAGCACTTAATACTACTAGACTAGTGTCACACATTTCAATAGGGTTCATGATAATTCAATCGCCAAAAAATGTAATGTTGCAGGCTAGTACAGGCTACCGCAAGTTTAGTACTGCTCGATTTCAACTCTACTAGTTGAAGCAAAGTACCAGTACAACAATGGCAACACAAATTTTTAGCAATGGTAACAAAATAATTAGATATCATAGTAACACCAGCGTACCTTTTTCAGTAAGGCTGCATTGAAAAGCTACAAAACAGAATGATTTTTTCGAAGTTGCCGACATTCTTCTCACTGGCACTCCTGCTGCAGATATGCTTCTGCCCTATCGCTTCTGCCTTTGTCTTCCAAGGAAGCATCCCGCAGTCGTCCAATAATCGGTCAGAAAGCCTGCGATTCATGTCCATTTCGGATGAAGCTCGTGGTTTATTATATCAAGATCAGCAAGAAGCAATGCTACGTCGTTCCTTGGAGGAACAAGAAATATTGGCTCCTCAGACATCCCTACTGCAAGCACCTAAGTTGAAAGCCGAGACGCAACGTGGCACAGGCTTTGCAGCCTCCCAGAAATCAAGCCGGGGTGCTCGTTTGGCCGCCCAGCAAGCCAAGATAATGGCAAATGAAGGAGTGTTGCTGGTCGAGAATGCTCTCTCCCCCGACATGGCAGATAAACTCCGAGAGTATGTATTGCAACAACAACAGCTGGCACTGGACGCAACCAAAAAAGATCCTTCTAAAGCTCGCAGTTTCTATGGTGTCGAACAAGCGAGAGCAAATCGTTGCGATTTGCAACTAAGTCTTTTGCGGGGTGGATTTAATGCCGATGATGAAGCTGCAGAGGCTGACGCGGCCGACAGCCATATTCTGGCAGATGCTCTGCAAGAAATTTTGGGTGAAGATGGATCGCTCCGAGATTTGTACGAAAAGCTGGTCACTTTGCAAGGCGAATTCTACGAGTTAGCAGCCGTCGTGACTCATCCAGGTAGCCATAGACAAATTATTCACCCCGATCTTCCCTTTCAAAAGATAGCACCACTTTATGTTGTCTTTGTGGCGCTGCAGGATGTCACAGCTGAGATGGGACCAACCTCCTTTTTGCTGAAAACCCATACAGCATCCCAAAACGAAAAGTTTACGTCAGGAGATACCAGTGTTAAGAATGCCCAATTGGCGGCATCGGATTGCCGGTTGTCATGTTTGAGTAAGGGAGACGCGGTGGTTTTTGATGCCCGTATTTTGCACTGTGGAAATGCGAATGAGAATGAAGACAAAGCAAGAGCTCTGTTCAATTTTAGCTTCCGAAACCCTAAGGTGGAAGGATCATTGGGATACGAAGGATCCATTCGGCCCGGATATTTCAAAGCCATGTCTTTGGTGGATATTGGAGATGCGTTGGAAAATTACAAGAAAGGAGACAACGATCCATTTAGCAAATATGGCAGCGGTCTAGTTTGAACTGTGGCTTGTCGCGAGTATCAGGCTTGTCTGTCTTGTGAAGCCTCCTTCTGGATACTGTTATCACTAGAAGCTTATAGCTAGCATTATGTAAACACACGCAACATGCATCATTAGAAGAAATGAGTATTCCGGAATCTTCACCAAACTACAAAGAAGCAAGACTCAATGGATCAGATATTGCTTGATAGAACCGGGTAGACCACGCTTTTTCCCAATGTTGCGACAGCCTCTCATTCGGATAATACTATTGCCTGATAGCTTTGCCTCTGGGACTCTGATAAGCTTTTAGCGCAATCAATGATTTAGCGTCCCGCGGCTTCCAAGGCTATTTGAATGAAAAGTAGACGCCTGTTGTGTCCAGGGCTGCGTCAACAGCAGTACAAACTTTTTATGGGAGCTGCTAGAAAGCTAGTTACTGTGAACAGCTTCTTTACAGCACTCGGTACTCGCATACTGAATATGTATCAGTACTAGAGTACCAGGTAATAGAGTACCAGGTAATAGAGTACTGGTAATAGAATACTAGTAGGTACTAGTAGGCAGTCAAAGGGTAGTAGTAGTCTACTAGTAGTAGTCTACTATCATTCTTATTTTTATTTCTGGTCTTTTTTAGATATTAGCTTTTACCAGTACTACTAGCATACTAGTAGCTACAGTACCTGGTACTCTTCCAGCTAGGACGACTATCTACTCGTACACCACTGGTAACACTGGTACTCAAGATACCACTACCAGGTTACTTGTAAGTGTCAGCGATACTTCTTTGTTCACAATTAAGTGGTACCACCAGGAACCGTATTAAACTAGTAGTACTGTAGTAGCAGTATGGTAGCTACCAGGTACCGGTACGTACTCGACATTCTGAGAATGGTTGCACGAGTCCTTAAATGATCCAGTTACTGAGAGAATCATTCGCAACCAGGTACAGTACCTGGTACCTGGTACCATACTACAGTACAGTAGTGGTACTACTAGTAGTAGTAGTACCTGTTAGAGTATCAGGTAGCTAGTACCACTAGTACCAGTAGTACTAGTACGTAGTACCAGGTACGAGTACTACTGTAGTACTACCTGGTACCTGGTACGCTGACCATTGACGAATGACCTAAGTACCAGTACCAGGTACGTACACATCAGCATGGTACTGTAGTACTACTACCGGTACCTGGTACCAGGTACTAGACAAAAAGAGAATATTCTAATAAATCTAAGGTAAACACAGGTTTCCTTAAATCCCAAGTTAGTAATATTTGGGCTCTTGTGATCAGGAATATCCTAAGATGTGAAACAAGGATCGCAACAATGGCACCCCGAAGGGTGCCCAAAAAGATGTGACTTTTTTATCAACCTGACCACATCGGTGAAAGAGGGGCCAGCTTTCAAATGTGGGTAGAGGAGCACCCTAACGCCACAACGGTGTTAGCTACTAGCTACAGTAGCTACGTAATGCTCTGCCGTCTTGTACGAAGTTCGTCATGACTGACACAGGCGCCTGTAGCTCTAGTTTTGCTGCAATGGGTGGCAAGTACAGCTGAAGATGTCGATAATACATGTGGCTAGCTTTGCTCTGATTCATTCAGCGCATAGAAATAAGCAGCACTAGTACGAAATAGTAGGTCTGACAATCCTGTGAAATACCTAGAGTGTCTTTGCTTGCTGCAGAGACACAGTCGGTATTAGCTCGTCGCCATCTATGTACGACTGGTCTGTTTGAATAAAAAATAACGTTAAAGCACTGTCTTAAGAGTGGGGGTTTCATGAGTCAACATCAGCAACCGATCAGCAACCGATACGAATTCATGAAAGAAGGATGGATCAGAGATTTCCTGGCTAAAATCATGTTCGAATGGTTCCTGTTTTCAACCCCGCACCAAATGATTCCGCCTGCATAGCACTGACATCAGGCCCTGCAAGGAATTTTCGATTTCCAGCAAGATGTACCTAACAACGATACTAAGCAGATTTTTGCTTCATACTACTGCTCCCGAGAAATGCACACGACTATTAATTTGATATTCTGATGGGATGTACACACCCCAAACTATATTTCTGCAATGGTCCCAGCACGTCATCTGGCAGACTTTTCGGTGGAAGCGATAGATGTACTCTCGCATGGCTAGAAAGCTGTTTACTCGAGAAGTCTAGCTAGAGTAGTATTTCATGCAGAGCGAGTACTGGGTGTTACTCCGTACCTGGTGGAGAACGTGCATCTGGCGCCAATTTTGATATCTGGGATTTTAGATTGACTTTGGTTTTAAGAATATTCGAACTTTCACAGCAACAGTTTGCTACAACTAGTAGTAGGTCTACCAGTACCTGGTACCAGGTAGCATCCTGGTACCTGGTACGAGTACGTGTTACTGGTAGTATGTTGTACCAGGTACCGTACCTGGTAGCAGTACCTGGTACCATTAGGTCTATTTGAGAAGCCTAATTTATTTCAGAGAACATTCGCATGCCAGTTGAGGAATGTCGCTAATTACTGAGCAAGTCACTCCCCTAAATCCAAGGGCAACTACGGTTAATTCTGAGAAGCAGCATTTCAGCATCGTCGCCATGTAGAATTTTATGCGACGAAAGGGAAATTCACTTCCGTTGCTCCTTCTCCTCGTGCAGTGCTCTTGCCTACAAGGTAGTACTGCTTCACAGTGTATCAGCCAAAATTTTATTACGAGTAGGTTCATTAGATTTACCACTACTCACCACAGCGAAGACTTCACAAGCGAAAACTTCACACAAAACAGCAATCATACCAGTATCGATGTCCGCCTTTAATAATATGATAATGCATCCACATCTGTTCAACTCCGCTATCGCGCAACCTCAGGCGCAGCAGCAGGAAAATTTTTACAGCGGACAGTGGACCAAGGAAGAGCAGGATTATGTAGCAGTCTTAGTGGAAGGTTTCAAGGAGGGCAGTCTGGATATCCCCGATGGGACAAGCCTGCGATTCTTCATTGCTGCCAAGCTTGGTTGCAAGCCCAAGAGGTAAGTGGTTGGCATTAGACTTCGTCTCTTTTTGGATTGTAAAGGGCAGTATATCATTCATTATTCTATCTGTGAATCGTGAATCCCTTCACTCTGATGGACCTTTCGCTAACCATTCGCCCGAATTCTGAACCGCTCACGTGTTACAGAGTGAGCAAAAAGTACGAACGTACCGGCTACAATGGAAAGTTCACCTTTCGAAAAGACAGCAGGTTCAGTGAGGAAGAGCTCGACCAGAAGCGCAAGAACCTACAGAACCTCGAAAAGCTCTTTCGTGAAAGCCGGAAGCTTGTGGCAAAGATGCAAGACGCCAAAGGAGGAGGAAAGAAGCAAGTTTCACCTGGTGCTACCATTAATTTTTCTTCTAATTACGGTGACTTGCCGGCAATGCAGTCCATGGATCAGCACCTGGCCTTGCTTCGACTTCAAATTTCCGGAGGGGGCGGAAGAGGTTTAATGCCACCTTCGAGTTCTGCCGCCTTTGGTGGTCTTCGAGCTGCTAGCACTTCGCGCGCAGACCTGCTTCAAGCCATGATAATGTCTCGTAATGGATGGAGCCCGTATTCACCTATGATGATGGGTCTCAGGCCGGCGGCCGGAGAGGGCATTCTTCAAGAGCTGGCTCAGCGTCGCCAACAGCTCTTGAGAAGCAACACTGTGATGGCCGGCATGGCAAATCCAATGATGCCATTTCCCTCTTCAGCCTATGGCACCGGTTGTGGTAATGCTTCGTCACTATTATCTGGTCCAACGAAGACCCACGAGAGACGCCACCTTGGAAAAGTTGATGGTGAAGCAACACCAGCACAACCAGCATGTGAGACACTGAAGCGCGGTCTGGGTGCGCTTACAAGTGCTGCGGCTATAGCATCTCCTGTTGACGAAAGAAAAAAAGAAGTATCAAATGCGAAGCGCCCACATATTTCCTAAGTGGTGAAGTACCGTTGCTTGCGATAGCAATTTCCGTCTATTGAGCACTGTATTCGTCGTACTCAGCAACCATCAAAAGTCATACAGAATAGCACAGCAGTGCATATGTAATACATGTATCTGTTCAAGTCATTGGAGCAGCAGTTTGCAGGTCTGGTCATGTAGTCTATTCTTGGTAGGTAACTACGTAGCTAGAGCGGTTGCTATTCTGAATAGTACTCTACGAGTTGCTAGCTTCGTTCAACAGTTGTTGCGCTTTGTTGTTTTAACTTCACTGGGAAAGAGTAGTAAACTAGTTCGTCCAGAATACAGTACCAGATAACCTTTCTGACATGGTCGCATACCTGCCTCATTCTATGCCAGATCCATTTTTTATCGCGACGTACTAACCTACTAGTCTACCAGGCAGGTCCATCAGGCCACCAGCTACTACTAGCTAGACTACGTTTAAGTACAACAACATTATCTCCATCACAGGTCACAGGTGTGCATGACAGCTTGAAACTTGAAATATCCCGCACAGCCGACCATCACGCTCGTAGATCATAGAGCTACGATATTCAAGCAAAATTCTGCTCGCATTCTCTCTATAATAGCTTCACAAAACCAACTTCCGCTCCAATCTTATTATTATGATCTCCAAATATCTGTTTCTCTTTTATATTCTGATAGCCGTTCCAGGTATCTTACCATCTTCGGCGTTTCTCAGCCCTTTGCCAGTCATTACCAAAAACGATGGATGTCAAATGCAGATGCAGCGTTCTTCAAAGACCGATCAATCATCCCGTCGTGACATACTGGTGACCAGCGTCGCCAGTATAGCATCGATTGCATCTGCTCTGCCGATTTACCCACCAAGTGCCATGGCCAAACTTGATCCTGACCAAGCCTACTTGAATCTAAGAGCAGCCCGCGAAGAGTTGGTGGTAGCAGGACGCAAATATTTTCCTAAAGAAGATATGGATGGTCTACGCGCGTACTTGGAAAACGAAGCCGTCAATATGAACAACTATGAAACGAATGCTCAGACTTTGTTGGAATCCAAGCGCCTAGACGCGGAATCCAAAAAGGAGATTGGGACAATTCGACGGTACGGGGTAGGAGCTGATGTGGTGATCATGTATGGCGGACTCAAATCCGAAATCAGCGAAGAAAATGACCCCATCAATTTTCGAGAAGCTGAAAAATATTATGTGAGAACATTGGACTCCTTGGAGGAAGTAATCTCCATTGTTCGCAGCAATAAGGGTTTCAATAATCTTGAGGGCAAATGAATAATAGTAGGTGGGGAAAAAAAGGAATTTTTCGTCTCCCAAAAGTCTCGATTCTAGATTAGTATGAACAGGTAAATTTCTCTTATCGTCGCTACTTAATGCTGATGAAGAATAATGAAACTCCAAGAAGTCTGCAGCTTTCCATGGTTGCTGAAAACACAAAAGGATCAACCCAAGGAGCAGCACGGAACAATCCGAAGTCTGGCCAGGCCGTCTGCCTATTCGAGGAGACTATGGTGAATGCAGCTCATAAGTAAGCTGTTTCCTGCTTCCAATGATATTTGCGTCTTCTAGCTAGTAGTAGCAGTATGGAAACAAGGCGGGCTAGCTACTGTGTTGGAAATACGAGACAGGTTTTAGACTACTAGACTAGACTACTCAACTACTAGTGGCCACTAGTAGGAGAAGACTACTATTAGTACTGGGACTTGTTCGAAATAAGAAGTACTTCTGCAGTCGACAGGCTGGTGACGGACAGACGCGCGATCAGCTGCGGTACCAATTGCAATCTTCCATCATCATCCTCAAGGGAGCAGCACAACTTTTGCGGAAGTCTCCTATTTGGCTCCTTCCTTCACAGGCACGTCCATCATCATCATCATTAGCAGCAGCAATAGCCCCCTACTACTAGAGGTAAGACGGTAAGATCGAAACTCTTTATTTTTGTACTGGTGTAATAACATCCTACTCTGAGTTCTGAGTAATCTACACCCATCGTGCCACCAGAAAATAGACTGGTCCGTCGAAAACGGATTCTTTCTTGTACGATCGTCTCTAGTCTCTACCCAATCACAGCCGGCAACCGCAAGTGAAAGCTTTGGGATTGACCAAACAATAATAATAGTCTAATTAGACGAGACTAGTAGACGCTTCTCTCGCTGTTGGTCAGCTTAGCTTCTTCTGTCGGGAGCTGATATGATGAACACGGATTCGAGTGTGTATACAACTATGCACATCATGCAGGGTGACGACGACCACAATAATGATAACACTACCACCAACAACGACAACGACAACATCGATGGCAATAATGCTGTAGCACTCTGCGCTTCCTGTGATCGCTGTCGATCCAGGAAGACCAAATGTGACGGAAAACGACCTTGTACGAATTGTGCTACCAAGTACATGAAAAAGAATAAGTTAACAAGGTACGTTTTACGAATTGTATTGGCCTGAATATATCTATTTTTATGTATCGGTTTGTTTCCTTCTTTTCTACAGTCGATCCTGCTGCAATGAATTTGTAGAATGGATTGCTTCTGCTTGCCAGTAGATTAAAATGAGATGCTGCTGTATCTTCAGAAACAATAATTGCTTTGTCATGTTACCGAACACCATTGGTACTTCACATAATGTTTGATTTATTCTGATTTTGCTCTTTTTTTTTTCATACATTATTATTTACTATATTTTCTACAGCATCGAAGGCATTGCCATGTCGGAATTTGAGTGCGTCTACTCGCCTGCAAAACGTCGAGGTCCTGTTCCTGGAAAGAGCGGACAAACCCGCAAAGCCAACGAAGCTTTTCATGGAAATAATAATACTAATAATGGAGTCAGTAGCCATAATGGTTTGGATTGGCAGCAGCAGCAGCAGCAGATGCCCCCAATTGTGACTTCTAGTGGTGACATGTCGCAGCAAGTTCAGCGAATGATGGGATCGACGACCTCGCAAATGACTCTAATTCAGAATTTGCGACAGCAGCAGCAGCAGCAGCAGCAACAGCAACAACAACAACAACAGTCACCCAATGTAAATGGCATGGCTGGACTTGCGCCCATGAATGAGGCTATGGATACGGGGGATGCGGATGGTGCTGATCAACCCTTGGCTCGCCGGGTACGACGGGAGCCTGTCACTGGGGGTGCCACTGCTGATGGCGCCATTCCAAAAACGATTGTGTCCCACACGCACCTTTTGGATCGTAGTGATACGGAAGGAAATCGATTGCGTGCTTACTACAGGTTGAGCATCGACGAGCTCTACCGCCTTCCGTTGCCTCCATCGGACGAAGAATACTGCGCAACGTGGAATGCAAAACACTCAGCGGCGGCTGGTGGAATACGCATGACACCGGCTACGATTCCTGGAGCTCACCTGGCCGCGCTCAGTGCCTCACGGTTTGCCGAAGTTGCATTGGGTGCCGTGGTCCACCAAGAAATTAGTCTTGCGGTGGAACTTTGCAATGCTGTTGTGCATTGTCTGAGAGAATGTGTTCAGGAACCTGTTCAGGATTCCTACTTGTACGAAGTTGCGCGCTCCTACTTTTTGCTGGGAGTCTTTCGGGCCTTTCGTGGAGATATGGAGCGATATTTCAAGTACAGGCGCGTGGCGATGTCGTACACTGCAAGGTTGCCGGTATGTTAATCTGCTCGAATTTAACGCCTGTTTTGTCACGAAGGTTTCCTCTTTTTTTATCAATAATGGAACGAATATTGATTCACTCTAATCTCGCAATTATTTTCATCCCGAAGGACGACATCAATACTCAAACGCTGTTGGCTGCCATTTCATATTTGGATTCGTGGGCTTATATGATTTACAATGCGGATGAAGAAAAATTGCCAGATGTGGACGGGACAGGTGCTTCCATGGTCGGCGGCTGTGGTAGTGGGCAGTGCAGCATGATTGCGAGAGACCCCAAAAATGCTAATTGGATTCAAGGTGCTCCTCCTGTTTACCTGAACAATGAAGCTCCTCTACCAGCGCGCTCCTTGGATGCCCTGGCTTGTGCCGTTCGATCGTGCTGCGACCAGGCCAATACTCGTTTCAATGCAATATCGAAAGCCGCAGAACTAGGACAAGATGATTTGAGTGGGACCGATCCTTATGCTCTTGGAACGACACCTACTGCCACCGCGGTCATGGCCAATGAAAATGAATTGTGCAGTCGCAACTTAGTTCTGAGTTCTTTCACACTCATGCAGCAGTATGAAGCGGCTTCTGGTTCTGCCCTACACAAGAACCAAGGGCAGCGCATGGTAATCTCTGCTATGGATGCATTTTTGGAGAACACCGAAGACGAGCAGTCTGCTGGATTTACAGATTCGCAGATTCAAAGTCTGTTGAGTGTGTGCAACACAGCAATTGAAAATCCCTTCCTGTTGCACCATGCTGGACCGTCGTATCATATGGTGACGAACGCCGCTATTCTGCTGTGCCATTTATTGAATGGAATGTATGCAACACAAGGCAAACTTGGAGATATGGAAATGGCAATGTTTGAAGAGGTCTTAGACACCGTTATTGCCGTTCGCAAACTCTTGACTATTCATCGCCGTAAGCTCCCTGTCAAGTTGCGATGCCATGGAATCCCCAGGCCGTCTATGGATATTATGATGAAAGTTAACAGCTCGCCAGCGGAGAAAGGTGACAAAGATGAATTTGCGGCTCTGAATGCTGACAAGCCTTTGATTGATTTGGGCGAAACTATTCTCTGTGCTTGTCGTGGCTGTCAAGGGTTTGTTTTAATGGCCTGCTCCCCCTGCGTAGCCGCTGAACGTGCGAGAAATGCTCAGCAGCGTCTAGAAGTTGAAGATGCCAGAGAAGAGGTGGCTTTTGAAACAGGTGACCTGGACCGTGAGTTGGATGACTTAGGTGCCGAATTCGACCTGGACGACGATGCCCTCTTGGGAATGATTTCACAGCTGATTACCAATTAAACTGCTCCTGTAAAACGTTGAGCAAGCTGGGTGCAATATATTTGAGTGTTCATTCACATTATTAATGGTCGGGACTGTCTTAAAAATTTAGTGGTGCTTTCGTATTTAACTGGTTTTTTGTAACTAGTTAGTAGCAGGAACGCTACACCTGATCTTGTGACAGAGCGCATGTTTTGCTTTGAGTATTGGTCTTACTTGCCAAACTTTTGGGGGGTTATTTTGAGATCTCTCTGCATCATTTAAAAGCTGACCATTTCCTTTTCCGTGAATCCCAACTCATTCAATGCTGGGATACAGGCGAACTTGAGCATGGGAGGTGGACCGCACATGAAAAACTGCTGACTTCCAGATCCCTTGACGATGAGGTGTTTTTCAATCATTTCGCGGTTGATGAATCCCGAGGAATACTTCCACCCACTCGGCGGCTTATCCAGTGTGTAATGCAAACTGAATCGATTCGGATATTTCTGCTGCAATTCCTCCAATTCTTGTCTTACCAAGATATCGTCTTCAGCTAACGAAGTGTGCGATCGATATCGAATGAATGGCGTCGAAAAGAAAGTATCAGTGTCGTAATGTTGTAATCGGCAGTCAATCAAAGCACGTTGATAGTTTGGCAGTCAAAAAGCAAAAAGCAAAAATAAGGAGCAAGGGGTGAAATCTCACGACAAAACTTACTCTGGTTGGCATAAATCATTTTGATAACCGTCTTGTCTGCTGAATTTTTAAAAATAAAGTGCAAGATTTGCAGCATGGGAGTAATTCCAGTCCCTCCAGCCATCATGCCAATACTTCCACAAGATCGTTGTTGCAGAGGTTTTCCCAATGGCTTGACCTGAAATTTTCCTTGCCCAAAGTATTCCATATGTCCCTTGGGTCCATTCATGAGAATATTATCTCCAATATTAAGACTGTCCAAGTGTTGACTCATTTGTCCTCCGTCGGGAAATTTGGGATGCACTCCTGCCTTGTACACTTTAATGACAAAGGATACCTTTCCAATAGTTTGGTTGTCGGTGACGGGGGTATATGATCGCTGGACAGACGTTCCATCCTTGCCAGTGAATTTCAATGACATGTGCTGGCCTGTCGGAAGGCCAAGGACGTGGCCCTCGGGAAGACCAAAGGTGAATTTCCGGGTATCGTGAGAAAGGATCTGTTTGTCAATCAATGGATATTCCTCGAAGTCCTTTCTCTTGGACAGTACGGTAGGAGGACCAGTAATAATCGGCTTCACAACGAAAAAGACAAACAACGCGCCCAAGGTCAGGGCGACGGCCATGGTAACCGCATTTAAAGTCTCACTATCCATGATGAAATAAATGCTGTGAAATATGGAATGGTATCTTATGGATTTCTGAATGGTGTAGATGAGTCTGCTTTCTGCTTGAGCTATTTTTAGCCAGAGCTTCATACCGAGAAGCCGTGATGTCGATGAAAGTACAGTGACGTTTTCTCGTCACACTTTCCTGCTTAAGGTCTGATGTATGGCACGGTTCAGGACTGAATTATTTTAGTCACTTTTATGTAGAAATCGTGTAGAAATGTACTAGGCACAACTGTAAATACTAATGGCTTGTTTTGTTAACACTGGTCACTCCTTTCGTCTCACTTACATAACAAAAGTAGTCCATGAATGCCTTGTCTTTAAGTCTAGATCTAATGTTTTCATAAGGAGCTAGATTCTGGAGTCATTTGAGCCATGTTCTTTTGGAACAATTTGTGTGGAATTTTGTGTACACTCTGCAAGTCGCAGGGGCTCTGTCTGTCCTTGTGAAAACCACTTATCCAGTCATGTTGGAGAGACCCTCTTAGTATGTAAGTTTTGTATGAGGTCAATAAGCAAAGCAAATAAGGAAGGGTCTCTAATGTCTTCCTCTATTGACCACAAAACTGCAATGGACTGCCATTTTTTTAACGTGAAATATTCAAATTTTTAAAGGCTTTGAATTGATGGGGAGAGATAAACGGACAAATTTCATCCAGAGATAGTTAAGGATAAGTAGTACTGTTTTACCACTCCTTAGCAATCCTTGACCAAACCTCAAATTTTCTCGTAGATAACTGGCTGTGGATTGGACATTTTGAGTCACACCATACCATACATCAGACCTTAACGTCTAAAGCCCAAGTTATGTCTAAATATATTACTGTTGTGTACTTACACTAAAGCAAAGAGGGTCTACAGACCAATTGACTTAAATTGGTTTTAGTTAGCATAAGCTTTGGCTAAAGCCATTGAGCTTTGTTATATTTACCTTATTCCATGTCTTAAATTAACAA
>Ga0210036_1003667_pt1 | contig 14869 bp, 12 predicted proteins | sample CryGeymeta201515_FD_185469 | JGI IMG/M metagenome (GOLD analysis project Ga0210036, IMG submission 185469) | Groundwater microbial communities from Crystal Geyser aquifers in Utah, USA - Crystal Geyser metaG 2015-15 (SPAdes) (version 2) | ecosystem: Environmental > Aquatic > Deep subsurface >...
CACAAAAATTAAAAACATATCACACACACACACACACACACACAAACACACACATACACAAAAAAGAACCAAGAAGATGAAAATCAATCCCTCCCTCCTCCTCCTTGCTTTGTTGCCGGCGGCGACCTTGGCTCAGGAGACAGAATCTGCTGCTGAACCCTTCGAACCCCTTACTTCGACGGAAACGAAGGAAAAAGCTGAATGCGACAGGTGAGTCTCTTCGTTGCTACGATGGGATTCGAATCAGCGTAAACGATTACTAAGTCTTATGCTTGTTTGCTGTACTCTTACTTTTAGGAACGGGAATGGCTGCAGTCGCAATTTTTGGTGCGACCGAAATGCACTTAGGTGCTGGCCAAAACGACCAATTGGAGCGCAATGCAATGAAGATTATAAGTGCCTGTCGGAAAACTGCGAAGGCAAGAAGTGCACCGCGGCTGATGTTATGTGCACATTGGATGTAAAGCAGTGTCCAGACGGAAGCTTTGTAGGCAGGGTGCCTCCAGGCTGCAATTTCGAAGAGTGTCCCACCGATGTCGCGTGCAACAGAGATGCGAAAGTGTGCCCTGATGGAAGCTCCGTAAGCCGGGTGCCTCCTTCCTGTGAGTTTGCAAAATGCCCCGCACTCGCATGTAATAATGACAGGGACTGCCCAACCAATTACATCTGTGCTGAACCATCCAATGTGTGTATCCTTGTAACTGGCAAGTTACCGAATGGTGCTGAATGCATTTCTAATGAACAATGCCAATCTGGTTTCTGTGACAAGAATTTCTTGGAGATTTCGCCTTTGGAAGATGCAAACACTGAGAGTTCGAACACAAATAATCCTGATATCTGTCGTCCCAAAAAAGCCAATGGGGTTGGATGTGACTTCGACTTTGAGTGTATTAGTGATTTGTGTCTTGACTTTGAGTGCAGTGGATGTCGTACAGATGCTGACTGTCCCAGCGACAGTTTTTGTGACTCCAAGAGTTGTAAGAAGAAGCTGAGTAATGGAAAAGACTGTACTGCCAACAATCAATGTCTGTCTGGCTTTTGTGACAAAGACTTCCTCGAAATCATGCAAGAGGGTGATGCAAACACAGAATCATCCAACACCAACAACCCTGACATCTGCCGTCCCAAGAAGGCCGATGGTGAGGGCTGTGACGACAATTTTGAGTGTATATCCAACATGTGCGTGGACTTTGAATGCACCTCAAAGTTACCGGTTGGCGAAGATTGTGACTCGAATTCTGATTGTATGAGCAATGCGTGTTCCTGTGTGACAAATAAATGCATTGTTCTTAGAGCCGCAGGGGGGGCATGTGGGGATACTTGCGAGTGTCGAGCGGGATTGTGGTGTCATGACAATGTCTGCGAGGCCAAAGGTGGCCTGTCAGATCATTGTCACAATACTGCTGACTGTCAGGAAAACCTTCAATGTGACGTATTTCCATGTCAATGGGGGCTCTGCGGAACAGAGACCTGTGTCACTGAAGACGGCGAGGGGCGGGTAGGCCAATATTGCGTGAGAGACCGGCATTGTAGGTCTAACCGTTGCCGCGGTCCTACGGGCAATCGTTCTTGCAGATCCAATAGCCGAAGCTGGAGCGACCTTTTGTCTTCCTGGTTTAACTTTTAGTATGCTCAAGATCTGTCGACGATTTGAAGTTGATGATACACTAATTATATCATTCATATCATGTAATAGTCATTGGATGAAAAGCGGTTGCTTGTATACAGTAGACTAGTCTTGCGGTTTAAGCCATCATTATTATTACTCACTACATAAGTAATAATACTCGTACACGACAAACAACCCTTGTGTATCGTCTGACACGACTCGAAAATACTTGAATCGTACGATATTATTGCTTCTTATTAATACTTCTAGCTAGTACTACTACTAGTCTACTACTAGTATCATTAATTAGTATTTTTACTGTGAATACTGTGTATGTTGGGTGCTGTGGTCGGTTTAGGTCCTCGCCCTAAATGGAACGACTCAGAGTCATGTACGTGCTGGTGGCCTATTTATTCTATCAAGTCTTATGTATTGTTGAAAATTTAATAAAAAATTATTTGTTTTTGCTCGTGTTCCAATATTAGAACTCACGAATCTATTACCACTACTTGTCGAAGGTAGAATATCTCATCACTTCAAATATCCTGCACTATAAGCAGCAACATCCTCCCTGATACCTACAGTACGCAACAAGACAAGATGAATTTTCTCAACACACGCGGCGTATTAGTTCTGGCTTTTTGGTTGTTGCTGCTCCAGCATCATGTTCAAGCACAGCAAAACTTGGTTTGTCCGTACAATACCAGCAGCAGTCGATCAACTCGCCTCCGTGGATACGATCCCGTCAGACGCTTTACAGAAATATCCGGTCTTGTTTTTTCTGACCAAAAGTACAACGACAATCCCTTGCTGTACGTGATTACCGACGGATTAAACAACAACACTGAACTAGCCGACGTCAGCGGAGGACGGATTGGTGTATACCGAAGCGCCTCTGGCCGGCGATTGCTAACGCTCATCTTGGGCAATGCAACAACTCCAAACTGGGACTGGGAATCCATGACCTATGGTTCTTGTGGTGCAAGCCCTAACTATACAATTGCTAATGCTGATAAGGAGCGACCGTACCCACTCTCGGGCAACTGTCTCTACGTGGCAGACGTTGGTGACAATGTTGCCATTGACACCAAAGGCAAACGAAGTGATCGGTTCCTGCCTGACCGCAACTTTTATTTGCCCTACCGAATCATCAAAATTAAAGAACCCAATTACACGTTCTTTGGCGATGCCTTGGAAACGTTGGACAACATTACTGTTCCGGATCAAGATGTGTCCATTCTCCCCTACACGTACTACCATGAGTCGTCGCCCACTGATTATGCCGATTGTGAAGCCATTTTTATTGATCATACTGGATGGGGTCACGATGGGAATGTTGGGGATATTTACTTGGTGACAAAGTGGGCCAAACAACACGTCTACAACACTCGACTGTTCAAAATTCCGGTCGGTGCTTGGACAACACGCAATGAAACGGCACTCGTTGAAAGCAATTCTCCCTTGACCATTCACGACACGATTGCTCCGGAGGTCGTTTCGCAATACAATCGAGAAGATACCTTTTTTCAGATTCAATGGACGGGCTCGGATATGCGACGGGATGGTACTGTCATCGCCTTGAGCAATCCAAAGAACACATCCATGATTTTACGTTGCCCCGGTGAAAGTGTCGCCGAGGCAATGTTTCTCAATGCCGGGGACACTTCTTTGGATGGTAAAATTTGTGGTACCTTTCACAACCCGGCACAAGGTCAAAATGAAGCATCTGCCTTCACACCAGGAATGTCGCGTTTCTTACAAATCCCGGAAGGGCCCAGACCACGCATGGGTTGGTCTCACCTTGTCTTCAACAACCCCAAAAGCACTCGGAGAACATGTCCTGATTACACTGAAGAAGTGAGGAAAGAAGAAACAGAAGAAGAAGCTACAATGGCATTAAAAGAAAACTGCACCTTAACAGAACCAGCTACTGACAGTAGTTCTGCAACTATTTCCGTTGCCATCACAAATGAAAGTACCGACAACTCTACAGCAGCAACAACGACGCCCATGCCAGCATCGAGTCTAACAAGAAGACCCACTTCAACGCCCACAACTACTCCAGCAACTGTAACGATTACCAGAACGATAAATGAGCCGTAGTTGGTCGTGGCGATTTTGACAGACGGCGAGGAGAATAAGGTTTTGTTAGTTTAATGATGGTTCACAGTGATCACTCATTGTTCTTGCTTCCTCTAGAGAGTCAAAGGTTGAATTTGCGAACCTAATAGCAAGGATTGGACAACAAGTATATACGTTCGCAGTGGAATGGATGAGCCTCGATGATCGAACAGCTTCTAACGCTAACTCAATTGTTTCTATGTCCAATCATATGATATGTCAGAAAAGGCAATGGACACAAATATAACTGTTTTTGTAACTAGGTTTCTTTATTTCTTTGCTTGCCGAAAGATGCCTTTTTTTTTCATGAACGAATTTTCAAGGTGTTCTTCTGTGACCATGGACGGCAAGCCAAAACCTCATGTGATTTTGGAATTTTATAAATGGCTGAAGCGATTTTAGCTATAGCTAGTCTAAACGAGGCATTACAATGTACCATCCCAAAATCCGAACATCGTAGAAAGAGCTTCCCGAAAATAAAAAGAGTGGTGAAGAACAGAGTTGTAATTTTATTAGGACTGGCTTGTACGGTGATCGATGACGCCGACTTTATTTCCTGTTGGTTCTGCTGGGTTTCCGGCTATACAGCAAAGGTTGATGCAGTAGCGATTACCTTTACTATCTGGCAGGTTATGTCCTAAATGAGTTCCGTGAACACTCACAGTCTCTCCACGACTGACAGCTCTCACATTGTCCCAGTTTACTTCGGCATCTCGAAAGCTGGGCCAGCCATGTGCTTCCGATTCTTTCAACCAAGCATCCCAAGAGCGATTCATCGGGGCCTTAAACAAAGGAAGACCCGTGTTGGAGTCGTAAAACGTTATCTTGTTTTTGGCGCGTTTTGCTTCGTCAACGGCTTTCATCAAGGGTGACCGCCGACGACCTGAGCAGAAATATCCTCGACTTTCTGCAAAGTGTCGATTGTAATTGCAAATTCGATCCGCTGTGGCAAAATCACATCCGTATCGAAGCCTGCGTTGGACTGGCTTGTGGTAGGTTCCGTGGCCCTTAGGTTTCATTATCTCATTACCAGGGCCAGACACAGGATATTGATTCTTCGTTTGAATAATGTCGGTAACGGGATCCTGAGCGACATGATTCTCGAAAGACGACTGGCGACAGCCCATTTCGTGCTTTTCACGAAAGGAGAACGGCTTATACTAATAATAGCTGGAAGCAAAGTAGGTTTTTGAAGAGCTCAAACATCGCTTTCCATTATTGTCATTTTCGATACCAGCAGGCTGTCTATTGTCCACAATGATAGATCTCATTGCTCGAATGAAAAATCAAGCTTAGGGCTAAAGCTGACCGAATAGACATTAGTATTTATATTATTATTACGACTACCACTGCCAGGTAACATTAGTACCTGGTACCCAGTTACTGATACTGGTACCACTGCTGTGGTACTACGTTATTATTAGAAACTGATGAGAGAGTTACCGTATGCAGGACATTTTAGAATGATAGTGGCAAAGAAAGTGAACTTCATCGGGTGGATAAAGAGTACTCCAAATATTACAGTAATCTGTTTCACACGATCATTAAATCCACTTCGTTAAATATATTGATGAATAATGATTGTCGTGGTTCTGAAAAAGCGACGACGTCGAAGTGTTACAGTACCTGGTACCTGGTACCAGTACTACCCTGGTACCTGGTACCCTTCTTTTCCTTAATGGAACTACTGGTACCAGCACTCGGAGTGGTAAATAGTACCAGTAACACTTAGTGCAGTAAGTACTCTACCAGGTAGTAGGGTAGGTTCGTTTTCAGTCACCGAGATTTGAAGCGACAGGACGAGAAAAAAATAATGCCACGGGCACTCCTAACAGTAGTAACACTCCTAGTAGACTCTACTACCAGTAGTATCATCCTGGACAATTCCCAGTCAGTTTATGATTTACAAACACAACCACAAACCACAACGCACTCCAGTACTCAGTACTCGAGTGCTCTACAACAAAGCAATCGCAAAATGACGAACACCACAGTCAAGGAAATATTGCTTGCCAATGACATAGCCGTTTCTCTGCTGCAACAGAGAGAAACGTTAAATGCTATTCGCGTCTTGCGTGAAGCAGCTGAAGCACTGAAGGTTCTAGTTGTGGCTGTGGTACAGGAAGGTAAAATTGACAATGATCGGCATCGAGCTGCTCGGAAACGATCTCATCCTAGAAAGGGTGTTGTGATGGAAGACGATACCAACAGACCGTTTACTGCAGAAGAAAATCGCCGAAGAGTTCAGATAGGTACTTTGTTTACAGTTGATATATCGAATCAAGAATCAAACTACCCATTTCCCGTCTCGTCATCCAACACCAACGATTCCATCATCCCATTGTACCATCGAGCCTTTACCTTTGTAAACTCTCTCTCTGTTGATCTCGATATGCCAGAGAACAAAATCACTTTGCTAGGAATGATTCTGTACAATCTTGGCCTAGCTCACCACATCCTGGGGTTGAGTATTGGAGGCCATGAGGTTCTCATCAAGGAGGCAAAATTTTCCTATAAGCTTGCTCGTGCAGTTCTGGACGAGGTGAAAAATGATGTTTGCATTCAGAGCAATATGGTGATTTCTATGGGACTGCTTAACAATGTGGGCAACATTCATGCGATGCAGTTTCATCGAGAGGAAGCCGCGTTCTGCGTCGCTTCTCTACGACAGGGAGTGGTATCCATCGACAGTGCGACCATTGATGCACTGGACTACGAATTTTTCATGTACTCTTTCTTTGTTCCGGATGATCCCTGTCGACTGGCACCAGCGGCGTGACCAAAAACTCATTTAATATCTTCTGAATAAACAACAATCGCCGTGCCATGGACACAAACTGTGATGAATGAATGCCCCCATATTATCGCTCTTGTCTGTCTAGTAAAGCTCCTATCTTGAGCAAGCAGGTTTTCACCACGGCGAACGAAATAAAAGGGGAATTTACCTGCTGCAGGTTGTAAAGACATAGCGCAGAGGCTCGTAATTTCGAATATAAATACTTTATTATGGTCCTTTAACACTGTTCTCTAAAAGTACACGCAACCACGGGAAGAAGTAGGCAATACAAAAAGCGTCTTGACTTGATCGCCTGCCTCGAACTTTCGATTAGCACGCAATAAAGTGTCCTGTTGAGAGATCCTGGTAGGAGGACACCTTGTGTAGAGACTTTAATGGTGGCAAGCAACGGTCGTCATCAGATGCTTCAGTCCCTGCCGCTTCGAAAGAAAGTTTGTTCGTCTGCAGGTCAACTTCATCCTGCTCCTTCTCTTGTTGCTCCTGCAATTTCTCAAATGTATACGGGTGAACCAACTCTCCTTTCCATTTACAGAAATCGTTTTCTTCAGTGGCATAGCGCCAGTCTTCACCGTCTGCACAAAATTCCATTGTGTTACGCTTTGCCTGCTTTTCAATGTCCCTAATCCCCGTCCAGATTTTCAGTCGAGTTTCTTCAGAATAAGTTCGATGAGAAGAAATGTCTTGTACGAGAACAAGCTCGACAAATTTGACAGCTCTTGTAGCACTCGAAGACTTCTCGTAGGACGAGGAGAGCAAAACGTGATTGCAGGTTTCAATATTGTGGATCTTCTGAAGCAATCTTTCCTGTTGATAATGGTACGACGGTACCATCGGAGAGCATTTCAATGGAACGTGATAGTACGGAGTTTTTTCTTGACGAGATGCTCTCCGAAAATTCCATTCAGGTACTGCTTCTCGAGATGAAATGACAGTCGAAAGACTCTTGAACCTCTTGGCTGGTGGCTGCTGATAATCCAAACTGTCCTTAATCGACAAACTTTGAGATTGAAATCCTGACATGATGGTGCCGTCCATTATTTCATCATCACAACTACCATCTTTGGCGACAACAGATGATCCTTCTGCCCGTTTTCTCTTCTTTGTCATCACATCATGACAGTTCTTTCCTGTCTCAGGCACAATCTGGGGTGGGCGGTGAAGTGCCTCGCCCATCGTGCGACGTGGAGACATTGAAAGTTAATATTTGTGGCGATCGTTCGTCATCGAGGTGATGGTGCTGTGGATGCAATCATATACTATTTATTTTATAACAGCAATGGAATTGGGCGGAGTTGCTGTAAAAGGAGCAAGTTAAAGCCAGCAAGATAAACTATCAATGGGGCATTGATACACTAGACTACTACTACTGCTGCTTGAACACTACTACTACAACTTGATGTCGTTCCTGTCTCTGTGATGAGGCGAACACGCGAACACCATGATCGACTACCAGGTAGAGTACTACTAGTACCAGGTAGTAGTGGTACCAGGTAGTACTCTACTAGCTAGGTATGGTATTAGTTACCAGTAGTCTACCAGCCAGACAGGATCGAAGCCGAACGCGGCAAATCTCTAATTGGTTGAAGAAGGAATTCTTGAATCCTAAAAAATGGTGTTGGCCGTCGAGAGCCAGGTGATCCAATTTGGGTCACTCATCAGAATTCAAATCTCCGTCATCACCGCTGAAAATCTAGACAATTCTCAGAATAAAACTTTCCATGTTCACCTCTGATGCGCCAGCATTTCTAAATCTGGGCAATTCTTCCTAGAGTAAGCCAAGGATTCTTGCACGCCTTTAACATTCAAATTCTTGGCGGACCGCAGTATGCGAACATAGTGCTGATATTCTGCTGTAAGGGCCCGACAAAGCCGTCGTCGTCCTTTACTACTCAAATCTCGCGTCTGGGGATGCACCAGACTGGATACGTTTCGCGCAGATGCTACTGCTTCTCGTACCAGCGAATCATCTACGAGTACGCTATCAAGAGTGTCCTTTCCATGATGAGGCCTACCATTTTCCTCCGGTAATCCGCTGAGTTGTTGTGTTGCTTTCAGCAGCCTATTGATGTTTTTCCAGTCTTGCCATAAAAACTCTTTGCGTGTAGCATAAATAACAGTGTTACTGCTGTTATCGTGAAACGCACTATTGCCTGCACTTTTGTCAGATAGCTCCACCGGTAGAAGCGACAGGATCTTGCCGTAATTGAAGTACAAATGTGTAAATTTTCTCACACGCGACTGTAGAACGGCTCGAGCCAGATGCTTGCATTGTTCAACATTCAAGTGACGAGGGATGCGATTGGGAGGAAAATGATATTCGTAATCTGTCAAATTGTCACCCACAAAATCGACAAAGATTTCCAACGAGGGAAAGCACCGGTAGGCTAGTTGTTTCAATAGGAGATCAGCTTGTTCAGGAGCACTTAACTTTCCCGTTTGCTGGTAGTGGGCGTTCTCGTTAGCAAGCTGATTGTTGAGTGGATGATCGTAGGAAAATGCAGAAATGGTTCGATCAAAGGGATCTCGTAGGGATAGAATGTAAAAAGAATGGGAACGCGAGGGTAAAAACTGAAAGTCCGGGACTGTGCGTGGAATTTAAGTGGCCGTCGGATAGTTGTAGGGCGGTAGGGAGAGTGGGTGAAACAGTATGAGCTCTGGCAGGTGGTATCAATACTTCCAAATTCGACGGAAATATATAAAGAATACAGAGTGCATACCGTGATAGTAGCTGCCAACCAAGTGGGATGCCATGGATTCAGGAGCGGGAATTCGACGGCAAGGCTTTGGCAAAAAGGAGTGACAACCATTCCGCAATAGGAGCGACAGAGTGGATCCAGCCGTCTTTCCAATATGTACAAAAGCACCCATTGTCGTCAAATTTGCAGTAGTTGGTGATGAGTCTCCTTGCGGCATAGTTGATTTTCTAAGATTTTCATGCAGAAATTGTGGTGGTAGATACAGATTAGGTCCTAAAGCATTGGTAGTGGTTAACTCGGAAATACTTCGTATAACGTGCGTCTTATTGGGCAAGTTTAATTCTGCATCTCGAATCATTCTGGCTGAATGATGGAGATTTGAAAGGAAGGTTACAAAGCTGAGGATGATTACCAGAGTAACAAGAAAAGATGAAGGCCGAACGCTTGTTGTGCCAGAGAGTTGCCAGCGGAAACCAGCTATTAATTGCCTCTTTCTGTTCTTATGATTCCTATTAGACATATTTGTGTGTCTATCTTCTACAATGAGGCCAGATCAAGATAACGCAACGTACTCCAATGTACTGTCACGGTGGTAGAAACAATTCTAGACTGATCCATCTTGCTAATATGAATGAGTCTACCTACTATTCCGTACTCCTCCTCTGTTGTTAGCTACGGTAGTACTAATAGATAGTAGGTGTGTACTACTGTACTACCAGGTAGTAGCTACTCCTAGTAGACTTCTCGTTACCGTAGCTAGCTACACTAGTAGTAGGACTAGTAGTAGTACCACTCATTCACGGCAGCCAAGTTAAGTTCGCGCCATCAAATTTACGATCGCCCCGAGCTATCAATATTACGAAGATTCGAATTTGTTCTTCTTACTGTTCACAAGCCTCAATGGCCTTAACTACTCCTGCAGAGACTCCTTCAGAACGAGGCATGCTAAACTCTGCTATCATCAACAAGATCAGCATAGAGCTTCGCTTACATTGACAACCTAGAACCGATACTACTACTACCAGTAGCTACCGTATCCCAGCAAATCCCGTGTAAACGGAAGAATCCTAATAGCAAAGAGAGCCACACATTGAGTGTTTGTCACGATCAGCTTTTTCCAACCCGAATCCGAATTCGTATTCGAAACCTCATAGGTGTGGCTGTGTTAAAAAGGCTTTATCATTACTAGTACTCTACCTGGTATTGCTGAGCAAGACGCTAATGAATACCAGTAACACGTTGCGATAATAATGCCGCGTGCTAGAAAGTTGACTACTAGTTCTGATATTTTCGGCGGCTATCCCAAACCTGCTAGACACGACTTATTTCTACTGCATCTAATAGTACTCGACGAGTACCACCAGCCAGTACATGGGAGTACTACTTACTACTACTAATCTACTACTACTACCATAGCTAGTAGTAGTAGAGTAGCTAGTAGTAGTACAAAATATAATTTGTTGGGCAAGACAGTTTTGGAGCTGCTAGCTGTGTTGGTTGTTGGTTGCAATTGGACAGCATTTGCTAAGCAATACAAAGTACAGAGTGTAATACAAGTTAATAGTTTCATTCCATCATTTCTCTTTACTACCAGTTACTGTTTTTAAAATATTGTTTCAACATTACAATACCTGCGTCAAAATTGTATTCTAGACCAGCTATGGGCTGCATACAATTTGTAGCCCATAGCTGGTGGGAGCGACACAAAAGTTGTCCACCGCTGCGTCTTTGGTTGCAGCTTGCAGCTACTATCTCGGAAGTGTCATCATACTCGGTATTCGATGAAACTGTCCTCGAATTTCATCTCCTCGTCCTCTTCCAAAGCTAGCTGCATTTGGTTTCGAAAGGCGTTCAATCGGATCCGTTCGGTAGACGTCCAGATTTGGTCTTTCATCACAGCTGAGTAGTCCCTGTGCGATGGTATTAACGTTACATTGACAGTTGGACAAAAATTAACACGGCAGCTTGCCCTGGATGGTAGAGATGTTTGGCACGTATCGTGTTTTAATGGCTGAGTTGTGCAAGCCGGCACATCGCTCATGGAATGATCACTGGAAGAACTGTCCTCATGTTCGTCGACGTCGACGTCAACATTGAAATCATAGAAACGTGTGTTACAGTCACAGACATTGCCGCACATCATTACAGATGAGGGAGACACAGATCTTAAGTAAGGTCTGCCATCTGCTAAAGATGATCTCAGAAATGGAACAATTTGTACGGGTGCTGCTGTGTGAGCTGATGAAGCGGCCGCGACTGTCCGACAGGAGGGTTTTTCTGTCAAACTAAGAAGGCAGCTGTAGGAGAGGCAAGTATGTAGCCTACTTTGATTAATCATTTCGCTGAATGTAAATAATTGTCTACTCCGTTGTTTAGAGACTTGGCTCTGTTTGGCTTGTTTTTATTTATATTTTATTTTTGTTTTGTGTGTAAACCAAAACCCAGAAACCGAAGAACAGGATAAAAAGCACAGCTGTCAGGCAACACCACGCACCACTAAAATAACATACCACTCGTAAGACGCAAAAATAAGTATTTGCATTGGGGTCGGACAAAAGTGCACGGAGTATATTTGATTCCGGTGAGAAGTAGACACGGAAGAAGGACGAAGGCCCTTTTAGTTCATTAAATCTTTCAGGATGTTTGGTGGTGCACGTTCAGTTGCTGAGATAGTTCGCATCGCATCCTGTGAGCGAGTTGCCGCAACCACAGCAAAGTAGCGGTACCTGGTACCTGGTAGGGTCTACTACTACTAGCTAGACTACTCCTACCATAGTCGATTGAAACGATTGCTGACGGGATTGATTATTTGAGTCGTGTCGAAAATGCAACTTCCTCAGACCTATCGTGATGATCCGCTCCCAAGGTTCATGCATTCCGTAGGTTATTATTTTAATGCACGGTGTGAGAGAGTCCGTAGAATATTACAATTACTTTTATTACCTGGTACCAGGTAGTAGAGTAGTACACGGAGTAATTTTACAGCAGGAACGAACAAATGAATGTGCAAAAGATCACTTCCAAACTTTCCGCGAGCGCATCGCCTACTAGCTAGGTGCAAGTCTACATACGTTGCTTTGTTTTGTACCCTGGTAGTCTAATATAGCACAAATGCATCATTTAGTGATCGCATCAAGCATTGCATCTGACCATTATAATTATGGCAGTTAACGTCTTGCCAGGGAGTGAGCGGCCCGAAATCGGTATAAGACAAATTGATAAGGATCACCCTTTTCAGTTGTAGCTGCATGCTGCAATAAAGGCGTCACACCGGCATTGAATGCAAGCAGGTTGAGATTACGTTCCCTCAACTCGTTTGTCCTTGCGTACCAGTACATGGCCGTGAGATTGGACAATGGATCACCCCGGTTTGCTGTACAAATTGATTTGCGCAAGCACAGGCATTTCCGAATTCCTTTTACTAGTAGCAACTTTCAATCACCCGTGTTGTGGGACATCTCCTCGAGACGACGACGAACAGTACGATCTTGTGGATCTTCCAACGAAATAGAAGAAGCCGTGGGGCGCATATTATCAAGAGATCGCTTGCCCTTGCTATCGTCAAAAAATGCTACCAAGGGTTCTAGTTGTAGTTGGTGCGGACAGACTTGTTCTTGTTGGTCTTGTTGTAGCTGATATTCTTGCAAAGCCTCCATCGGAGAAAAGGGTATTGGTTCCATCATGATTGGGTCGTAGACATCTATCTCATCATTAGATAGGGACACATCATAAAAGTGATCTTGTTGTTGCGGGCATTTTTGATGTTGTTCTGCTTCTTGCTGTTGCTGTTCGTTAAAGCAATGTAGTGACTTCTGTTGTGATTGATTGCAATGCGATTGCGGTAGCTCGTATGATTGGAATGGAAAAGAATCACAAGAAAGTTGATCCGACCCTCTGCAGGAAAAGTTGAATTGATTGTTGTCATTGCTGCCCATCATCAAGTCTCCTTGGTTGCTGGTCAGTCTTCCAGTAGAATGGCTATTCGTTCGTAATGACACGCCCGTGGAAGTCATTTTTCTATCATCATAATTGGAAATATCTGGACGAAGCTTTGCAGAAGCGGAAGAAGCTACGAAGGCCTGGGCTACTGCTGGAACCGAATAGGCGGTAGAATAATCCCGCTGTCCTTGAGCCAGCGCCAGATCTCTTGGAACAATGGAGCACCGCTGTGCGAGAGAAGCCAGCGAACACGGATCATCACAACTCCGTTGGGCTTCGACGACTCCCTGGACCATCATTTGTTTCCGACATTGACGCTCTAGTGATATTCGAAGCTCCAAACCTCTCGTGTGCTCCTCTGGGCAAGCTTCTGGATTAACACGTAGAAACCGGCAGAGATCCCGCGCCTCTGATCGCATCCCCTCAATGTCAGAGGGACTGTACCAAATATCGTTGCGAAGCTCATCGCTAAGACAGGCCAGTGAGGCAATACGGACCTCCATTCTCTTATCGTGAAAAGAAACTCTGCCATTTGAATTTGAAATAGCTTGCAAAGGTTGCAGTAGCGGTTGTGTCTGCTGTCGTTGCTGGTCACTATTGTGTGGTCTTGAATCCAATCGTAACTCATGCTGCTGTTGTTCTTGTTCTAAAAGCTCCTGTTGATCATGTTGCGGCTGTTCTGATAAGGATATCTCTGATCCGCTCCCTATCAGTGGCTCGGACGCTGAGGCTGTTGCTGTTGTAGCCTTGGTAGATTCTGAGGTCATCGTTGGATAAGCACTTACTCTCACCGCAGACGCAGACGGTTGTTCGTTCAGAGGCGGAGTGCAGTGCATATCTGCAGGCTCTATAACGGCGCAAGTCCGTGTTGTGGACATTTTGCGCCGGGATACTCACCGCCCGCCCGTTTCCAGTTGCTTTTAATTTTTAATAGACGACGTATTGTAAATTGCTACGTACAAGTACAGTGGTAGCTGGAAAGGTTCTGGGTAGCTAGCAAGCTGCTGTTTGCTGGAATAAGAGGAGGCTGTCCTAGTGACGGGTTGTTGAAAGCACTTCTATAGACTCAAGTGAGATCTTTTGTCGATAATGGTGATGAAGTTGACTTGACTACTTCAGGTAGGGTCAACTACTGCTGCTACTTGTTTTGGTACTACTAGAGTAGTAGTCACCATCATTAGTAGTAGTACTCTTCTAGTCAGTACTACCAACCAGTACCTGGTACAGTAGTTTGCCTTTCACACAAGAATTCAATGTGCAAGCGCGACGATTGACTTCTCTCTGGAGCGAGATGACTGGCAACGAACGAACTTGCTGTCAGCTGAGAAAGTTCGCGACACGTGTGCATTAAGTCTTTTATCGGTACTGTATAATTTTCAAGCCAAAAATCGGTTGTACCACTGCGACCGACCAAGCACTACCAGCCAGTAAGTAGCAATGGTACCAGGTACCTAGTAGTCTACTCTACTTGGTAGTGCATCCAATCATAATATTATCATCTGAAATAAGCGTTTTTAAAGTAATATGGAACACACATTGGTATCATTCTTTTTCCAATCCTGCGCATCGATTGACCTGCAGCTACTGTACTGGTAGATAAAACAACAACAACAACAACAACAACAACAACAACAACAACAACAACAACAACAACAACAACAACAACAACAACAACAACAACAACAACAACAACAACAACAACAACAA
>Ga0210036_1003668_pt1 | contig 14868 bp, 18 predicted proteins | sample CryGeymeta201515_FD_185469 | JGI IMG/M metagenome (GOLD analysis project Ga0210036, IMG submission 185469) | Groundwater microbial communities from Crystal Geyser aquifers in Utah, USA - Crystal Geyser metaG 2015-15 (SPAdes) (version 2) | ecosystem: Environmental > Aquatic > Deep subsurface >...
CGGGCTGAGTTCGCGCAGCCGCGCCGCCGGGCTGACGATGATGCGGTGCGCCAGGACGGACACCGCCAGCGCTTTTATGTCATCCGGCAAGACGTAATCGCGGCCATCCAGCGCAGCGCGCGCCTGTCCAGTGCGGAAAAGGCCCAGGCTGCCGCGCGGGCTGGCGCCCAAGTAAACGTCGTTATTCTGGCGCGTGCGATTCATCAAATCCACAATGTAGCGCTTGACCGGCGAGGAGATGTAAATTTCCTTGATCGCTTCCATCGCCGCCAGCAATTCAGCCACTTTGATGACCGGCGCGAGGCTCTCGATCGGGTGTCTCAGTTGCTGGCGTTCGAGCACCTCGATCTCGTCCAGGGGGTTGGGGTAGCCTAACCGGACGCGCAGCAGGAAACGGTCCAATTGCGCTTCGGGCAGCGGGAAGGTGCCCTCGTACTCGATCGGGTTCTGGGTCGCCAGGACCATGAACGGGCTGGGCAGACCGTGCGTTATCCCATCCACCGTGACCTGGCGCTCTTCCATCGCCTCCAACAGGGCAGCCTGCGTCTTCGGCGTGGCGCGGTTGATCTCGTCCACCAGCACGATCTGGGCAAAGATCGGGCCATTGCGGAACTCGAACTTGCGGTTGGACTGGTTGTAGATCGAGACGCCGGTCACATCGCTGGGGAGCATATCCGGCGTGAATTGCAAACGGTTGAAGGTACAGCCCAGCGATTTCGCCAGGCTGCGCGCCAGCACCGTCTTGCCCACGCCGGGCACATCTTCGATCAACACGTGGCCCTGGCACAGCAAGCCTATGACGGTCAGCTCGACCGTCTGCCGTTTGCCGACGATGACGCGTTCCAGGTTCTCGATCAAACGTTTGCTGAAGGATTGGATGTCGGACATAATTTTACCCGTACTTCAGGCCGGAACCGGTCAAAACCACAACGACCGGATCGGCCAAATCTCGAATGGTCTGCGCCAGGGCAGACCAGACGATGGCCGAAGTTGGCTCGACGTAGAACCCAAGCCGGGCGAGCGCGTCACGCCCAGGCAGGATATCTTCTTCATCTGCAGCGACGATCATCCCGCCCGACTCTTTCACGGCTGCAACCACCGCCCCGCCGCGCAGCGGGAAACTCACCCGCACCCCCTCGGCCTGTGTGCTGTTTTCTGGCACGTACCCAGATCTCTCGACTCCCGCCGTGAACATAACCCACAGCGGCGCGCACGCCCGCGCCTGAACGCCAATCAGCTTGGGGGATGATCTTATATTACTGGCTATGCGCAGTGCATCAAAACCGCGCGCCAGACCGAGCAGCAAACCTCCCTGCCCCGCAGGAACGATCACCGCGCCGGCCATCTGGTTGTCCAACTTCTCGAAGATCTCATAGGCGGCGGTAGCATAACCAGGGATGTTGAAAGGCAGATAAGCGTGGCTGGCATAGCTTGCACCTGTATCAGCCGCTTTTTTCACGGCTTCCGCCACGTCCGTGCGCGTGCCAGGGACCAGCGTCAGTTCCGCGCCGTAAGCTTCGATCTGCGTCCGCTTCGGGCCGGAGGCCGATTCGGGCACAAAAATCTGCGCTTTGATCCCAGCACGGGAGGCATAGGCCGCCAGTGAAGCCCCGGCATTGCCGGACGAGTCTTCCACTACTTCGCGGATGCCGCGCGAGCGCAACCACGCGGCGATGACCGCTGAGCCACGATCCTTGAAAGAACCGGTCGGGTTCAAGAATTCGCACTTGAAGGCCACCCGGCGGCCGAAGGCTTCCGCCCAGACCAAAGGCGTGTTCCCTTCACCCAGCGAGACAGCTTCAACATCATCCGGCAGGCCGAAGGTATGCCGGTAGCGCCAGATGCCCGGCTGAGAGCAATCTACCTGGGCAGGGTCGAATTTCAGTGGCGAAGGCGAGTCGTACAATCCGCCGCAGCTTGGACAACGATAGGGAAACCCCTCCGGGGGATAAGCCTGGCCACAGTTGGTGCAAGAAACGTCAAAGAGCATACAAGCCACGCTTCACTCGCCTGGCGTTGGGAAGTGATCTCCTTCGACCCAAAATTCACCGTTTGGGCCGAACTCCTTCTTCCAGATCGGGACGATTTCCTTCAAGCGATCTATCCCATAGCGAGCCGCCTCGAAAACGCCAGTGTCGCGATGGGCAGCCGTGCAGGCGATCAAGACCGTCGGCGTACGCGGATAGAGACGGCCAACGCGCTGAACAATTGCGATCCCTTCCACGCTCGGCCATTTCTGGCGGATCTCTTCGGCGATCTGGCGCATCTTCGCCTCGGCCATTGGCTGATAGGCCTCGTATTCCAGGTAGAGGGTATCGTGGGAATCGCCGCGTGAGGCCTGCGTCGAGCTATGCCGAGACGTCACGCCGCGTACCATGCCGGTAAAGATGGCCGCGGCGCCCGTCGTTGGAAGTGTGATTTTCTCGAGCAGGGCGTCCAGGTCGAGTTCATCCTCTGTGATAACAATGATAGTTGGGGAATTCATTAGTTTCGTAATTCAGTGGTTAGCCGCCGCTGACAGGCGGGAACATGGCGACCTCAGCAGCCTCAGGGAGGATGGCTTCGTCGAAGGCATACTCGCGATTGATCGCCACCAGCACGGTTTCCATGGCTTGCCTGAGTTTTGGATAATCACGAGCGAGCTTATCTTTCAAGCCTTGAACGGTCATGTCAACCGGCACATCTACTTCGATGGATTTGCTCCCTGCCGGGTCACGCAGGGTGGCAAAAAAAAGCACTTTAACTTTATTCATCTTTCATCTTTCATCTTTCATCTTTCTGCTTTCATCCTTCCAAAACCACATCTCCCGACCGACCGCCGTGCTTCTCGACCAGGCGGATGTTCTGGATGCGCATGGTCTTCTCGGCGGCCTTGGCCATATCGTAGACTGTCAGCGCGGCGACCGAGACGGCGGTCAGCGCTTCCATCTCGACGCCCGTCTTGCCGACCGTCCGGACAGACGCGGTGATGACCACGCCGGGCAGGGACTCGTCCAGGGAGAGAGTTACTTCCACGTGGGTGAGCGGCAGGGGATGACATAACGGGATCAGGTCCGAGGTCCGTTTCGCCGCAGCGATGCCGGCGATCTGGGCTACAGTCAGCACGTCGCCCTTTTTCAACGTCCCGGCGCGGATCAAATCCAATGTCTCTTTCTTCATGTGGACTTCACCCTTTGCCACGGCCAGGCGTTCGCTATCCGGCTTGGCGCCCACGTCCACCATACGGGCGCGGCCGGCAGCGTCGAGATGGGTCAATTTTGGAGCAGTCATAGCCGAATTATACCCGCTGAAAGCGGAGTGCAACATCTCCAATGCTGCTGCGCAGTCGGGAGACTGCGCACTCCGTATGCTCAGATGTTATAATCCGCCTGCTATGGAAGCGACCCTTCGCCCCCCTGACGGGGGCCAGCCCCCAAACTACGGGGACAGGCAAGCTCAAGTCAGCAGCCAGACCAGCGGGTACACTGTGCGGGTACCCGTGTACGAAGGGCCGCTCGACCTGCTGCTGCAACTCATCGAGCACGCCGAACTGGACATCACCGCCGTGGCGCTGGCCCAGGTCACTGACCAGTACCTGGCCTACATCCACGCCATGCAGGTGCCAGCCGACGAAATCTCGGCCTTCCTGGTGGTGGCAGCCAGGCTGCTGCAGATCAAATCCGAGGCGCTGCTGCCGCGACCGCCCGTACGCGAACCGGGCGAGGAAGACTTGGGCGAGGCGCTGGCGCGCCAGTTGATCATCTACAAGCGCTTCAAGGAAATCGCCAACCTGTTGCTGGATCGCCAGGAAAAAGGACTGCGGACTTACCTGCGCGTCGCCCCGCCCCCGAAGGTGGATGCCCGGCTGGACATGAGCGACATCACGCTGGCCGACCTGCTGGAGGCGGCCGAGGCCATCTTCGCCGAGGAGCAGGACAAGCAGGCGCTGGAGACGGTCATCACCGCCCCCAGGATCACCATCCGCGAGAAGATCGCCCTGATCGCAAAAGCTATCCAGAAGGGAAAAACAGCCAGATTCGACGATCTGATCGGCCAGAATCCGACGCGCCTGGAAGTGGTGGTGACTTTCCTGGCGCTGCTCGAACTGGTCAAGCGCTATGCCGTCGCGGCGCGCCAGGAGGGGCTTTTCACCGAAATCGAGATCGAGCAGTTGGAAGATTGGCGCGAGGACGAGGAGTTCGAGCTGGAGTTCGAGTAACACCTGCATCGAATTGCCCGAATTGGACGAATTCTACGAGTAACCTCTGCATCGAATTGCACGAATTGGGCGAATTTTTTTCTGCTATCGCCGCCGGGAAAACCAGCCCCAAACTGACAATGCAATCACCGCGCCGAGGGCGTCAATGCCAATGTCCACGAGCGAGGCATGACGTCCGGCGACGAACAATTGGTGAAATTCGTCAGTGCAGGCATACAGGACGGTCAATAACCAGGCATAACGCGCTTCGACTACGCTCCCCTTCGGTTCGCTCCGCTCAGCGCGCAGACTCCACAAATAAGTCAACGCCAGCAGGCCGTAGCCGAGCATGTGTCCGCCCTTTTTGATGAGCGTATCCGCCCAGGCAAAGTTCGGCATCTCATACGAGGGGATGGACGAGAAAGCGAAGATCGTCACCATGATCGAGATGGCGGGCAGCCAGCGGCGGATGAAGGCGGGAATTCCAGGCATGGGCGTGATTGTATCGCGGATTCTGTGGCGAGAGATGATATGCTCACGTAACGGAAGGTTGTATAATTGGGGAGAGGTGCCCTATGACCGTTTATTCCACATCACACTCGAAAAACGCGCGGCAAGTCAAAGAACTGGCGTCCCTTTATGGAAAAGGCTACGTAAGCGATGTGACCGCGATAACGCTCGACAAGGCGCTTGACTTCGAAGTCAGCCGACTCCAGATGCAGTTGGATGAAATCCAAAGAGTAATGGCAGACTACGAACGACAATACGACATGACATCCGCTGCGTTCTTCGCGAAATACGAGTCAGGCCAAACAGACGACCGTATGGATTACGTGGAGTGGGCGGGATTATTCCAAATGGCGGGTCACTTGCGAAAGCAGATAGCCAGGCTCTCCGACAAAGACAAAGCATGAAACCCGTCAATTATCTAGAGTCGGTCAAAGATCGCCTTGGATCTGATTCTTTTCTCTCCGGATTCAGAATTATCCGTGAATACAGCAACCCTGAAACAGCCCATATTCGCGCCCGGATTATCATTTCAAACGGAAGTTATCTAGAATTCTACGAGTACATCGAACAGGTTGGCAAGGGGGAACTACAGATAAAAACCTACTCCTATCATTGGGCAGATAAAGATAATCGCCTCATTCGTCGATGGGATAATACAAAGCACTTCCCCAAACTCAAAAACTTCTCGCATCATATCCACGATGGCGAAACGGGAGAAGTAACATCGGGAAAGCCCATTAACATTTTTGAAGTGCTAGATGAAATTGCCGCGTCATGTTGTCTCAACGGAGAAGGCAGTTGAGATGATAAAGTTGACAAAGATGCAGATCGAGGTGGCGATGTTCGCGGCGGGAATTGGGACGTTGGAAGGTTTGAAAGTTGGAAAGTTGGTCGAGCAAAACACGGATGTATAATTGAGCTATGAACGAAAACAAGGAAATTGAAAGATTGCGTAAAATTGCCGATAAACTGGCTACACTCGACTTGCATATAAAAACTCAGGAAGAGATTAAAGCCGAGATACAAGCCATGCAGGAACGCGCTAAAAGCATGAGCAAGGATGAAATAGAAAAGCAATTTGACGAAGCGTTAATACAGGCTCGCGCGCAAGCCGAAGAAACTGGGATTACAGATGAAGACATTGATGCGGAGATTCGCGCCGTCCGCCAAATCAAGTCAATCAAGGAAGTGCTTGCTGGATACGAAAAGCAATACGACATGAGCACAATTGACTTCTTTAGAAAATACATTTCAGGTGAGACCGGCGACGACATGGATTTTGTCGAATGGGCAAGCTTGGCGCAAATGCTTGTACACCTGCACGATTGATCGTGTGACGTGTCCTTTCACCCTCCCATTTCAAATGCGACGAGTCCCCTTCGCGAAGCACCCCTGTGGGGTTCCCATTGGGAGAGGGCTAGGCTTGCACTGAGCGAAGCCGAAGTAGGGAACATGAGTCTGAAGGTTTTCATCGAATCCATCCTCCCCGCCATCGAAGCCGAACTCCAGCGCCAGGTTGCACGGCTGGACGAGCCGCGCACGCGCCCCTTCTACGAGATGCTCACTTATCACATGGGCTGGACAGGCGAAGGCGCGGGCGCGGAGGCGCAGGGGAAACGCATCCGCCCGCGGCTGGTGCTACTCACCACAGCCTCATGTAGCGCAAATTGGCAATTTGCGCTACCTGCCGCGGCCTGCGTGGAACTCATCCACAATTTCTCACTCGTCCACGATGACATCCAGGATAAAAGCGACCTGCGGAGAGGCCGGCCCACGATCTGGAAGAAATGGGGAGAGGCGCACGCCATCAACGTCGGCGACGCGCTCTTCATCCTGGCGCACCTGTCGCTGTCTGAGTTGAAGGACAGGTTCGCGGCGGATGTGGCGCTCAAGGCCGAGGCTGTCATTGACCGGGCCTGCCTGGACCTGACGCGCGGCCAGTACCTGGACATGTCCTACGAAAGCCAGCCCGGCTTGACCGTCAAGGATTACTGGCCGATGGTCGCCGGGAAGACGGCTGCGCTGCTCTCGGCCTGTACGCACATCGGTGCGATCCTGGGCGGCGCAGACGAATCGACCCAGGAGGCTTACCGGGATTTCGGGCATTATCTCGGCCTGGCCTTCCAGGTGCACGACGACTACCTGGGCATCTGGGGCGACAGCGCCCTGACGGGCAAATCCACTGACTCGGATCTGGTCACAGGCAAAAAGTCCCTGCCGGTGCTGTACGGCCTCGGGCAGGATGGGCCGTTTGCGCGGCGCCGAGCCGAGGGTCCGGTCAGCGCCGAGGAAGTCCCAATTCTGGCCGAGCAGCTTATGCGCGAAGGAGCGAAAGTCTTTACCCAGGAAACCGCCGACCGAATGACCGACCTTGCGTTGCAGTCCCTGCGCCAGGCCAATCCGCAAGGAGAGGCGGGAGAGGCGTTATTCGAGTTTGCCAACCGGCTCTCGAACCGCCAGTCTTGACACGCTGATTCGGGCTGGTATAATCACTTTAGCGCGCGGGTGTAGTTCAGTGGTAGAACGCTTGCTTCCCAAGCAAGATATCGTGGGTTCGAATCCCATCACCCGCTCTGTGGATGAATTGATGAGGAAGGCTGGTAACATGACCTTTTCCTTGTTGAGAAAAAATCGGGAACTATGCCCGATTTTTGCGTTTAAAAGGCTATGGACATTGCAAGGTTGTTTATGCAAATAGTTCACCTGAAAAAGGAACCTGGTTTCTCCAAGAAACCGGGTTCCTGGGGAAAAGTCTCAAGATGGTACAATCAGCGCGAAGATGTCCACCACACCAGATTTGACCATCATCGGCGGCGGACTGGCTGGCAGTGAAGCCGCCTGGCAGGCCGCCCAAAGAGGGCTGCGCGTGCAGCTCTACGAAATGCGCCCAACCGTCTCGACCGGCGCGCACCAGACCGGCGACCTGGCTGAGCTGGTCTGCTCGAATTCGCTCGGCTCCAGGCTGCCAGACCGGGCCTCGGGCGTGCTCCAGAACGAGCTTCGCCGCCTCGATTCCATGCTGCTGGAATGCGCCGAGGCAGCAGCCCTGCCGGCTGGCAGCGCCCTGGCCGTGGATCGAGCCGCCTTCTCCCGACTGGTCAGCGGGCGGATCGCATCCCACCCGCGCATCGAAATCCGCCGCCAGGAAGTGACCGGCATCCCATCCGGCCCGGCCATCCTCGCCTCCGGCCCGCTGACCTCCGCCAGCCTCTCGAAAGCCATCGCGGACCTGACCGGCGAAGAGCATTTGCATTTCTACGACGCCATCGCGCCCATCGTCAGCCTGGAATCAATCAACATGGAAGTCGCCTTCCGCGCCTCGCGCTATGGTAAGGGGGAACAAGACGAGGGCGACTACATCAACTGCCCGCTCACACAAGCGGAATATGAGGCCTTCGTCGCGGCGTTGATTTCAGCGGAACGCATCCAACTGCGGGATTTCGAGAAAGAAGTCGAGGGGGGCGTCAAGGCTGGCGCGCACCATTTCTTCGAGGGCTGCCTGCCGGTCGAGATACTGGCGCGGCGCGGGCGCGAGGCGCTGGCCTTCGGGCCGATGCGTCCGGTCGGCCTGACCGACCCGCATAATGGTAGCGCAATCGGCTACCACAGCGGAAAACGCCCTTACGCCGTCGTCCAGTTACGCCAGGATAACCTGGCGGGCAGCCTCTACAACCTGGTCGGCTTCCAGACCAACCTGACCTTCCCCGAACAAAAGCGCATCCTGCGAATGATCCCAGGGCTGGAGAAGGCTGAATTCGTCCGCTACGGGCAGTTGCACCGCAACACGTTCATCGCCGCGCCGAAGGTACTGCGCCCCAGCCTGCAATTCCACCGCCGCGCCGACCTGTTCTTCGCCGGTCAGATAACGGGCGTGGAAGGCTATCTGGGCAACGTCGCCACCGGCCTGCTGGCTGGCTGGAACGCGGCCCGCCTGTTGCAAGGCCAATCCCCCATCACGCTGCCAGTCACGACCATGCTCGGCGCGCTGTGCCATTACATCACCCACGCCGACCTGGCCGACTTCCAGCCGATGAAGGCCAATTTTGGCATCCTGCCTCCACTGGAGACAGATCAGCGTATGGGCAGGCGCGAGCGGGCAAAAGCCTACGCCGAACGCGCCAAGCTGGATCTGGATCGTTTCCTGGAAGAATTAGAGGCTGTCTAAAAAGCTGTCACCCTGAGTGAGCGTTCTTCAGCGAACGAAGAGCCTGCCCTGAGCCTGCGAAGGGGTCTCCCTCTTTAGAGGGGATTCTTCGGGCACACCGTCCTGCGTTCGGTGCAGGGAAGTGCGCCCTCAGAATGACAGGAAGTGGCAGGTTTTCCGTCGTTATGAGACTTCGACTCTCAATTCACATTCTCGTAACCCTCTTCGGCCTGATCCTGGCTGGACTTTTGGGTTGGTACGCGGCAAAGGCATGGGTTTTTCCTTACACCCCTTCCGGCGATTTCGATGGGGAAAAGGCTCTGCAATACGTGCAATACCAGACTTCACTTGGGCCGCGCACGCCCGGCAGCCAGGCACATGAGCAGGTCGTAAAATGGATACGGGACGAGTTGGCCTCGGCGGGCTGGCAGGCCGAAGTCCAGGAAGCGGCGCGGATGGGGCATCCCATCCAGAATGTCGTCGCCCGCCGGTCGGACCAGCCGCCGCAGATCATCCTGGCCGCGCACTACGACAGCCGGCTGGCCGCCGACCGGGACCCGGATCCAGGCAAACGGTCCGCAGCGGTGCCGGGCGCGAACGACGGCGCTTCGGGCGTGGCCGTCCTGCTCGAATTGGCCCGCGCCCTGTCAGGTGACAGCCTCCCGGTCTGGCTGGTATTTTTCGACGCCGAAGATAACGGCGACCTGCCCGGCTGGGACTGGCTGCTGGGTTCGCGCGCCTTCGTCACCGCGCTCGACCAAAAACCGGGCGCGGCCATCATCCTCGACATGATCGGCGACGCGGACCTGAACATCTATTTCGAGAAAAACTCCGATGCGCAGATCACGGCGCAGATATGGGCGCAGGCGGCCAGGCTGGGTTATGGCGAGGCGTTCATCCCTGTTCCGAAATACAGCATTCTGGACGATCACATCCCGTTCATCCAGGCTGGAATCCCGGCTGTGGATATCATTGATTTCGACTACCCTTACTGGCACACCACCGCCGACACCGCCGATAAGGTTTCGGCAGGCAGCCTGCAAGCTGTTGGTGAGACGCTCCTGGCCTGGATTTCGGAACAGGAACGCTAAAATTAACCGCGAAGCAGCGAAGGACGCGAAGTTTCATCAACTTCGCGAAGGTTAATCTTCCTTGGCGGTCTTCGCGCCTTCGCGGTTTAGAAATCGAAACGTTTGCGGATTTACCCAAGAAGCAGTAAACTTAGTCTGTATAAGCATCCAAAAGAACCTCGCCCGATTCCGAACTGGCCCGGCTTCTCGGCCTCGAAATCAATCAGAAAGAGGAATCCTGAGTGGCAAAAAAAGTCCCTGTTCCGACCACACCGCCGCGCGAGCGCGCCTTCCTGGTCGGCGTCGAGCTATACGGTAGCCATACATCGGGCCACCATCCTGGTAGCCAGACTGCAGGCTACCACTTTGCCCGGAAGCGCCTCCTTTCGCTCGAAGATTCGCTGGCCGAGCTGGCCCTGCTGGCGGATACGGCCGGCCTGGAAGTGGTCGGCGAGCTGACCCAGAAGCTGGATCACCCCGACGCGGCAACTTTCATCGGCTCCGGCAAAGTGACCGAGCTGAAGGCGCTGGCCGAAGAGACGCTGGCGCAGGTGGTCATCTTCGACGACGAGCTCTCGCCGCGCCACCAACGCGAGCTGGAGCGATTGCTGGGGGTCAACGTCCGCATCCTCGACCGCACGGCGCTGATCCTGGATATCTTTGCCCAACACGCGCACACCAGCGAGGGTATGTTGCAGGTCGAGCTGGCGCAATACGAGTACTACCTGCCGCGCCTGACCGGCGCCTGGACGCACCTGGCGCGGCAGGCCGGCGGCGGGGGCGGTCGTTCCGGTTCGGTCGGCGGGGTGGGACTGCGCGGCCCGGGCGAAACGCAACTGGAAGTGGACCGGCGCAACATCCGCAGCCGCATCGCCCATCTGAAGCGCGAGCTGGAAAAGGTGCGCGCCCACCGGGGTCGCTCCCGCCTCCAGCGCAAGCGCTCGCGCATCCCCATCGTGGCTTTGGTCGGCTACACCAACGCCGGTAAGTCCACGCTGCTCAACCGGGTGGCAAAAGCCGACATCTACACGGCCGACAAGTTGTTCGCCACGCTCGACCCGACCACGCGCCGCGTCGAGCTTCCCGGCGGGTACCAGGCCCTGTTCACGGATACCGTCGGCTTCATACAAAAGTTACCCACCACGCTGATCGCCGCCTTCCGCGCCACGCTGGAAGAGATCACCGAAGCCGACCTGCTCCTGCACGTGGTGGATATTTCACATCCCAACGCCAGCAGCCAGGCGGAATCTGTCCACCAGACTCTGGCGGAAATCGGCGCCGGGCACGTCCCGGTGCTCACCGCCCTGAACAAAATAGACCGTCTTGCGGACCCGCAGGCGGCGCGCGCCGCCGTCCAGCATTACCCGCAATCCGTGGCCATATCCGCCCGCACCGGCGACGGCATCCCTGACATGCTGGCTTCCCTGCGCAGCGCGCTCTACGAGACTTATACGCCCGTCCTTGTGCGCCTGCCCTATCAGCAGGGAGCGTTGATCTCACTGTTCCACGAGGCCGGCCAGATCGAGCGCGTGGAGCACGGGCGCGGCAGCGTGCTGATGGGGGGACGCATCCCCGGCCGGCTGGTGGCGCAGTTCAACGCATGGCAGGTGAAGCCGGGCGAAGGTCAAGAGGAACACAAACATGCAGTGGCTGAATAGATCCGTGGATAAACTCTCGGAGTTCCTGGCTCACCGCAAAGGTCTGCTGCCGCTGTCCGGCATCCTCTTGATCCTTGCCAACTACGTTCTTCAATTCCTGCCGCTGGGCTGGATCAGCACAAGCAATCTGTTCCTTCACATTGGACTGGTCATCGCCATCCTCGGCCTGATGCTGGCCTGGGCGCTGTGACCCTGTCGAAAGCCATCATGGTTGCTAATTGCGCAACCATGATCGCACCCGATCTTCCCCTGAGAGAAAAGGTTGATATGCCTGATCGTCATAGCAAGGTTATCGGTTATTTTGCCTATGCTTCGCCTACGGAAGTCGTTTGCACTGGCGAAGCCTGTGTCATCTCAGGATCTCAACTTGCAATGCAAGAATACATTTCTGAAATAGATCCTGATAGGCGAAAGAGAAGAACGATCAAGAAAACCCGCTTTGGCGAAATTATGAGGGGCCTCCTGCTTGGCGCAGCCTATGCTTTCGACGAAGAGGCGTACGGGAGGTTTTACCCCCTGGCTAAACAAGAAGGTCTGGCTGTCGTTGAAGCAGACTTCAAGAAACACCAAGACGAAGGGCTGAGGTTCTTCATAGTCCAGTTGAAAGGCTCATAACCCCGATGACGAGCCGCAAGACAAGAAGCAAACCGAAGCCCCAGAAATCACACCCAATACCAGGCCTCGTACCTGGTATTCGGATGAAAGGAGGCGTTCGTTACGACCCTTCGGTCAATGGATTTGTAGCAATCGTCCATACTTGGGATAACGTTCTCTGTACTGGTGAACCTCAAGAATGGCACTCGTCGGAAGTATTTCCAACAGAAGAAGCCGCTATGCAATATTACATGGCCAACATTCGCCCTACATTGGAACAAATGGCCGCCCAGATGACGAAATCGGGCAAAGGCGTCATTCGTCGTAAATATAAACAGTAAGTCAGTCGAGGGGGCTTTTGACGGCCATACCACCTCGCTGGAGGACGTGGGTGTAGATCATGGTAGTCTTTACATCTTTGTGACCTAGCAGTTCCTGAATAGTGCGGATGTCGTAGCCATTTTGCAAAAGTTGGGTGGCGAAAGAATGGCGGAAGGTGTGCGGGGAGACGGGTTTATCCAACCGGGCGGCAAGGGCGGCCTGCCGGACGGCTTTTTGCAGGACGCTTTCGTCCAAGTGGTGTCGGCGAATGACGCCGGTGAGCGGGTCCACGGAACGCTGGGAGGCAGGGAAGATGAACTGCCAGGCCCATTCCCGCCCGGCGTTGGGATATTTGATGTTCAACGCATAGGGCAGGGCTGCTTCTCCATAGCCTTCCCGCAAGTCTTTATCGTGTAAAGCTTTGACATCCTGCAAGTGGGTTTGCAGTTCTGCCACGATGGAGTCGGGCAGAATGGTGAAGCGGTCATCCTCGCCTTTGCCGGCGCGGACGATGATCTGGTGATTGCCAAAGTCTATATCTTTGACGCGCAGGCGCAGGCATTCGTTGAGGCGCAGGCCGCTGCCATACAGGATTTTGGTCATCAGGCGGGGATTGCCGCGCATCTGGTTGATGACAGACAGGGCTTCGGCATGGGTCAATACAGTGGGCAGGATCTTCGGGCGGGAGGCGCGCACCAGTTCAGGGGGCAGGTTGATCTCTTTTTGCAGAACGATGCGATATAAGAAGAGGATGGCGCTGAGCGCCTGATTCTGTGTGGAGGCGGCCACCTTGCGTTCGGTGGCGAGATGGGTGATGAAAGCCTGTATTTCTTCTGCTCCCATGTCCTTTGGGTGGCGTTTTTGGTGGAAGAGGATGTAGCGTTTGATCCAATCCACGTAGGTTTGTTCGGTGCGGTAGGAATAGTGTTTGGTGCGTAACACGTCGCGCACGACATCCAGTAGTTTTTTCCCCTGCGGGGATGATATCCCTTGCGGGGACGATGCCCCCTGCGGGGATAATATGGGTTGTTCGGGCATTGCATTTTCTCCACGATTTTGATATACTGATTTCAGTTTACCATCCTATTTTAACCGATTGCGGCCTAAATGCCTAATTGAATTTAGGATGTTAGGCGGCCTGTAGACCGCCCATAAGCCGTTAACCCGCCAAACGGCGGGTGAACACATAGTTCGGCGCGTTTACCACACCATCACCGTTTCACATTCATGGAGCATCTACTTGGAAGATAAACCTGAAATTACCACATTGCTTGAACGAATAGCGATTGCGCTAGAAAAAATAGCGGATTCGCTTGATGTAAAAGACCTGCCGAGAATTGACTTCGATACGGGCGATTTGATACCATCTGTTTCTTCCGAATTAGAAGAGTCTACGCTAGCCATCAATGACATCACTAAATTACAGAATTTCCTCTCTTCACGCGGCATTTCGATAAAGACGATACCACCTGATCAAGAGAGTGACGAAACTCTCGATAAAATAGCCTTATTTATTGGGAGCAGGCTTGAATCAGTCAAGGGCGTTCTCGATTCCATAAAGGCGAATATGAATGCTGGAAGAGCATTTAGCCTGAATCTCAGAAACGAGTCGCAACAAGCCGTTGCGGATACGACCAATCTGTGTACTAATCTTTACAACCTCGCATTTCTTACAGCATATCGCTATCAGAAGTCTCCCGCATATCAACTATATGCGACCCCAAGCACCGCACCCCGAGCATTGAACTTTTACTCTGGGCAATGGCTAGAACGATTCGTGAAAACTCAAGTAGTTTCACTACTCCAGAGTAAATCACTTGAATTCTCATATGTGTGCAATGCCCAGATTTCGCTACCAAACGGAGATGATTTTGAACTAGATATGGTGTTTGAGACGGAAGACGTAATCTTTTGGCTAGAAGCCAAAACAGGCGACTATCGTAAACATATCGAGAAGTATTCCAAAATGGCAAAGATTATTGGGCTAGACCGCTTGCATACGTTTATGATATTGGCAGATGGTGCGGTAACTGACAATCTAGCCCAAGACTTGAGCGATTTATTCGGAATGACAGTAGTGCGGATTGAAAAATTTGCAGAACAATTAACAAAGGTGTTACCTGAAAATCGTGACACGACAATTCAAAACGGAACTACACCATAGATTGCCGCCCAACAACCGCTTGCACACCGACTTGGGGGGATTCTGCCGGTTAATTTGAACTTACGGCATCCCGAAGTCTGGTTCTGATCCCGTTGGTGATCCCAGCCCACCCCCAAGCGGGTGAAGCGGAGCGTTGAACTAAGCGCTTCGCGCAGGGGGGGAGTTTTCCCCATAAAGGTCTTGTAAAGCTACATAGATTGCTTTCAATCAGGTTATATTTCCTGTATCGG
>Ga0210036_1003672_pt1 | contig 14851 bp, 14 predicted proteins | sample CryGeymeta201515_FD_185469 | JGI IMG/M metagenome (GOLD analysis project Ga0210036, IMG submission 185469) | Groundwater microbial communities from Crystal Geyser aquifers in Utah, USA - Crystal Geyser metaG 2015-15 (SPAdes) (version 2) | ecosystem: Environmental > Aquatic > Deep subsurface >...
CGGACCATCTGCTTTTCCCGAGTCCCGAGTCCATGCCCATACTCCGCTTGCGCTCACTCGCAACCAAGTGCCAGCAGCACTCGCACCGGCGCGAAACTGCGGCGGTGCTCGGGGCACGGGCCGAGGCGGCGCAGAGCATCCAGATGTGCCGGGGTCGGGTAGCCGTGGTGCTGGCAAAAGCCGTAGCCGGGGTAGCGCGCGTCGAGCGCGTCCATGTGGCGGTCGCGCGCGACCTTGGCCAGAATCGAGGCGGCGCTGATTGCCGGTTCACTGCCATCGCCACCGACAATGGCGCGCGCCGGGCACCCCAGCGCCGAGGGCAGGCGGTTGCCATCGATCAACGCCAGCGTGGGTTGCTGATGCAGGCCAAGCAGGGCCGCGCGCATGCCATCGAGGGTGGCGTTGAGGATGTTGATCCGATCGATCTCGGCCGCCTCGACAAAAACAATATGCCACGCCAGTGCTGCGGCGATGATCTGCGGATACAGTGCTTCGCGCCGCGCCGCGCTGAGTTTCTTCGAATCATCAAGTCCGCGCAGTGGTCGCTGTGGGTCGAGGATGACCGCCGCCACACTGACCGGGCCGGCCAGTGGCCCGCGCCCGGCTTCATCGACACCGGCGATCAGGTCACCGGGATTCACCGCCGTTTGGCCAACACGGCGAGCACCGCATCGGCTGCCCGGGCACTGGCGTCAGCGCGCAATTGCTGATGGATGGCGTCGTAGGCAGGCCGCAGCGCTTGCGCTGCAGCCGGTGCTTGCAGCCACGGCAACAGTGCGGCGGCGAGTGCCGCCGGTCGGCAATCGTGTTGCATCAGCTCGGGCACCAGCAGCCGGCCGGCGAGTGCGTTGGGCAGGCTGTAGCGACGCACCTGCATCAGTCCAAGACGCATCACCAGCATATGGGTGAGCGCGGCGATGCGGTAAGCCACCACCATCGGCTTCTTCGCCAGCAATGCTTCCAGTGCGGCGGTGCCCGAGGCCAGCAACACCGCGTCACAGGCCAGCAGTGCGGTGCTGGCCTGGGCATCGAGTACCCTCGGCCTGGCAGCCAGCGTGTGCCGCGCGAGCACGCTAGCAATGGCTGCACCGCAGGCGCCATTGGCAGCGGGGATCAGTACCTGCAAGTCGGGGATCGCATCATGCAATTCGGCCACGGTATCCAGGAAGGTCGGCAGCAGGCGCTGTATCTCGCCCACCCGCGAGCCGGGTAGCAGCGCCAGCACGCGCGCATCATCGCGCAAACTCAACTGCGTGCGTGCCGCTGCCTGGTCGGGCTGCATCGCATAGGCATCGGCCAGTGGGTGACCGACAAAGCGCGCATCCACACCATAGTGCTGATAGATCGGTGGCTCCATCGGGAACAGACACAGCACGCAGTCGGCACTGGCACCGATGCGCTGTGCGCGTTTGCTGCGCCACGCCCACAGCGACGGGCTGACGTAATGCACGGTGGCGATGCCGCGCGCCTTCAGACGGCGCTCGAGGGGCAGGTTGAAGTCGGGTGCGTCGATGCCGATATACAGATCGGGCTGCCACTGTTGCAGACGCTGGTGCAGTTGCCGGCGCAGACGCAACAGGCGTGGCAGGTGGCGCAGCACTTCGCTCAGGCCCATCACCGCCAATTCACTGCAATCATGCCAGGCATCGAAGCCGGCAGCGCGCATCTGTGGGCCACCGATGCCGGCGAACGTCACGTTGCCGAGGCGTTGCTGCAATGCGCTGATCAAGCCGCTGCCAAGGCCATCACCGGAGGCTTCGCCGGCCACCAGCGCAATCCGCAGCGGGCGGGCGTTGGCGGCGATCATGGCGGTCAGCGCACCAACGAACGCTGGCTGCGATCGATGAAATCGAGCAGCAGGCGGACATCGCTCGAGTGTTCCGCTTGTTGTGCGATCTGCGCACGCGCCTCGGCCAGCGGCAGACCCGACTTGTAGAGCGTGCGGTAGGCGCGCTTGATGGCCTGGATACGCTCGCTGGAAAACTCGCGCCGGCGCAGGCCCTCGCTGTTGATACCGTGCGGCTGTGCGTAGGCGCCGGCGACGGTAACGAACGGCGGCACGTCGCGGTTGACCACACTGCCCATCGCGGTAAAGGCGTGTGCGCCGATCTGGCAAAACTGATGGACGAGGGTGAAGCCGCCGAGGATCACCCAATCGTCGATCAGGCTGTGGCCGGCCAGTGACGAGGCGTTGGCGAAGACGGTGTGGTTGCCGACCACGCAATCATGCGCAATATGCACATAGGCCATGATCCAGTTGTCGTCGCCGATCCGGGTGACGCCTTGATCGTCGTCAGTGCCGCGATTGAAGGTGACGAACTCGCGGATGGTGTTGCGATCGCCGATTTCCAGCCGACTGGGCTCGCCATGGTACTTTTTGTCCTGCGGTTCACCGCCCAGCGCCGCGAAGGCATGGATGCGATTGTCACGGCCGATGCGGGTGGGGCCGTCGATCACCACATGTGGGCCGATCACCGTGCCATTGCCGATCTCAACTCCCGCGCCGATCACGCAAAACGCACCGATACGAACATCCGGAGCGATACGCGTGTCCGGATCGATGCACGCGCTTTTGTGGATCATGGCGCGTCACGCTCGGCACACAGAATATCGGCGCTGGCAACCTCCTTGCCATCGACGAGAGCACGGGTGTTGTAGTGGCCCATGCCGCGAAATGAGCGTTTGAGATCGACATCGAGCAGCAGTTGATCGCCCGGCGACACCACGCGCGCAAAGCGCGCCTTGTCCACTTTCACCAGGTAATACAGTTTTTCCGGCGCATTCGGGTCGCGTGGCAGGTTGGACAGTTGTGTCAGCAGGCCGGCAGCCTGTGCCATCGCTTCGATCACCAGTACCCCGGGCATCACCGGATAGCCAGGGAAGTGGCCCTGGAAAAACGGTTCGTTGATGGTGACGTTCTTGATTGCCTGCAGGCTGACGTTGCGATTGAACGCGATGACCCGGTCGACCAGCAGGAAGGGGTAACGGTGCGGCAACAGCGACCGGATACGGGCAATGTCAAGCGGCAGGGTGAGCGGTAATTCGATGAGCGAATGCGTCATTTATTCGGGTCCGTTTCATGGTCGGCAGGCTTGCGCTGACATTCGCGCAGCAGTGTGTCGAGGTGCTTGAAACGCACCGCATTGCGCCGCCACTGTGCACTGGGTTGCAGCGGCGTGCCCGAAGCGTATTCGCCCGCTTCATGCAGGCTGTGCGTCACCAGGCTCATGGCAGCAATGGTAACCCGGTCGGCGAGTTCGATGTGGCCGACAATGCCGGCGGCCCCGCCGATCAGGCAGTGTTGGCCGATGCGCGCCGAGCCGGCGATGGCGACGCAACCGGCGATCGCTGTATGCGCGCCGATCCGCACGTTGTGGCCAATCTGCACTTGATTGTCCAGACGGACATCGACTTCCAGCACGGTATCCTCGATGGCGCCGCGATCGATCGTGGTGTTGGCACCGATCTCGCAATCATCAGCCACCAACACGCCACCGAGTTGCGGCACCTTGAGCCAGTGGCCGTCAGCGCTGGCAATGCCAAAGCCATCGCCGCCCAGTACCGCGCCGGGGTGGATGCGCACGCGTTGCCCGAGGGTAACGTGTTGTACCAGCGTTACCCGTGCCACCAGCACGCTGTTGCGGCCGACGACACAATCCGTGCCGATGATGCAGCCCGGTCCGATCACGGCGCCGTCCTCGATGATGCTGCGCGCCCCGATGCAACACAGCGGCCCGACATGGGCGCTGGCGGCGATCTGTGCAGCATCGGCGACCACGGAACTGGCATCGATGCCAGGCGAATCCGTGACGATCGGCTCGAACAGTGCGGCGACACGGGCATAGGCGGCATACGGGTTGTCGCAGATCAGCGTTGCGACCGGGCAGGCGGCGGCATCCTTGTTGTGCAACAGCACGGCGGCAGCACCGGTGTTGGCAAGCTCACGGCGATAGCGTGGGTTGGCCAGAAACGCGATCTGGTCGGGGCCGGCGTTGGCCAGTGTGGCAACACCGCGAATCACCCGCGCGGCATCGCCGCGCAAATGCAGGCCAATGGCATCAGCGACCTGTCCCAAGGACCAGTGGCGCGGGTTCACGGCGTGCGGCTTGACGTGAAACAACGCGGAGCGTTTCCTTGTCCCCCTCTCCCTTCGGGAGAGGGCAGAAGTGAGGGAAACGGCAGGGCGAGAAGATGCTTCATCATTGGTGATGGTCAATCGCCATGTCTGTCAGAAACGGCCACCGAAGGTGAATTGCAGCTGTTCGGTGCGGTCGCCATCCTTGGTGCGCAGCGGTTTTGCGTAAGAGATCACGATCGGGCCCACCGGCGCCTGCCACTGCATCGACACGCCGGCGCTGGCACGAAACTCGCTGAGCGACACCGCGTCGATATCGCGGAACACGTTGCCAAAATCGACAAAGGCGCTGATGCGGGTGGATTCGGACTTGAACAGGGTGGGGAAGATGAACTCCACGCTGCCCACGGTCTTGACCGAGCCGCCGATCGGCTGCAAGAAAGTGCTGAGTGTGGCGGTTTCCTGTGGGCCGAGGGTGTTGTCCTTGAAACCACGCACCGAGTTGGTGCCGCCGGCAAAGAAGTTTTCGAAGAACGGCAGTTCCTTGACGCTGCCGTAACCATCGCCATAGCCCAGGTTGGCCGAGGTTTGCATGACCAGCCAGCGCGACAGCGGCCACAGCTTGGAGAAATCGTAGGTGGCGCGGTAGTACTCGGCGGTCGAGCCCGGCAGCGTTGCTTCAATGCCAATACGCTGGAACGTACCGCGGGTGGGCACGAAGAAGTGATTGCGCGAATCGCGCGACCACGCCAATTCGGTGCGCCAGGAATGGAAGGTGCGGTTGCCGACGCGATCGATGAAGTCGACCAGCGAATCCGGGGTGAATCCGCGGGCGACGAAAATCTGGTTGCTGTCGATGCCGAACGCCGCCGAGAAACCATCGGTCTCGCTCAGCGGGATGCCGAAGGTGGCGCGCGCCGCAGCCTGCGTGGAGTTGAAGTTGGCGGTATTGGCATCGCCAGAGTTGAAATCGCTGAAGCGGATGTTGTAACCGACCGAAACGCCCGAATCGGTGAAGTACGGATCGGTGAAGCCGAACGAGATGTTCTTGGAGAAGGTGTTGGTGGAGGCCGACACCGACACCGCATTGCCGGTACCCAGGAAGTTGTCCTGGCTGACGGCAACCGAGAAGGTCAGGCCGGCGAGCTGCGAAAAGCCCAGGCCGAAGACAAACTGGCCGGCGCTGCGCTCCTTGAAGCTGATCGCAACATCGACCTGATCGCCGACGCCCGGCACCGGCGTGGTTTCCACTGCAACGTCCTCGAAGTAGCCGGTTCGCTGCAGGCGCACTTTGGAGCGATCGATGGCGGCCTGCGAGAACCACGCACCCTCAAACTGGCGCATCTCACGGCGCAACACCTCGTCTGCGGTCTTGGTGTTGCCCTTGAACACGATGCGGCGCACATGCACGCGCTGGCCGGGTTCGACGAACAGCTTGACGGCGAGCATCTTCTTTTCGTTGTCGAACGTCGGGATCGGGGTCACCTTGGCAAAGGCATAGCCGATATTGCTCAGTGTGTTGGTGATCGTATCCGAGGAAAACTCCAGTACCCGGCGCGAGAAGATGTTGCCGGCGCGCAGCAGCACCATCGACTCGATCTGCGCTTTCGGCAGGATGGTGTCGCCGGTAACCTCGACCGAGCTGACGCGGTAGATTTCGCCTTCCTTGATGCTGGCGCTGACGAACACATCCTTTTTGTCCGGGCTCAGCGACACCTGCGAGGATTCGATCTCAAACTGGGCATAGCCGCGGTCGAGATAAAACTCGGAGAGTTTTTCCAGATCGCCGGACAGTTTTTCGCGCGAGTACTGGTCGTCGCGCCGGTACCACGACAGCCAGTTGGAGGTGTTCGATTCCCAGCCATCGCGCAGGGCTTCTTCATCGAATTGGGTATTGCCGACCAGGTTGATATGGCGCACGCGCGCCGCCTTGCCTTCCTTCACCACGATCGTGATATCGACACGATTGCGGTCGAGTTCCGCGACGCTGGGCTTGATGGTGGCGGTGTACTTGCCGCGGTTGTTGTATTGCCGGATCAACTCCTGAGTGACCCGTTCCAGGTCGAGCCGGTTGAAAGTTTCGCCCTCGGCCAGGCCGATGTCCTTCAAGCCTTTCATCAGGTCATCGGTCTTGATGTCCTTGTTGCCGACCAGGGTGATCTTGTTGATCGCCGGACGCTCGGTGACCGTGACCACCAGAATATCGTTCTGGCGTTCGAGCTTGACATCATTGAAAAACCCGGTCGCGAACAGTGCGCGGATGGCATCGCCGGCCGCCTGGCTGTCGAGCGTCGAGCCGCGCTCGATCGGCAGATAGGTGAACACCGTGCCGGCGGCGATGCGTTGCAGGCCTTCAATGCGGATGTCCGAGACCACGAACGGCTGCATCGCTTGCGCCGATGCGTAATGGGGTATGGCCAGCGCAGTGGCGAGGGCAATGGCGAGAAGGCGGGGTTTGGTGGTGCGCATCATCCGTCGGATCCGAATAGGCGGGTGGCGTGATGCCATCCCGGGGTGTGGCAGGTTGGGTGGCGGAAGCCGCAAGTGCCAGCTCCCTGGGTCTCAATCAATGATGCGCACGATGTCGCTGTAAAAGGCCAGTCCCATCAGGCCGACCAACAGCGTCAGGCCGAGGTATTGGCCCGCTATCATCGCACGCTCGCTGACCGGCGAGCCCTTGACCAGTTCGATAAGGTAATACAGCAGGTGCCCGCCATCCAGTATCGGGATCGGCAGCAGGTTGATTATGCCAAGGCTCAGCGACATCAGCGCCAGGAAAAACAGGAACCACGCCAAGCCCAACTGCGCCGAGGCGTTGGCATACTGGGCAATGCTCAGTGGGCCGGACAGGTTGTGGATCGAAGCCTTGCCGGTAAGCATCTGCCCGAGCATGGTCAGGGTGCCGCCGGTGAGGCGCCAGGTCTCGCCGAGGCTGGCAAACAGCGCATCCACCGGGCCGTGGCGAAGTACCGTGTCATAGGCCGCTGCGGCGGCCTGTGGGGTAATGCCGAGGATCCAGCGCGGCGTGGTGCTGCTGTCGTCGCGGCGCAGCGGGATCGCCAAGGCCAGTGCGTCGGCCGCACGACGCACGACGATTTCCAGTGCTTCATCCGCCCGCGCTTGCGCTTGAATGGCAGTGCTGACCTGATCCCACCCGTCGATGGGCTGGTTGCCGATACGGATGATCCGATCACCGGGCTGCAAGCGGCCAACTGCAGCACTGTCCGCCGCCACGCTGCCGATGACCGCCGGCAGCAGAAACTGGCGTGGGGTCAGGCCAACCGCCTGGATGACACGCGCTGGCAGGGTATCCGGTGCGAGGCGATCGAGCGCCAACGTGCGTTGCAGGCGGGTGCCGGATGCCTGCTCAAACGCGATTTTTACCGGTTTGCGCTCAACCGCAGCTTGGCTCAGCGCAAAGGCAGCATCGGTCCAGGTTGGGGTGTCCTGACCGGCGATGCTGAGCAGACGGTCACCATGGCTCAAGCCAGCGGCAGCGGCAATGCCCTCGGCGCGGCCGACCAACGGCAGGTAATCGGGCTTGCCGACCAGGTACATCAGCCACAGCAGGGCCACACACAGCAGCAGATTGAATACCGGCCCGGCGGCGACCACGGCAATGCGCTGCAGCACCGGTTTGCGATTGAACGCATGGGGCAGGTCTTCGGCGCGTACCTCCTGCTCGCGTTCATCGAGCATCTTGACGTAGCCGCCAAGCGGAATCATGGCGATTTGGTATTCGGTACCATCACCGCCCAATCGCCGCCACAGCGGTGCGCCAAAACCGACCGAGAAGCGCAGCACCTTGATGCCAAACCTGCGCGCGACCCAGAAATGGCCGAACTCGTGAAAGGTCACCAGAATGCCGAGGCTGACGATCAGCCACCACACCGAACCGAAAAATGTCTGCATGCTCAGAGTGCTTCCATCAGGGGCAATTGCTGGCTGGCCGCCTCGCGCGCCGCTCGATCAGCGGCCAGCAAGGTGTCGATGTCGGTTGCCGCGGTCACCGCCACCCGCTCCAGGGTGCGTGCGATCAACTCGGCAATGCCAAGGAAACGCAATTGCCCCTGAAGAAACGCTGAAACCGCCACTTCGTTGGCGGCATTGACGATCGCGCCGGCCGTGCCACCCAGTTGCAGTGCATGGTAAGCCAGATCGAGGCAAGGAAATGTCAGCCGATCGGGTGGCTCGAAATCGAGGCGGCCCAGACGCGCCAGATCCAGCGCGCCGACTCCCGATTGGATCCGCTCGGGCCAGGCCAGCGCCTGCGCCAGCGCGGTACGCATGTCCGGCTGGCCGAGCTGGGCCAGCATCGAGCCATCGGCATAATCGACCAGCGAATGCACGATGCTTTGCGGATGCACCAGCACTTCGATGCGCTCGGCCGGCATCGCGAACAGCCAATGCGCCTCGATCACCTCCAGCCCCTTGTTCATCAAGGTGGCGGAATCGACCGAGATTTTGCGCCCCATCACCCAGTTCGGGTGGGCACAGGCCTGATCGGGCGTAATCGCTTGCAGATCGGCGCGTTGCTTGCCACGAAATGGCCCGCCCGAGGCGGTCAGCAGCAGCCGGCGCACGCCTTTGAGCCGTTCGCCGGCGGTGTCGATCGGTGGCAGGCACTGGAAGATGGCGTTGTGTTCGCTGTCGATCGGGATGATCTGCGCACCGTTGCGCGTCGCGGCATCGATCAGCAGGGCGCCGGCGAGCACCACCGATTCCTTGTTGGCCAGCAGCAGCCGTTTGCCAGCTTGTGCCGCGGCCAAGGTTGAGCGCATGCCGGCGGCACCGACGATGGCAGCGATCACGGTATCGGTATCGCTCGCCGTGGCCGCGGCGACCACGGCATCGGGCCCAGCCAACGGCTCGCTGGCGAGGCCAGCCTTACGCAGGCCGGTGGCGAGGGCATCCAGCAAGGCAGGGTCCGCGATTACCGCCCGCCGTGGCTGGAACTGCCGGCACAGTGCGAGCAACCCATCGACGTCGCGATGGGCGCTCAGCGTGGTCACCGTAAAACGCTGCGGGTGGCGGGCGATGACGTCCAGCGCCGAGCCACCGATCGAGCCGGTGGCACCGAGTATGGCAATGGTACGTTCAGCCCTCATGACCTTGCGCTCACAGGCCGAGCAGCAGTTTGAACACCACGAAAATCGGCAGCGCCGCGAGCAGGCTGTCGATGCGATCGAGCACGCCGCCGTGGCCGGGAATCAGTGCGCCGGAATCCTTGCTGCCGGCTTGCCGCTTGAACACGCTCTCGAACAGATCGCCGAATACCGAGAACACACCAGTGACCAGCGCCAGCAATGCCAGCGCCGGGATTTGCAGCCAGCCCAGCGCCAGCGCCGGTGCCGCCGCCAGGCTGATCAACACGCAACCGGCAAGTCCGCCCCACAGCCCGGCCCAGGTTTTCCCGGGGCTGATCTGCGGCGCCAGTTTGCGCCGGCCCCAGCGGCTGCCGGCGAAATAGGCAAAGCTGTCGGCTGCCCACACCGCAACCAGCGCCAGCAATGCCCAGCGTGGCCCCAGCGCGCCATCGCCATGCAGCAGCAACAGCGCCGACCAGGCCGGAATCGCCGCCAGCGAGCCGGCCAGCAGCTTGATCGCAACCGACTGCCGCGAGTGGCCGGCGAAGGCCCCGGGATAAGCCAACCACAGCGGCACCAACACCCAGAACACGCTACCAACCACCACCACCGGCAGCGCCAAACCGAGCCAGGCCGACCATACCAGCCAGCACATCACCGCGATGTTGGCGGCGAGGTAGGCCAGCCGCGCAGCGCGGCTTTGCAGGCCAATCAAGCGGGTCAATTCCCACAGGCCGAGCAGCATGACCACACTGCCCAGGCCGCCCATCCACGGCGTGGGCAGCCACAGCACGCAGGCGATTGCGGCGGGCAACAGCAGCAGTGCGGTGAGGATTCGTTGGCGCATCAGCGGTGGGTTCCTTCGACGATCTGCTCGTTGGTCAGGCCAAAACGGCGCTCGCGCGCGGCGAAATCCGTCATCGCTTGCGCAAGCACGCCGGCATCGACATCGGGCCACAATATCGGCGTGAACCACAACTCAGTGTAAGCCAGTTGCCAGAGCAAAAAATTGCTGACCCGGTGCTCGCCACCGGTGCGTATCAACAGGTCAGGATCGGGCAGGTCGGCGAGGCACAGGGCGTTGCCGATATCGGCTTCGCCAATGTCGGCGGCGTGCAATTCGCCGGCGGCTACTTGCGCTGCCAGCCTGCGCGTGGCCTGCGTGATGTCGGCACGTCCGCCGTAGCCGGCGGCGATGCACAGGTTGAGTGTGGTGTTGTCGGCGGTCAGCCGTTCCGCATCGCGCATGCGTTGACGCATGGCATCAGGGAATCGATCGCGCTCACCGATGAAACGCAAGCGCACACCGCGACGATGCAATTCGTCGACTTCGCGCTCCAGCGCACGCACAAACAGATTCAACAACGCGCCAACTTCCTCCTTGGGCCGTTGCCAGTTCTCGCTGGAAAACGCGAACAGAGTAAGGGTTCGGATACCGGCATTCAGGCAAAAATCGATACACACATTGACGGCGCGCGCACCTGCGCGATGGCCCACGGTACGCGGCCGCTGCCGCTGCCTGGCCCAGCGGCCATTGCCATCCATGATGATGGCCAAATGGCGTGGAATACACGCGATGGCATCGCGGTGCGGGGGCATGGTGGTCATGGCGGGCGATGAGCGCAGGCGCGCTCAAACCGCCATCAGTTCCTGTTCCTTGGCGCGCGCCACCTCATCCACGTCTTTCACGAAACGGTCGGTAAGCTTCTGGATTTCGTCCTCGCTGCGGTGCGACTCGTCCTCGGTGATGGTTTTTTCCTTCAGCAACTCCTTGACCTGATGGATGGCATCGCGGCGGATGTTGCGGATGGCGACCTTGGCGTTTTCGCCCTCGTGCGAAACGTGTTTGGACAGCTCGCGGCGGCGTTCCTCGGTGAGCGCCGGCAGATTGATGCGGATCACCGTGCCCACGGTGTTTGGGGTGAGGCCAAGGTCGGAGACCATGATCGCCTTTTCGATGGCTGCTACCATCGGTTTTTCCCATGGCGTGATGGTCAGTGAGCGCGAATCGTTGACCGCGACGCTGGCGACTTGCGACAGCGGCACTTCCGAGCCGTAGTAGTTGACCTTGAGGTGATCGACCAACGCGGTGCTGGCGCGGCCGGTGCGCAGTTTGGTCAATTCCAGACGCAGCGCTTCAACGCTTTTGCTCATGCGCGCCTGGGCTTCGGTTTTTATGGTGTTGAGCATGGTGGGCTCCAGCGTAAAGCCGTGGACAAGCCGGCGATTATAGGCGGAATGGCGCGATGATGGGCTTTGCGCGTGCGCCGAACCGGCGCAGCGGTGTGCGCCGTTGCGCGCTGACGCAGCGCGCAAAATCCCGGGTTACGGCCTGCGGCCTGACCCGGGCTACGACGGCGTGCGCAAACGGGCACTGCTGCACGCCAAAAACTCCCGGTGCTCTGCGCCGGTGCACCGCGGCCGCGCGCAAAATCCCGGGTTATGGCCTGCGGCCTGACCCGGGCTACCACGGCGCGCGCAAACGGGCACCGCTGCACGCCAAAAACTCCCGGTGCCCTGCGCCGGTGCACCGCGGCCGCGCGCAAAATCCCGGGTTACGGCCTGCGGCCTGACCCGGGCTACCACGGCGTGCGCAAACGGGCACCGCTGCACGCCAAAAACCCCCGGTGCCCTGCGCTGGTGCACCGCGGCCGCGCGCAAAATCCCGGGTTACGGCCTGCGGCCTGACCCGGGCTACGACGGCGTGCGCAAACGAGCACCGCTGCACGCCAAAAACTCCCGGTAGCCCGGGTTGAGGCGAAGCCGAAACCCGGGACCCCGCGCAGCGGCGGAACAGACATTGCGCTCTCCGCCGTTTTGCGCTCTTTGCGTCCTTTGCGGACCAGCGGCTTTACGATTTTCCCGAGCCCCGAGCCCCGAGCCCCGAGCCCCGAGTCCCGGCGTCAATGATGCGGTGCCAGATCGTGCTGATCGTGCGCACACGCGGTGCCGTGTTCGAATTGCAAGGTGGCGTGATTGATCGCATAGCGCTCGTTGAGCGTGCGTACCAGGGTGTCGAGGAACGCGTCGTGATCATCCACGCGCGGACGCACGATGTGCGCGGTCAGTGCCACTTCATCGGCGCCCAGCGCCCAGATGTGGACATGGTGCACTTGCTCAACGCCATCCTGCGCTTGCAAAAAGGCGAGCACCGCTTCGCGGTCGATGTGTGAGGGAACCGCATCCATCACCTGCGCGAAGCTTTCGCGCATTAGCGACCAAGCGGTGACGGCGACCACGACGCCAACCAGCAGTGCCAGCACCGGGTCGAGCCAGAACCAGCGCAGCGTCAACATGCCAAGCCCAGCGACCACGGCAGCGAACGACACCGCCGCGTCGGCCATCAGGTGCAGGTACGCTCCGCGTCGGTTCAGGTCGCTGCGTTGGCGGGCATGAAACAGCCGGGCACTGACCAGATTGATGACCACGCCGATCGCTGCGACGATCATCACCGGCAGGCCCGGCACATCCGGCGGCGCGCTCAGGCGGCGCAGTGCTTCCCACGCCAGCGCGCCGGAAAACGCCGCCAGAATCAGCGCATTGGCCAACGGTGCCAGCAAGGTGGCGCGGCGCCAACCGAACGAGTGCTCTGCGGTCGGCAGCCGTTGCGCCAGAATCGCGGCGCCCCAGGCCAGCGCCAGACCAAGCACGTCGCCGAAGTTGTGCAGCGCGTCCGAGAGTAGCGCCAGCGAATCGGTAGCCAGGCCGTAGCCCGCTTCCAGTGCGGTATAGGCCAGATTGATCAGGGTACCGAGCGCGAACGCGCGGGTGCTGCCGGCACCGTGACCGCGCTCGTGATCGGGGTGGTCGTGGCCGTGCATGGTGTTATCAGTCGCGACCGTGCACCAGGGTGCCGATGTGCTCGCCCTTGAGGATGCGCATCAGGCTGCCGGGTTCGTTCAAGCTGTAAATGCGCAGCGGAATGGAGTAATCACGGCACAGCGCAAACGCGGCGGTGTCCATCACCTGCAAATCGCGGTGCAGCACTTCGTCGTAGCTCAGGGTTTCAAAGCGTACGGCATCGCCATGCTTGGCCGGGTCGCGGTCGTACACGCCATCAACCTTGGTCGCCTTGAGCAGCAGGTCGGCATTGATTTCCACCGCGCGCAGTGCGGCCGCCGAATCGGTGGTGAAGAACGGATTGCCGGTGCCGGCCGCGAAGATCACGATGCGGCCTTTCTCCAAATGGCGGATCGCGCGGCGGCGGATGTAGTCCTCGCACACCTCGTTGATTTTCAGCGCGCTCATCACCCGCGCGTAGGCGCCGAGCTTTTCCAGCGCGTCCTGCATTGCCAGCGCGTTGATGACAGTGGCCAGCATGCCCATGTTGTCGCCAGTGACCCGGTCCATGCCGGCCGCAGCCAGACCGGCACCGCGAAAGATATTGCCGCCGCCGATGACCACACCCACCTGCACCCCGGCGCGGCTGGCTTCGAGGATTTCCCTGGCCAGGCGGCTGATCACCACCGGATCGATGCCGTAGTCCGCCTCGCCCATCAGCGCCTCACCGGACAGCTTGAGCAGAACACGGTGGTACTTCAGCTCAGGATCGGTCACGGGCGGCTCCTTCAGGGCGGGCAAACCCGTGGATTGTAGCCGCCTGTGGCAGTGGCCGTCATCCACAGTGTTGTCGAACGCGGTGCGAGCCCGAGCTCCCCACCGCGATTCCAACGCGGTGTGAGCCTGGCGGGTGAAGTGAAGTGGTGCGGAGAAGTGGCACGCAGGATGGATCGATGGGCCGAGCCGCAACGCTTGACGGCAATGTTTTTTTTGTTACGCTGACCCCGCGCTCGTGAGAGCGCGTCGCATTTGGCGGTTATAGAAGCCTCCGATTAAGCCACATCTGGCGTCATTGCGAGCGCAGCGAAGCAATACAGAATCGCGATTTTGTTGAGCATTTCTGGCTTTCCACATCGCTGCGCTGCTCGCAATGACAGCTTGTTCAGGGCATCCTTGGCCGACATTTTCTCCAATCTGAACCAGAGGAGTATTGATCATGCATATTTTTGGTTCTCGACTGGTTTTGGCTTTTCTCGCACTTGCGATGTGTGTTCCGGTTGGCGATGCGGTGGCGCGGACGCGCGCGTTTGATCCGTGTGCAAAGGGTTGTGTGACGCTGCGCCAGTCAGCGGATGGTCTGGTAGTTGCGACGGCTGTTGATGCAGCGGGGAATGTGCTGGTGAGCGATACAGCGCGGGTGGGTGCTTCCGGCAAAGTACGCGAGCTTTATTGGCCGGCAAACGACCTATCGCAGGTGTTCGAGCGTGTCGATGGTGGTTATGTTCCTGTCGTGTCCATGGAAGGTTCTATAGACGAGACAAGTCCGTTGCCAGGTGGTGGATACTTGATCATCAATCATCAAGACGGTTATGACGTGATTATCGTCATCAATCCGGATGGCACCATCTTCGAAATACGCATACAACCAACGCCTGGCAGCAGTACGCGACCAAACTGATTCGCAGGCAGCGGCCGCGGGTCAGCGGCCTCGGGTCAGAGTGCACTTTCTCGGCGATGATCACAAAAGTGCACTCCACTCTGCCCCGGGTTTTGCCAGCTACAGCTACGACCCGCTCGACAACCTGCGCAGGGCCGATCAGGGCAGCCGTCAATACCGCTACCAATACGACGGCAACAACCGCCTGACCCAACTCACCGATCCCACCGGCGCGCCGATCACCGACTTTGG
>Ga0210036_1003675_pt1 | contig 14841 bp, 7 predicted proteins | sample CryGeymeta201515_FD_185469 | JGI IMG/M metagenome (GOLD analysis project Ga0210036, IMG submission 185469) | Groundwater microbial communities from Crystal Geyser aquifers in Utah, USA - Crystal Geyser metaG 2015-15 (SPAdes) (version 2) | ecosystem: Environmental > Aquatic > Deep subsurface >...
TTCGGGGTGCCAATGGTTGCCTTCGGGTGGCCTTGGCGCCCTGCGGGCGCCATAGTTGTGATCCCCGTAAATTAGATGTTCAATTTTTTTTTTTTGGTATGTTCCTAACAGCGGCCCCGTCGGCTTGAGTTCGCAAGATACTATGGGCGCCATCTGCATGTCTCAAATAAACATTTTGATAAATTACCAGTGCTACCAGGTACTGCAGTGGCAGCTGTTTGGGTTTTAGCATTTTTTGATTTGCTCCGACAAATAATGAGTCGGAAAGGGTTTGTTGCTACTGGTACTTCTCCGAAATATTAATTCTCTCAGTACTCAAATAGTCATCAAATAGCTATTGGGGAACACTATTACGACCGGTAACTGGTAGAATAAGTCTACTAGCTAGTAGAAATAAATCAATGGCCCCTGGTGGGGGGTACGCCAACTACTCTTTTTAGAACTACAAGTATGGACCTACGATAATTGTTGTACCAGGTAACTGGAAAAATTTGATCAACCTGGTGTAGACTCCAGTACACTTTCTACAGGTCTCCCTTTTTGATGTGTACCTACTATAATTGTCATAACTGGAAATATTTGATCAACCTGGTGTAGACTCCAGAACACTTTCTACAGGTCTTTGTTTTTGAAGTGGACCTACGATAATTGTCGTGACTGGAAATATTTGACCAACCTGGTGTAGACTACAGTACACTTTCTACAGGTCTTCAAGCCAATTCACAAATTCACACCACGTCTACCAATAAGAGGTCCGAGGTCCATGCTAAGAATTTGGCATTAATTTGTTCAAAGTACAGGAGGTCCATGGACCTCAAGTTAAGTCTGATTATAGAAAACTTTAGTACTCCATTTACAAAATAGTAAGCTAAATTTTTATCCTGATTGGAATATGAGGTCCGAGCTCCCATCTGTAGGTTTGACTATACAAATTTTCAGTACGCTACTTCCAAAATAGTGAGCTAAATGTTTATCAGTAGCAGACAGATAACACTTTGAAGGCCACCCACTGGCTAGAGTGTGGCGATTATTGATTCCTGCTGCCACTTCTCTGAGGTTACCTAAAAAAGTTAGGGATAATCAACTGTTTCGTGAACATGCATGATGATGGGTGCGTTCATTTGGTTGTGCAGTAGTGTCTGTCTAACATTCGAAAACCTGAGTGGCTCCTGTCTCATTGCTACTGTCGAGTGCAGTAGCATACTTAATGCGTTGCTCTCTTGTTGCTCTCTACTTACTAGATGCCTCGGTTTCGTCGTTGCTGCAGCACGAAGTCCCGGCTTGGATGATACAAGCCAGAATATTTTTCGCAAGCTTGAAAGTCACATGGCCTTACAATACGCTAAGCTTCGACACCCATCTGGGTCTCTCTATGTTGGCCAAGAAGAGCACACTCTGCTTTCCTGTGTCGCCGAGTCATCGGCAACTGACGAAACAGCAACAAACTTCAAATGAGGAAGAAAATGCGGCCACTTCTACAGGCACGTTTGTGTTGGAATTTGGGCTAAACTGTTGATCGCTTTCGCCGGCGTGGCGATGTTAGTGTTTCAGAAGTGATGCAAAGTTGTAATCATTTCGATGGCAACTATCGTACTACTAGTCTAGTGGACATGTTCTGATTTTTTCATTCATTCCACTGAATTCATTTTGTAGTGCAACTGGTACCTGGTACACACTAGTAGCTAGCACCGTAGACGACCCTACTGTATCTGCGACCAGTTTATGCGGCATCTTTTCGCATTTATTCATCCGTGGTTCGTTGTTACTGCACCGTATGGACAACAAGACCTCGGTAGAATTGGTACAGCCTGGTACCTGGTAGGTATGGTAGTACCTGGTACCTGGTACTCTGAATCGCTACCAACCTAGTACCAGGTAGTCCTACTACTAGTAGTACCACTACCAGGTAACTGGTATTCGAAGATATCTACCGATTACTAGGTCATCAGAATTATGAATTTGAAGGAAGCGTACAAGTATGGTACCGTACCAGGTACTGTACCAGATACAGTACTTCACACTTCCAATAATAGTCAGTCTTGTATAAGGCTTTTATACTAGGTTGAAACATGAATAGAACATGTCTAAAATGTCAGATCTTACGGTACGAGGTTTCCCAGGAAGAGTTACGGTAACCTTACGGTAACAGTACCTGGTACCATAGGGTACTCTACTCTACCTACCTGGTACCATAGTGCACTTGCTTTGGACAATAATTGCAAATATCACTGGTTGCTACTCTGAAAAAGTGATTAATTTTACTCACTTATTGATGAATCCCCACCCACCAGCCACGTAGCCAGCCAACTAGTCTACTATTAGAACTGCGAAGTAGTTGTAGCCTTACCTTCATTTTCTGCAACTGATAGTATTCTGAGTGTTGTTCACTTTCACTAGTAGTCTACTCACTACTGTCACAAATTAGCTTAACAGAGCACAGCCCTTGTCAAATATATTATTTTCTTGACCATGAATCCAACCATGCAAAATGAGCCCAACGTTGGCGTCAAGGCTTTCAATCGACGAAAAGCCGCTCTCTTGGCCGCTCATGACGAGCGAGGTCCAGCTGCCAGTGCTGCACCCCAACAAAAGGTTTTAAGTTTTACCGACGACTCCGCATTGTCGATATACCTCAGAAGCAATCATTCGAGTGTCAGCAGCGAGATAAGCGAGGACAGCAGCATCTCGACTTTTGGCCGGGACGATGAGCCTACCAAAGAATCATCCAAACCAGACGTCTGTGCGAGTCAGCGTCCTTCGAAAACATGCTTGACAGTGGAAGAAGAGCTCGAATTCAGTATTCCATCATTAGATCAAAAAGCTTTGACGATGCTTAATGTTAACGATAGCCAATTCCTTCATTCAAGTACAACTTCTCCCATCCAGCCAGTGCGAGAGCCCTCCAATCCAAATCTATGTCCCAGCTTTCGTTCCTCTCGAACATGCCTTCCAACAACGAACCAGGGGAAAACTGATCTATCCAAGGATGGAGCTTCCGCAGATGCAGTGTCAGACTTTGACGTACCACCAGCCAGCATCTTAAACTCGAAGCAGCCTCTTCGCATGGCATCAGTAAAATCTTTACCGTCTCTTGAGCCCGCTTCTTCTTCTCTAATGACAGAGGAAGAAGACGGCGATGAAGCAGAAGACATTCAATCTCAGCCAGATGATGGAGAGAACGTCCTGTCACCCAACTGTACTATTCCAAAAGACAGCGAGCTCGTGGCCTTAAAGAAGAGCCTAACGGATCTGGGTCAGTGCATTGAAGCCATTGAAAAGCCAAATTACCAAGCATCCTTGCTAGAAAAGAAACGTATCAGAGAAGCTTGGGATAGTTTTATAAATTTGATTGACAGTACTCTTCTTCATGATCAATATCAACCATCCAGAAGCAAGACGAAGCTGTCGAAAGCAATCAGATCTAAAGATGTAAGCAAAAGCCGCAGTCGATCATCCGTCAACACTAAGGAATCCGTGATATCGGTGCAGTCACGAGCTTGCAATAGCGCTCCCCCTCTGTCCTCTAACGAAAAGACGCAAAGTCGTTCATCCAGCAGCCGCACGGCTATCAGGCGAAAGCATACTCGCAAGGTGATGAGTGAACGATCGGGCAGATCTACAACCTCCAAGATGCGAGAGGCCAGGCAGGGTTCATCAAAAAAGCTTGTTACGGAAAGCAAAAGCAAAAGCAAATCGACCGAATCCGTAGACGATTCAAGGTCACACCGTCGCACTAAAAAAGAACCAGGGATGCGACGATCGGTAACGACTCCTTCACGTCGAAAGCAGCGCACTTATCGGGAACGCAGTAGTCATTCTTCTGTTCGTTCCCTCTCCGTTGCTGATCTCTACAACCCCAATACCAGCCAACGTCGCTTACTGGTCCGAAAAGAACACAACAGCCGCAGAAGCATTACATCATCATCATCTGATTCCACGAGTCTTCCCATTAATAGTAACAATGATGTGTCATTGACGTCCGTGTCGAGTGTCGATACTCGACCGACTTCCAGCACTAGCGGTGGCTTGCACTTGCCGCTACTTCAACGCTATCGACGTAAAAGACTACTGGATCGGAATCGAATATCTTCGATCACTGCTACTACTATTACTGGAATCCATGAAGGGCCACAAAAGGATTCGAGAGGTTCGTCGAATGGCAAGAACCAGAAAAAAATCATGTCGCGTTAAAATCTCGCCTCAAACGCGCGCACTCGAGAGAGATGGATTGTTTTCTTTTTTTCTTGTATAGCGTTGCTTCACGACGGACAAAATACTGTAATACAAGCCGGTCACCTCATGGTAGATTCAGAAATAAAAAGATTAAAGCGATGTACTGTAGCTACTGTATGTTTTTTATGAAACAAGGGACTTCTTGTATTTACGCAAGATGACACACCCCACACCCAAGTACATGACTGGGTAGGCAAAATCCTCGTTTTTGACCAAGTCTCTCCCCTACAACTGCATAAAAGTATAGTAAAGTAAGATACCTTGAGAACAAATGTACCACTACTACGGTACATTCTGGAAGAACAGAAGCTACTCGATTACTGGTACTGGCTTCTGGCACGAGTAGTAGGTAGTTTTGGGTCGTGGCTGCAGTCATTAATTCGAATTGATGTGCTGTATGGTACCATAATATTATTATCATCTTCAAAAAAGTCATGATAATCCATACTACAGTAACTCTAACAACGGGCTCATTTAGTTACGAGTGGTACGGTAGATACTCGTCTGTGCATGCAGTTTTCTGGTTGGTTTCTGCGCATGCAGTTTTGGGGGCCGGGGGGGCTAGTAGTAGACTACTACGAGTACTCGACATAGCTAGCTAGTAGTACTACTCTACTACCTAGACTACTCCTCCGAGTACTACTACTACTACTGTAAAAGGTACTACTGCTGGTCCTACTGCAACCGAGTAATGTAACTGCTCGCTATCGCTTGCTACTAGCTAGTAGCTAGCTAGTACTCGAGTAGGTACCTGGTAGGCAGTGAAACCGTGGTAGACGACTAGAGTACTGTTCAGTGAGCAGTTGACGCACATTCCTATCAACAGAGTTGTCGTACAGCCAGTAGACTACTCCGGAGTACTTCACAACGAATTTGTAGCATTTACGCCCCCCCACACTGCTGCCTGATCTTTTAGTTCGTATTGGCAGGCAGCTATATACCACCTATAACATAACATCCATACAACACGAATACATGAAAACGAGGCTGCAGTGGGAAATACCAAGAATAAGAGAAGAGCAAAGACTGACCATGGTTTGTGATGCTCCACTCGTAGATGACTCTTTTTCGGAAGTAACAGCAGCAGCAGCAGCAGCAGCAGCAGCAACAACAACAGGAACAGCAACAACAACAGGAACAGCAACAGCAAGACCTGCCGCCGTAAATTGTCCGGAATGCCAATTGTCGTTTACGACGGACGACGGAAGCCATCGGCTTCCAACCAGTTGTCAATTTTGTCTCCACACGGTGTGTGCGTCCTGTGCCAAGAAGACTGCGAAGAAGACGATGACTTCGAAGAAGGACAGGAAGCAACAACAACAACCTAAATCATCATCATCACCGTCATTACAGCCAAGCAACCGCAACCACAATAACAATCACAATAACAATAACAACAGCAATACGTGTCCATCTTGTGGAAAAGCAGGAGGATTCTTGACGCGTCACGACGATCCAACACAGCCTGTAGTACACAATCTTTCGAAAAAGCTTTTACTGCAAATCAGGGACCTTCAAAGTAAATTGCAGCATCATCAGCAACAAATACAGAAAGAACAACAACAGCAACAACAGTCAAAACAAATTACGACAAAAACAGCAACAGTTTCTACGGAAGATTCGCCGATACGACGGAACGCTACAACGACTTCCGTCATGCCCAATATTATTTATCCGAAATATACAGAAGTTTTTCGCGGTAACATGTTCGGTCGCATTCAAAAGTGTTCTTTGGAACAGTACAAGTATGCCATTCAGTACGGCAATGGTGATCCTCATTGGGTGTCTCAGACCGTTCTGGATGAACTGTTAAAAGCAGCCGTTGCTCAAAAGCGTAAATTGGAAACCGATGAACACTATTCGGCCACTTTATGTGAACAAACACAGCAACCACCAGCACCACCACCACCACCACCACCACCAGCAGCAGCAAGGTCTCAACAGCAACAACAACAGCTGATCCGGGGACATGTTCTTCACGGATCTCACTCTGTGGGAGGTCGTCATCATTCCAATCTGCGGATTGCGAATGCTATTCATTATGATCCCGAACGAAATTACATTGGTCGACACGTTTATAAAACATTTCCAGGATTGGGATCGTTTTGGGGAACTGTTAAAGCTGTTCGGAAAGAACGGTATTACACTGTACACTGGAATGATCCTGTCACACGTATACGGTCCGAACGGATTATGGTCCAAGATTTGCCTGATCTTGTTGAAGCAGCAAGAATTCATCGTTTGGAACATCCCAAAAAAATGGCACCTGTTGTGAATTCTAATTTTACTACTCAATCGACGGTCGTTGTTCATTCTAGTTCTCGACCACAAAATCATCAACAACAAAAACACCACCACCACCACCATCACCTACAACAGCAACAGCAACAACAAAAATCGTATCGAGGAGTTCCAAGAACATCACCACGAGCTGTAAAAGCAGTTGCTATGCGACCACTACGACAAGACAATTACCGTAAAGATAGTACCAGTGCTACACTGGTATATTCAAAACGACCATCATCGTCGTCACCACCACCGCCACCGCCACCGCCACCGCCAATAGCAGAAAATTCAAACGTATCCAGCATAGAACTAATAAGATACAACAACAATCAGCAGGATCAATATGATACCATTGCTTGTGATGCTGCAAATCCTCCTCCTGCTGCTGCTGCTGCATTCGCAGTGGAACTGAAGAGTCGAGGTGTTTCGGAGTCGCCCATTTGCCTCGACGATGATTCTTCCGCCGACTACCCAAAAAGTGAAAAGAACAAAGATTGTCTTGATGGCGGTAGCGAGGGTGGTGATAACGAAGACGATGACGATGACGATGACAATTCCAATTATCGAAGCCAAACGGATTCGGATATCGAAATGGATGACAAATCGACTTCGTCGAAAATGTCCCAAGCTCTGTCCAAATCTTCACAGCAACAGCAGCACCGGCGACCACAAAATTCGACTAGGGTGTCAGCTGTTTCGATGCAGCACATCGGAGGACCACTCTTCATGCCAGTACAAGCCAAGGGTACAGGATGGAGAGGATTCGAAGAATTTGTTACGGATGACACGCTACCCGAACAGCTCATCGAAATTATTGAGTTGTTGGAATTTCTCTTTCCCGTGGCCAATCCTGAGGGTAACGAGGAATGTGGCTTTTTGTTTTGCCTCTGGGAAAAGTGTGCCCGAAAAACGAAAAGGATGAAGCTCGGACAAGAGCTAAGATTAGTGTTGCGGACCATTCAAAGAGAGGATCCCGCTTGCAAAGGGTTGCATTGGCATCGGATGAATTTACCGTTTGTTCCCCGCTCAAAATCGGACTTGGCCGATTTTATGGAATTGCTGATGAGTCTCGATATTGCACCGCGTCTCAAGGACCCGTCCGATCGATTCCGCCACTTTTCGATGAAAAATATAACCAGTGGCGATCATCCCCTGCGGCTGTTCCCGCAGGAACTCCACAAAGACAACACTAGTAGCTATCAACAATTTGTTGGGAGGAAAACGGTGTCGCCGGAATACACAACAGAATCGCTGGATGATTTCGTTGAGATAAATCTTCTCAAGAATGATGCTCTTGCACTCCGTTCAGGCGTGGCCACAAAGCGCTTCGACGACCACTACCATCGAGACAACACATTTCCTGGCCAACTGGATGATTCCCAAGATGTGGTGATTTCAGTCGGCAACCTCGAGTTTCCAAGCGCGGCTAGAGGGACTGGTTGGAACGGTTTTGATCGGTACCTTATGGACAAATATCTACCCGCAAAATTGAGGGATGTATTTCTTCTTTTGGATTTTCTTTTTCCAGGAGAAGCACCCGAGGGAAGCACTTTTGTCGATCACTTTTACGACAAGGATGCCGTGGATGGTCGTGCCCCAGCGAGAAGTTTCCGTGCCAAGATATGCTATATAAAGAGAAAGGGAGGCCCTGCGGTCAAAGGTCTAGAATGGCATTATCCCAGTACATCGCTGGTACCAAAAAATGTTCGGGACATGGCTTCCTACATGGAATTCATTATAGACTTGGCTAGGAAAGGCCGACACAAACAAGCTCCGCCGGTAGCGAAATCCAGCCCGTCTGTGTGCTACATAAAGGCTTTGAGGGGAACCAAGCGAGCCTTTAGCTGCTGCGGAGACAAGATGGAGCTTTCTGATTACATGCGAATGCCTACGGATGCCAGGGGTACTGGATGGGACGGGTTTCGCGCAAATGTCACCGATTCTTCTCTGCCCAAGTCAAGCAGAGATGTCTTGCGGCTCATCGACTTTTTATTTCCGGTGGCAGATGGTCAGCCTACTTTCACGTACCATTATTATGACAAAACTGGTAACGGAAATGGCATCCATCAATGCGTGAGTATGATTAAAAAGAAGGAAGGCGTTCACGAAGAAGGTTTGCAGTGGCACGAGCCTCATAAGCCTCTCGTTCCGTCTACTAAAGACGATCTTGCATCATATGTGGCTTTTATTTTGAGACAGCCGAACAGTCCTGAAATAGCCAATGATATTCTAGCTTTGAAACCAAAACCAAAAAGGAGACGAAAAATAACTAAGATGCAGATTCGAGATACAGGCAAGATAGCTGAATCTCTTCCACCAAAAATAAACCTACCGGCATCTGCCAGGGGAAGCGGATGGGAAGGTTTTAACAAGCATGTTTCAGATGAATGTCTGCCAAAAAAACTGCATGAAGTACTACTTCTTATTGACTTATTCTTTCCAGTTGCCGAAGGCGAGCCTACTTTCACCTTTTTTTATTATACGAAAGACAAACGTGCATCCGGAAAGGCAGGTAGAGAACTGCACAACAAGCTGTCGGAGTTGAAAAGGAAAAACCCTTCCGTGAAAGGGCTTTTATGGCATCGGTCGAATCAGCCGTTTGCGCCCAATACGAAAGAGGACTTAGCATCATTTATTGAGCTAATAATAAACTTGAAGAAGTCGCCGAAGCTTCTCCAGGAAAAGCAGTACGGAAAAGAGAAGAAAATCATCGCCCACTCAAGGAAGTGCTTGGCCGCCTGCACGACTCCAAGTAGCAACAGATTGTCTCAGGCTTGTAGTAGCAAGAAAACGGTTAAATTAGAATCTTCAGATGTAGCGTCTCTGGACGCCACTACAACAGGACATGCTGCCGATTTGTTGCGGTTGAAGAAGAGCATGGGGTTGCCAGACGCGGCATGGGGTAAAGGGTGGCGTGGATTCATGAAATATGTCGGCTACAGGTTTCCGACAGAGCTGCGTGATGTATTCTTACTCGTTGATATTTTCTTTCCATCCGTTCTTTCAGATGAAGAAGCATTTGTAATTAGAGCATACGACAATGGCGACTCACGCCAGCGTGTTTGTGAGTTACTGAACGAGGAAGATGCTAAGGGAAACGAACGCCTCAGCTGGCACAGTCCAGGAAGTCCATATGTGCCGGAGACCAAAGTTGACTTGAAATCATTCATGCTCCTACTCATGGATATCGGCCAAAAGCTCACACGAAAAGGAAGGCCGAAAAGGGCCATCCCTTGGGGCAATGTGCCACCAGCTTCAATGTATACACTCCTAGAACCCAATGTAAACCTCGTAGAGCCCCACACTCCATCTGTCTCGAGTTACGCGACGATAGATGAGCAAGAAAAAAATTGATTTGACCTCGCTCCCCTACATACAGTGTGGATTCTCTCCGAAGCATTGGAGGTGATTTTCGTCTGCCTCGAAAAGCCCAGGATGGAGGCTGGGATGCCTTTGATCATTATGCGAGCGATGATCTCTTGCCAAAAACCCTCCCGTCCATCAAAAGTGCAGTTGATAATTTATTTGTTTCGCAGCTAAAGAGCGGTGTGTCATTCAGAGAACGTCTCTTAGGAAAATTGCGAGGGAAATTAAACCTATATGCTGAGCTGAGAAGGATGCAACAGCGATGTCCCAATCGTCTGGGGTTGGTATGGAGAAACCAAAAAGGCTCCTTGTCCCCCCAAAGCCAGGAAGACCTCCGGAAATTCATAAAGGTGCTATGGGCTTTTTACAGTGGAGAAAATCCAATCGATACGGCATTATAATACTGTTCATAGAAAAAAGGTTTCAGGAATTGTGTGTAGCAATAATCATACTAGCTTGACATTAGCCGCTGAAGGGCAGGTACTGGCATTTTTCGAGCTGTCTGAGATGGTTTCAAATAGCTTCGAGGAATACAGAGGCCACATTTTAGCGTTAACATTCGCTGTTTCGCTTCCATTTTGGCGGCTGAACGGATTTGCCGTAGCAACGAATTTTTGCTTGTGTTCGGAAATTTTTTTTAAGAGCGCTGCTAGTCTTTTTCGTCGCTTTTTAAAGGTTTGCTGGTCGGGGCGAGCATAGTCGGGAAGCGTTTCTGGCATGAAGAAAATGTACAAAAAGAGCGGCACCAGCGAAATCACTCCCAGCGCAGTAAAAGCAAAGGTGTAGCCGTAGTCTTGAGCAATGGCTTGGCCAATATAACCCGAAACAGTTCCGCCGAGAACCATTGCAGCAGTGGTCACACCCAACATGAGAGAAAAGCGACCAGTTCCACCGGATATATCATTGGTAACCAAAATATGAAGGCATCCTAAGATCCCAGCGCCGACCGCATCCAAAAGTTGTGTGGAAAGGATCAAAGCCTTCAAAAGATGTGATCCTCCATCGTATTCTTCAAAAACTTCTTCGGAATATACCAAGCCAGAAAGGAGAAAGCAACGAATTGTCAGGGACGCCAAGCCCACCAACATCAAGTTCTTTCGACCCCAAAGGGGAGAATAGTCTCCACATATTTTGGCAAAGTAACTCATGACTGCCTGTGCAATAAGGATACAAAGACCCGAGAGCAAAATTCCGGATTGTGGATCTTCTAGTGCCAGGCTCTGCATGACCAGCGGCAAGACGGATGAATTGGCCAAATTGAAAAAGAAAATAATGGCCGTGAACATCATCAGAGTAGGATCCATGAGTACGGCAAACGGAGTTCTCGCTCGTCGCAATGGTCCGGGATTGTAGGGTGCATTCTTTCCCCACGTTTGATTGACACTTCCTTGTAGATTGAAATCTGCAAGATTCGGATTGGGGGAAGGTTCCGATTGTGGCTTGCACGGACTACAGCCAGCACCATAGCCCATATTGAAACTAGGACCCGAGTCACAGGATTTTTTACTACCTCCTGTCTCTTTGGAAGACCCGTCCGATACACATGGTGCACCTGAATCTTTGCGTTGCGGTTGACATGAGGCATTGTAATTGATAGTGGTGTTCTTGTTAGTATAAGGAGGTGTATTCTGATTGTTGGTATTTTCGGTAACGGGCATTGGAATTTGAAATCCATCGTAGAATGATTCGTGCACGGGGGATGTCAGCAGTACACTCGTTTGCTTTGCCACACTTGAGTTGAATACATCTGGAGGCATATAAGACGAGGAGGTCGCAGAAAGAACCGGTGATATTACTCTTTCCGCATCAATTGCCGGCACTGTGTTCATGTTGTTGTGGCTGTTGTCTACTCGTATGCTGGAAACATTCGCACCATCATTGAAACTCACCGAAGGAGTTGTCAAGTTGCTCAATTGATTCAAGATTTCGGTTTGGTGTTGTTCTCTGGTAGAATCCGAGAGGTCAGCGTAATCTTCATCGTCCATTCGTTGCCAGCTGAGTGCTGCTACTGCGACGGCAGCTTCATCTTGTTGCTCATCGTAACGTTCGTATTCGTTCATGGTTGGTGATTCAATAATGAGTCCGCGAGCAGCATCTCGATTCACGTGGGTTGGTTTGATTCGCCGTAAATTGTACGCCATTCCAATGGCGGCGATAGGACTAACAATAAACAGAGAGCCAATGTTGGGATACAAAAAGTAGGCCAGCAGTGATCCGAAGGCCACAATTAGTGCAGTTCCTACATGATTCATCATTCGATTGCGTGATACCTGGTGCGTAAATCCAGTAGATCCTACAATTCCCAACGTAATGCCATTAAAACCGGGTGGTAGAATAGCCGTTATGCCTCCTTGTAATATTTTCAGTAGCATCATTAGTCCCATATTGGCACCATTTTCTTCCGCAGTAATGGCTGTTATAACTGTCAAGATGCTCGCGGCGACACCAGCAATGAGGACCCAATCAATTTTATTATTGGAATAATCCAAAAAGTATCCAGCCGGGGCCATGCAAAAGAACTGTGAAATGCCAAAACAGAAAAAAAGTATACCCACTTGCTTTTCTCCAAAACCTTTGGCTGATATTAAAAATGCAGCTTGCATATTCAACTGCGAAGCACAAACGTGTGTAGATGGCAGGAGAAGCAAAGGATTAGAATTAGAATTTGGAAATGGTTCTGATTTGTGATCAGCCGTCAAGTGAGGATAAGGAGACAAGAGGGATCTCGTACTAGTTGGATCCAAAATCAAGCCTTCAGAAAGCAAACAAGATGCAGTACGGCACACATCTCACTCTGTCTCGTCCTCTGCTCTAAAGTCTTGTTATTGCTTTTGATTTCTTACCATGGGAAGTCCATCACGTAAATCTCCCATATAAAAGGCAGCCAAGGGTAGAATGGGTCTTGCATCAACGACTTGTGGAACGTGACTCCAATCATCTCCACCACTGAAATCACAATCAGCATGATTTTGATGCTGCTGTTGTTGCTTTTGCTGCTGCTGCTGTTGCTGCTGCTCATGATGATATTGATAGTTGCCCTCTTGTGCTGTCGTTACTCTCCCTGTATAGGAAGCAGCAGCAGCAGCAGCAGCAGCAACAGATGAAGTACAAGTTGTTCTTGTTGCATTGCAACCTCCTATAGCATCAGTGTTGATGTGATTATTGGTGTCAATTGGTATGGATGTCATGTAATAATATCGACCTAGTCTATTATTATTTTATAGTTCCCTCTCCTTCGTACAACTAGTAGACTACTAGTAGGAGTAATGATTTGTTGTTGTTGCTACAGTATTTATTATTATTATTTTTATTTTTATCTTTATTTTGTGAGACTACGGAACTGTCATTCAGGACGCATGCCAGGTTGGAACGGTACTATAAGTGCAAATCCTGATCGTCTTGATCACTTAAAAAGTTTCCGGAATTTGTCACAACAACAGTCTTGGTAGTCGGTAGTTAAGCAAAAGTACAGGCTACTACTACCATACTACTACTAGTAGTAGTAATACTAGCTAGAGCGAGGGTTAAGTTCAACTGAATTTTTTCTTTTCAATCACGGGTATCACGGGAGTGACTTCTTTGGAAGGAGGAGATTGTGATGTCTGTTGTCTTTTTAATTATTTTTTGAGAGCCACACAAGATCTTTCATTGAGAGCTTGTATCCCAAATCTATCCATAGTAGCCATTAATAATTATTACAAGCAAGCAGGTCTCTCTATCAATTGAAAAAATGCCAACAAACATACGTAATGCCTTTCATGTAATGATTCGTGTGCAATTGCTGCTCCTGTCGGTAGTAGTAGTAGTAGTAGTACCAACAATGGCATTATTTGTGGATGCCTTTGCTCCCATTCGACTTGTTCCGGCTACTACTACTACTAGTAGTAGTAGTATAGCATTGTTATCATCACCTGCTGGTACTACTACTACTACTACTACTACTACTACTACTACTACTACTACTACTACTACTAATAGTATTACAAGAAAAAGAACGATTTGCCAAGCTAGAAAAAAGAACAAGAGAATGGAAAGTATGGCCGATAAACGAAAACGAAGATTCGAAGCAACCAATCGCAAAAAACAAGCACTGGAAGAATTCACTGCCACCTTGCCCAAATCCAAACTCGATTTTCAAACAGCAACAACTTCTGTGACAACTACAATGCAACAAAGACAACAAGAACAAGAAGAAAAAGCTAACAACAAATCTGACGACAATAGCAGCACCAATAGCAAGGCTAAGCAATTGGTAGATGCTCAAATGGAATCTGTGAAAATGTTATCACACGTTGCCGAACGCTTGAATGAAACATTGGAACGTCAAGGAGGTATAGAAAACTTCTTTTGTTCGAATGAAAAGTGTAATTACTTGGTAGTGGATGGTTTTTTATCACCAAAGTACTGTAATGAACTCCAACAAGAATCAGAGTACTTGTACAATACTGATGATTCCGTGATTCCGGGTGCATTGGGAACGGGTGAATTTGTAATACGTCTGGAAGGAGGAGAACAGCAATATCCCAAATGTCCACGAAGTATTGAATTTATTGTTAGTATGACAAAAACATTGGCTACCATGTTGAATCATCGTATTGCTGTAACGCAACAACAACAACAACAACAACATGAACCAGAATCAAAATCAAAATCAATATCCAGCAACAGCAAGGGCAACAGCAAGGGCAACACCAGCAATATTACTGTTGAATTGGACGATGGAGTTTGTGCACAAGCCACTGCTCGTATATTTGATCGATCAGCATTATTGGCATCGTTGCGTTTGTTGTTAGGGTCGAACAACAATAATGGCAATAGCAACAATGACGACGACGACGACGACGACGACGATGTCCAGCAACAACAGGAGGAGGAAGAAACGATCATTGAAAAAGTCAATTCGACGTCCCGTCCCCTTCAACTGTTATCACAACACGATCCGGTAATTGATAATAG
>Ga0210036_1003676_pt1 | contig 14839 bp, 8 predicted proteins | sample CryGeymeta201515_FD_185469 | JGI IMG/M metagenome (GOLD analysis project Ga0210036, IMG submission 185469) | Groundwater microbial communities from Crystal Geyser aquifers in Utah, USA - Crystal Geyser metaG 2015-15 (SPAdes) (version 2) | ecosystem: Environmental > Aquatic > Deep subsurface >...
GCTCTCTGATTGATTTCACATTGATGCCTCTCTTCATACACGCAAACCGGCTATACCAGAATTATTTTTTCCAGAACACAGTCCAAGTGCTGACCACAAAGATCGGAGTCATTATTTTGTAATAATTACTGCTCAAATTTATCAGTGGCTTACACATAGCTACAGCTGTTTGTTGTTAGTCGACCTAACCCACAACGCCATCCAAACACACAATCCAATCGAAATATATTGTAATTTGTAATGGCCGACAAAGCACCTGATGCATCCGGCCGAAGTCGAGGCGGTGGACGGGCTGGTCGAGGTCGAGGTGGTCGTGGTAAAGGAGGAGGAGGAGGAGGAAGAGGCCGGGGTGGCAATAAGAAGGAAGGAGGTGACAGCAACAAACCAGCTACTGGTACTGCTACTGCTAATGCCGACAAAAACAATCCACCAAAGGGAGGTCGGGGAGGGGAAAGCGATGGCAAAAATCGCCGGAGACGCAATAATAATAACAATAATAGTAATAACAACAATAAAAATAAGGGAGGTGGCGGCGGGAAAAGTGGTAAAGATAAAGGTCCACCACCAAAATCCGATGACGAATTGCAACGGGAAGCCGAAGTGCGGAAACAGAAAGCCGAAGCCGAAGCACTGAAGAAACGACAAGAAGCCGAACGTAAAGCGACCGAAGCGGCACTTGCCAAACGACGCAAAGAACAGGAAGCATTGGAAGTGAGCGTCAAGGATGCCATGGAGGCTGTCAAGACTGTTGTGGAATCTGTACAACACCACGAAACGAATCGGAAAGAACTCGAGGCGGAAACACTGGAAGCCTTTCGCAAGGAATTTCAAACCAACAAGAAATCGCTCAAAACAGACTTGAAAAAGTGCACTGCTTTTGTCAAAAAGATTAAAAGTGGTTCTGCGTGGACTATGAAACCAGAAGAAGTCATCCGAGATGTCTCGACACTCAACCTCTCGCGATACGTAGACGAAGTCGTTACGGCATTGCTGGATGCCAAATTGAAAGTGGGAGACTTGCCACAAGTGGTAGCTTTGTGCAAAGCCATGCATTTGCGGTACGAAGAGTTCCTCGCAAATCTACTATCAGGCCTGTGGGCTGTCATCCAAGGCAAGGCTACGGAAGAGACGGCCAAAAATCGGCGTTTGTATGTTCGTCTTGTTACTGAATTTGTTTTGAATGGATTGGTGGTCGATACCAAGCCTCTCGTGAAACTCATTGGTGATGCCACGGGAGGAAAAGATGGGAGTTATGCAGTAACGGATGCCAATTTGGTCGTAGCATTTGGTAAAGCGGCCGGTTACGAGATTTTTGGTATACGTCCTCGATCCCTGCAAATATATATTACGTTGCTTAAAGCCGAATCCCAAAAGGCAAAGGATGCAGATGAAAATGCAGGAGATGCTGCAGCAGCAGGAGGAGAGGACGTGGGTGGAGATACAATCACCAAAGAAGGACCTGTGGTTATTCCTGCCAATTTGGCCGAATCAGCTCTAGCCTTGGTAGCCAAGATCGATGAAACTTTGACAAATCTTGCTGTCCCTTTCGCCATTTCTGAAGTCTTTCACGATTATTGTGCGGGTGCATACCAGACCTTGTCCAATTCGTTGGTAGCCACGCATGCCAAGTTGCAGAAGCTGGAAAAGCGATGCGAGCAGGACCGCTTGCTGTCGGGAACCTTGCCCGAAGCACGTGAAAAGGGTTTGAGCGATGCTCGAAAATTATTGGAGTCTTTGCAAAAGAGTGTAGATACTCTTTCAGACGTTCTGGATCAGCCAATGCCACAATTAGCCGAAGACGAGAACGACGAAGAAAACGCCGGCGGAGGCGGACTGGAATTATGGACCAAGGGAGGTGGGGACGGAGGCGAAGACTCTTTCGGGCCCTTCGACGATGAGGAAACACGGGTCTTTTATTGTGACATTCCAGACTTGCTGACAACCGTCCCACCGGGTCTACTAGGGATTTCTCCCGAAGAAATCGAACGGCGTAAGGAAGAAAATTTGAGAAAGTATGGTTCTGGCTTTGACGCGGAGTCGGTTGGCGACGAAGGAGGGACCGACGATGAAGTCCCAGCCTTTTCGTCTGAAGCTCTCTCGGAAGAAGAAGACGAAGAGCAAGACGAAGATGCTGAATCAGAACAGATATCTGACGAGGTTGCTGAACAAGATAAGGACACCCCTCACTACAAGCTAACAGTTCTTTTGGAACAAGAATTACCCGAGTGCAACCGCCGCGAACAAATTGATGAGATTGCCGAGAAATTCTGTACGAATAATGGGAGTTCCAAAAATTCAAGAAAGCGTTTGTCAAAAACACTCTTCCTTGTACCTCGAAGTCGTCTGGATCTCCTTCCCTACTACGCGCGAATGACGGCTATTTTAGATCGCATCTGGCAGGATGATATTGCTCCTCCTTTGGTGAAGGAGCTGGAACAGCAATTTCACGGACAGACAAAATTCAAGAAGAATCAAAATATTGACTCACGATTCAAGACCGCGAGGTACATTGGCGAATTGACCAAATTTCGAGTCGCCCCTCCCATTGTTGCGCTCCGGTGCCTCAAGCGTTGTTGTGACGATTTCAGTGGTGCCAATATTGACGTGGCGTGCTGTCTTCTTGAATCTTGCGGACGATTTCTCTACCGCATCAAGCACACCAATGCCCGGATAGTGCAATTGCTGGATACTATAACGAGGCTCAGCAAGGCTGTGGATCTGGATGAACGTGCTCAGTCCTTGATAAAAGCAGCCTTTTACACAGTAAAACCACCAGCCGGAGGCCCAAAGAAGAGAGTCAAGGAGTATTCTCCTGTCGAATTATATTTGCGGCACCTTTTGATGGTACAGCTGGAACCCGATACTAATAGCGTTTCCTTTGTATCCAAGCAACTCATTCGCTTTCCATGGAATGATCCATCAGAACATTGCGGTGCTCTTATGTGTAAGATAATGATGAAGACATGCCGAAAGGGGCGCTATAAGGTGATTAACGCGTTGGCTGCTGTTGCTGCGAATCTCCGGCGTCATCGCCCTGAGGTTTCGATTCGATTGATTGACGCTGTGCTGGAAGAACTCCAATGGGCCATTGAACATCCCAACTTTGGGGACCAGCAGAGAATCATTGCGTACGCCAGACTGTTGGGCGAGCTCTTCTGTGTCTCCTTGGTATCGGGACAGCTCATTATTCAACAGCTCTACAATTTTATCAACATTGGGCATGAGATTCCAGAAAGTCTTCGGGAAGCCAGTAAAAAACAGCAAGAGACAGTCCAGTCTGGAACAGCTGCCGGGGCCGCTACAGGAGAAGAGAATGACAATACAGTGAAGCTCCCCGTTTATAATTCCACAGGTGGTGCAGTCACAGCCATTACGGAAGACGAGGAAATGGAAGATTCGCCACTAGTGACAAAGAAAGATGAAGAGGCGGTAGAGCAAAAGCCTGTGGCAGTTTCCCAGTATTCTCAATATGACCCTCGGGTCCCCTCTGTTGTTGATGCACAGAATTCTGCGTTTCGTGTAAAGCTGGTCTGCGTGCTATTGGAGGTCGTTGCCAAGAGTTTAGTTGTTCGCAGCAACATTACCAGGCTCCAAAATTTCCTCATTGCCTTTCAGAGGTACCTGTTTACGAAGATTTCGCTTCCAGCCGAGGTTGAGTTTTCGTTGCTTGATACTTTTGACGCCATCGATTCAGCGTGGAAGAAAGCAATCCAAGATGGTGGAAGAGGGTCTAGACAGAAAAAAGAATCCCCCATTGAAGATGAGGATGATTTAGGGTTCCCACGGTGCAGCAACTGGCTGGAAGCACACAACGCCACGGTTGTTTCCGAGGAAGCCGATCACCTCGCAGAAGCTAGAAGCCGGGCTCGCATTGAAGCTCTTGCCGGTGAGTCAACATCTGAGGCCTTGTACGGAATGGACGGAGATTCACTACAATATGGAGACGGAGATGATTCCATGGCGGATGAAAATGACGAAGACGCCTATGATTCAGATGATCCATTGTCTCTGAGCGCCAGCGCCAAAGATAGTGTTACTGATGAGCAACATTTTGGAATCGAGAGTGGCGATGAGGAAGAAGAGGAAGTCGGAGAAGAGTACGACGAAACGTCTGACGATGATTCCGAAAGCGACGACTCGGATTCCGATGAGGACGACGACGATGAAGAAGAATTTGACGAAGAGGCTTACTTGGCCCAATTGGAGGCGGAGGCCTTTGAGCGTGAGCTGCGTCGAGTTACCAAAGAAGCTCTCGAGAAGGGAAAGGTTGCGGCCAGGAGCACAGCTGCGGGCAAAGTCGCCGAATCCATGCCCATGGGGTCCCAGACAATCAAGAAGAAGCAGCGAGACAACGCGAATGCACCGTCGGAAGGGTCCGTGTTTGCTTTGGGAGGTGGTGCTGGCATTTCGTTCCATTTGCTGAAGAAGGGTCACAAAGGCAAGATGGAAGCCAAGGAAATCATTGTGCCTACAGATACGAACCTTGCCAAAGCGGCTGGTAAACAGGATGATGCAGCTGCTCGTGAGCGCGATATGATAAAAGCGCGGGTTCTTCAATATGAGGCTGAAAGCGCGGAAGCTCAATTCTCTGGAGGTTCTGGCAATGTTTACATTGAACAAGATAAACTTCAAGTGATTAGGAACCGTCCGCTGTCGATGGATGTTATTGATCGTAACTTTGGTACTTCTGGAGGAAATCTGCGCCAAGGAGATCGTCCATCAACCGGTGGCAGGTCTGTAGGTGGTGGAACAGGGCCACCACAAGGAGGTGGCCGTGGTGGCAGCGGCGGTCGAGGTGGTCGTGGGCGTGGCAGGAGTGCCAGTGGCCGGGGATTGGTCTAGAGAATCAAAAGGAGAAGTTGTTGCTGCTTTTTAAATGTTTTGTATTGTTGCTCGAGTGCTTCAACTCCTCCTATTGGTACGGAGAGAAACATAAAATAATAAATCGGGTTTTTGATTACCGACGCACATTTGCGCGTTAGGAAGATTCCTTTTTTCCTCCTCTCATAACCCAACGCTCTCTCATCAAGTAAGGCCGACAACAAAAGAGCAAATTCACATGCACCATCTTTGGAGATAGCTAATAGCTACTCGAGTACATAGACCCGAGAGAGACACCAGCTGAATAGGTGGCGACTTTCGAACTGGTTCAAGTAGAAGCTGTTCGTGTGGAACCAAATAAAGATAAAATATATCCGCAGAAACTTCGCTTTCAAGACTCTAGGATCAAGTATGCAACAGGAGGAGGAATACAGCAGCTCTGACAGTGATGCTGCTCTTGGTGGCGTTTCATGTGCAATAAGTCTAGGAACGCACTATCTTAGTGATGAGGAAATGGATGGTAACAGTCAAACTGAAGATGTTCCTTTGGAAATGTCTGTATTATCGCTTCCTGCCCAACTGTTTTTGGAGTCCATTCAGCACGAGCCTTTTGCGACAGCTCTGAAAGACTGGATGGCCTCCGAAAGGCAGCAACAACCGCAGCAACAACGATTGGAAACGCCAAGTGCGTTAGCTGCCACGACCGAGGCATCGCGTCAACGGGAATCATTTTCAAGTCTTGTCGAGGAGAAGGGAAGCGACGAGCAAAAGACACTTTGGGCCGATGTTCAAGATGCCGACATTTTTCTGTCTCATTTATTTCTGCATCTTATGTGAGGATTTTGTCAGGAACTACCGATGACGTTGGTGATAGTGTATCTTAGCGATTTAAATGTTAATTTTTATTTGTTAAGTGCATGGCTTGGACAACAATAATAGAAGGAAGGAAGGTAGATGCTACATGCTACATGATGTATTAGGGGTATTTGCAGGAATTAGTTGTTGTCAACAATTCAACCACCCTCAACGTTATCTGCAACGGCCATTCGCACACAAATGTATTAGCTGCAAGTCGTTCTGGTTCCATCGACCCCACTTCTTTTTAGATGCTTCAGATCCATCTGTCAAAAGTAACGGCGGAGACTGTCTCCTCCCCGATTCGATCAAAAGGTTGTTGGTCAAGAGATTTGCTTGGTCTTTCCAATCTTTGGTCATTCCAGGAAAAAAGACGAGACCCGTCACAGTCTCGAGCTTTGACCATGGTACCAAAAAATCCTGAAGGCAGACCACTTCTTTCTTCGTATCCACTTCATCGTTGGGAACGACAAAACAAGCAAATTTCTGAATGTAATGATGTTGACCCTTTGATTTGCTTTTAGGAATAACAGCGACGACCTTAAACAAATGAGTGGGAACTGAGACGAGCGAGGGTGGGGAACCAATGGCCGAGTATTGGTAGGTAAAGAGTTTCTCCCCGACACGTTGGGATGGCAGCCACAACGGTCCTGTTACGACATACGTATCTGAATCGACTTCTTCTTGTGCTACCTTTCGCACCCAATATTCCAGCTTGCTCCAAATGCTGCAATTCATTTTGTGGTTCTGAGGCGAGACGTTACAAAGATTAAAGGTCTGATGAAATTCAAGTTCCTTTCCTTTTGTCGTCCAGTTCGCAGCGGCTGCTAAATGACCCCGATCAAATCCACTATGCTTGTAATGGCTAGGCCGTGATCGAAAATCCTCCGGCAATGCTTTTTCTTCAAAGAAATGAGGTCGTTTATGTCCGTGTTTAGTTTTGCCTGGTTGGTCCGCGAGCCGCTCCATCACGTAGACTGGGTTTTTCGTTTTGGCATCGTAGGCAATCTGAAGATCCGGAGTTGGACAAAAAATATAAATGGGAAGGGTTGGCGATAATTCGTCAATGGATGGACGAGACTCGTTGCCTTCCATTGACGTGACCCGATGCCGACGACAAAGGATGGTAGCGGAAGCAGCCACGATGGCGGCCGTACCGCCAAAGATTAACGATCGACCAATTTTCAAAGATGCCATCGCTGGATCTTGTACTTTTAAGAAACTCCTTATGCTCGTCAAAGTCGTCACACTTTCACCAGTCTGGTTGTCTTTATATGAACAGAGTTGGTCGATTGTCGATTGAATAGCGAATTGCTTGTCTTGAGAATTTTTTTAGCCTAGTCTCTCTACTAGTAGTAGTGTGCCTCTACTCTACCTACTAGTAGTTTACTAGTAACAGTAGTAGCTACTGTATCACAAAACGTCATCTTGGACGCACACTTACCATAGCGAGTTAAACTCTATTCTTAGATTATGAGTTTTCCGCATTGCTATAAAAAATACGAGAATTATTATTATTATCATAATATTATTATCTTATTATTATTGTTGTGCATGTCTTTCCATGTGCCCGCGGTGCCAGGCCACTGACAGCTGCCAACATGTGTTCTAATGCATGGCTATAATAAGGCGGAACGAAAGCCAAGAGGTGAAATAGCTTCTTAATATAGATTCACGTAAACGTTTGATAAAACTCCGGCAACAAGGGCAACAATTCCAAAGACAACCATAAACATGCTCAGAAAAAACCATGAATGTTTTGGAGTTACAATTTCTCCTGTTCGCGTTGTCGTACTTCCTGGATTTTGCTCTTCCAATTGCTGCAGCCGCAGTTTCAAACCGGCACCGCCTGTCGCGGCGACTTTACGCCAAAGAGGCACGAGAAGTGGGTACCACCACAACGGTGGAGAACCTGTTGCCGATTGTTCAGAATCCATAGTCGCGGAGGCATTCCCTGCCGCGGGTAACTCGATGGATGGATCAACCCCACTGCTACTTTTTCGAAGCATTCCATTCGTGTACTCCATAAACGCGTCGCCGTGTGCACCCAAATAGATCAAGCCTGGGCCGATGTAGGCTAGACAACTGCCACCGATTGACCCAGTGATGGACAAGACAGGCCCCAAATCATTGAATATCAAAGCAGGAACAAGGGTGGCGACATAAATACCAAGCGTGATCATGACGCGACGGCCAATACAACCCAGATATTTTCCCCGGGCAATCTGCACTCCATCGTCAGACATTTCAATTTCTCCCTCCGAATCTCCATTGAAGAGGACCTTGGCAAGAACATGACGGGCCACAAAGCACTGCATGGGGTAGGTAAAGATCATGCTAATAGCCACGAGACCTCGACTTCCGTTCGCGGCGATGCTTCCTGTTTCGAAATTGTTAAGAATGTTGGCCTGAGTATCATCCAAGTATGCCAGCATACCGACCAGACCTACAATACTGCAGAGCAACCAGGCAGTGCTCAAGGAATACGAACTGACTTTGCCCCAATTGGCACTTGTTTTGGATTCCAAACTTCCATTAACGATCAAGGCCAGCGGCTGACATGTCATGGCTTGACTGATGATTCCTAATCCAATGAAAAAGTGCGTGTTAAAGGCGTAGTCTTTCAATACTTCCAAAAATCCTCCGGCGGAATTCACGCTCTCGGAAACGGGTGCATAAATGCACATGAAAATAAGCAGTACCACGTCGGCTCCTACGGATAATAATGACGTGGATGCCAATGATGCCATATCTCGCATCGAACTGAGGGGCAAAATGATGACAAAACTGGTTACCAACATGGTCATTTCACGCGTTAAGCCATCGTTGGGCGAACCCAACATCATGGGGACCGTATCTTTGATAATTAGGAGATAGGCCACCATACTGCCATAGGCAAAAAGCAGCTTGTTGGCTAGTATAAACATTTTGCCCTTTTCTCCATAGGGCATAAACATCAAGTCTTCGTACGTCTGGATCTTGACAGGAAGGTTGGGATGGTAGCTGGCAGTTTCAACGATCATTTGCAGCGATTTTACTTGAGTAAATTCATATAATCACGTTAAAAAGGGTCAGAAGGAGTCAAAAGGAGAGGCAGTTGATGTGATTCTCGACAAAACACAAACACAAACAGAACAAAAGCAAACTTACCGGCAAGAACAGATACAAAGATCAGCAAGAGCATACCCACGACGAATCCGCTTTCCGAGACAGCAAATGGAATGCCGATGATACCTGACCCGACAATAGCATTTGTCAAATTAATCGAAGCGCCGACGTTGCCAGATTTGGTTTCGATTTCGGGCAATTCACTTAGCAGATGCTTGAGCTGTCGAGGATGCTCCTGTTGTTGCGTACGAGTAGACGCCATGTCTGAATTGCTCGTTTGTTAAAGTATTACTTCTTTTTTGTGAGAGGGCTTCAGCTTCTTGTGTCTCCGGTCATCATGTACCAGTACTCGAGTATGACTACTACCGTACTAGTCTACGGTCTACTACGACTAGAGTAGACTACCAGTACTTGTACTTCATGTCCCCGAAAATCTAAGAGTGTGCAGAACCAAAAGGTAAGATTTCGAGATTCGGGCGCTCATTGACTCATGACTTCCAGTCGCGCTTTCTCATTAATTATGGTTGGAGTCGTTTATTACAAACAAATAATGAAAAAACCGCCACAATTTCTCGTTTTCTACACAGAATTTAATACTGAACAATACCGTAATCTGTTCATAGCAGTAGACCCCCCCTACCTGGTAGATCATTCTACCTACTGTGCCATTCAACCAATTCGACCGGCCGAAAGTAACTTACACAGCAGCATTATCATGGTTGCTGTAAAAGTTCGGCCGGTTCATTCGAGTTTGTTGCTCGTAATGGGTTTGTTTTGGATTGGAATGAATCGTACCTACATTGAGTGGTCCTCATCAGCAAGAGGTTTGACGGAACAGGTCCAGGGCGTCACTACTCATCACGATCCAGATACCAGCCAATCCATCTCGGATGCTCTGCATGACAGAATGCCTTCGATTAACAACACCATTGATAATAATAATATTCCCTCTGGTCGACAGATTGTAGATAATGCCTACCAGAATTCCTTTCAACTGCTTGAAACATACTGCTCCAAGGGAATGCCGATTCGGTCCTGCTTCCGATTGATACAAAAGCAGTTACAGATGCCGGCTAACTTCAACATGTACAAGAATCATTCGCTTTGGTCGACTCATCCGTGGTGGTTTCACACAATGATGCGCGATGCCTTGCCGTACAATGATACACAGAAATCCAACCTGCTGGGCTTTTGGCATGATTTAACGTTTAGTTTGGAAGACCGAAGAAAGCAAAAACAAGATGATGATAGTAATAATAACGAAGATTATGGCAACAAAACCACTACCAAATTACTCCGGATGTGTTCGATCGAAAAGATTGGGACCAAACAATGGCGTAAGGTTCAGTGTGGATTGAATCGACCAAATCAAACGACGTATAAGGGACAACCCTGCAATATACCCAAGAACCAATGGCCTGAACGGAAAGAAAATATCGACAAGTTTGTCTTTTTAAGAGATCCACTCGAACGATTTTTGAGTGGCTTTTTAGACAAGTGCGAAAACCCTCTAGCAAGGAAACTGGATCCACATTGTGAGCCCCTAACTGTCTTTGATTCCGAAGAGTTCACAGAGGGAGTGGTTGATCATCGTCGATCCTTTTTTGAACAATATGTTGATACAATGCCTTTAAAGTGGAACATGCACTTCTTTCCTTTAAGTCTATATTGTGGTGGACTCTGGCGATATTTGAACGATTATTCATTTGTGGGATACATGGGACCCGATTTTTACGAGGATGTGTACCAATTCGGACAACGATACAAAGACCAAACGAATCTTCATCAGATACTAAACAAAGTCTTCAAACTTGACAGCAAGTTTAGGACAAACGCTACGAGTAAAGAAAATATAGGGGTTGAGACCGCAGCAGCATCCTTTGTGCAGCAATATTATACACCAAAGACGGTACGGAAAGTTCTTGAATACATGAGTATCGACTACGTTCATTTGGGTTTGGAGATTCCAGGATGGGCGCAGGAGATATTGGATAGCGAAATCGAGACAATATAAATGCAAAGAGTTTGCTATCTTTAAAAAATCTTGAGGTACATTGGTACTTCCTATTCGAATCAATTTCGTAAAGTGGACATTAGAGACTCTGAGATCTCTTGTATCAAGACAGATCGTCAGCTTGCACGTTCACTACTAGCACACTTGCCAACGACACGTCAACGCTACTAGAACAAGCAGAAGTGCATCGCAACAGTATATTGTGACGATAGTATTCATTGTTTCTATTTCGTAGCGCAGGAATTTCCGAGAGTCTACAGAATCAGATGGGTTGCTTGAAGGAGGTCAGCGACTGGTTCTCGTGTGCAGCAGCAGTAATAAAGGACTGTGTTCGAGTCCTGCATGCCCAGGTGGAATTGCTCACCAATCACAACGGCTATTATTATTGGGGAGTAGACCTTGTTGGACCTAGACTACTACGTAGTAGTTAGCTAGAGTATCAATTACTCTATTAATTATTATTGCCAATAATAATACAGTAGAGTAGGTAATAATCATGGCGGATGGCAGCCACAGCCACAGCCACAGCATAACTTAATCTTTGACCTCATCAAGGACTTCTGTAGACGTTGCGAAGTAGCTTGACATGGCCACTACCACTACTACACACTCATCATCCGAAAGCGAGACGACAAGTGCTTGTGATACCAATACTACTAGTACTAGTAAGAGGAGGGCCGTGTCGGCTACTCCCGCATTCGTTCAAACTGGAATGGATAACCAGGAGGTGGAGGAGGAGACGCAGCAGTACCAAAGTCTCCGTGACATGGCCCAATACGATTCATATCTGCAAGATGCTGTTGACGATCAGAGCTGTTGCCCGACCGAACTGGAAGAAGCATTGGCAAGGGAATTAGAAGAAGAAGCAACCATTCGAAAAAGTGTGGAAGAAGAAATTCAGAAATATTTAGAACGAGAAGGAATGCTGGACGAGCAGCAGCAGCAACAGCAACAACAACCAAGAAAACCTCATAATTCATTAAACTCGTCATCATCATCGGCCCGAAAATTGCCGAAAACGGAAGAACTACCGGACTTGCCTCTGGAGATTGGAGATCACGTCTATCAGTGGCGCAGCTTTGCGGGCTGTCCAGGTATTTTTCAGCACCACGGCATTGTTATGGGCGTCGGTTTAGATGACAATGGGGAAATGGAATTGGAGATTGCCGATTTTAGCTGCATTTTGCGAGCGACTACGAAAGAAAAGACCAATACCAGGAAAGGTAATTCTTCTTCTACTTTTCAAAATGAGAGACACAACAACCATAGTAATCACAGTGTGGATATAATCACAGGAAAGAAAGGCGATACCTCTGTGTATCAGGGAATTTTGCGGGTCTACAAGTCGGCATCATCGGATCAAAAGTGGCACAAGGTTCATTATAAAGCTAGCGTCTGGAAGATGTCGCTCTGGCGATCAGGAACCTGCACTTGTGTGGACTCCGATCCACCTGCCAAAGTACTGGCACGAGCCTACTTTTTGTTAGAGAACCCGCAGGTCTTGCCATCTTATCATATCTTTGAAAGCAATTGTGAGTGTGTTTCCGTCTTTTGCAAGACAGGAAAATGGTGCACATTACAAGCTTCCTCTCTATTGTCATTGACGGCTGTAGGACAATTAAAGAGTACAGCCACCATTGCGGCCTATGCAGCTTCGCAGCAAGTCACGATTCATGCACCAGCAGCAGGCATATGGGGATATTTGGGGTACACTACTGCTACACAAGTGAGTTTGTTGTCGACGCAACCTCATTTAATACCGCTGTTGGCAGCCTATGGGGTCGTTACAGTGGGCGGACCGACCTATGTTCTTTTTCGATGTGAAAAGAAATGGGAAGCTACAGCCAAGAGATTAAACGAGGAGTTTTGGAAGCACGCCATGAAGGACCCGGATATCTTTGCACATAGCATGATGCATTGGTCAGAAAAGCACAAGGCATTTGAGGGATCCTAAACGGGTACACTGGCTGGGACGTGACTGTTGATCCAGGCAGGCCCCATGTATGCTAAGATTGCTCTTTTACGCACGTTATCGCAAAAGTCGAGACCGCTCTTAAATTTTAAGATAATATCGCTTCTTCGATTGACATTATAGATTCCGAGTCGTCCGCTTCTTCCGCTAGCATTATATCCGGGGCATCAAGTATACCCGGAACTTCCAGAAGCATATTCAGAGTATCATTAAAGCGTTGAGAAGGTTTGGGTGGCAGCTTAAAAGTTTGCTGATGAAATATTCGCTCTCGCAGATATCCTTCCAGACGCTGCAACAATCGATCTTGTGCGTTTTCAAAGGACGGAATGTTGTAAAGAGAATCAATCCTTTGACCTTCGTATCCTTCTAGTCTAGCATCCAATTTTACTTGTTGGTGAAATGACTTCTTTAGAAAGGGCTTGCAGACTTGATACAATAGGATGGCCGCTGTCGGTGTATTGAGGAAGTGAAATTCCTTGGTAATAAACGGATAGTAGTTGAAGAGCTCATTGACTCGTCTTGTTTCAAAAGCTGTATCGTAGTTTTGCGCGCTCATTCCATCGCACTCGAGAACTACTTCGACACCAGTTCGTATGGCCCGAATGTGACTGTTCAATATGAGGAAAATTACATAAGTTGCACCCTGGTAGACTTTCCAGTCACTCTCTTTAATAACCCTGGACGGTTGAAAGGCAGCTCGATCCCACACCAGCATGTAGTGTTCCTGTGTCGGAAGGTAATCTATTGTCACCAAGTGCCCTGGCTGTTGCTGTCGAATGTACAAATGCAGTAGCTCTAGACCTTGCTCGACCGTAATGGGGTTGTTGTGCTGATCTAGTTTGTATTGCTCGCGAAAGTGCTGCAGTTTGGAGATGCGTTCCATTACTTCCACTAGACTGGCCTGTTCTCGAAAAGGGTCTCCCCCGTACGGAGATGCACTAGTAACGATAGCAAACTGAGCAATCTCCAAGTCCGAAAGGGGATGCAGTTCCTCGTTCTGTGCGATGGCATCTTTAATCTCGTGCGCCCACATGATCTCTTGTGGCAACATGACCATATAATTCTTCGCGTACATTTCAGTCTCTATTGGTAGCTCAAGCTCTTGATGGTTCATAGTAATTCTCGCATATTTTAAACCACGGCTTAATCTTCACTTGTTTTCTTTTCTTTTCTTGTGGCAATGTTTTCGTGAACGTATCTAAAAGAAAAATCCAGTTGTGTGTTTGTTGCTTGTATTATTTAATTTTGAATATTCAATCAGTTGTTCAGTTGTGCCAGCAGTTGGTTTTGCCCAAGGTTCGGTTAGTAGTACGGTAGTAACATAAAGTAGTATTAGTAGCAGTAGTAGCAGGCAGTAGTAACAGGTCTACTACCTGGTATTAGACGTGGTGACAAAAATTGCCACGATTGTCACGTGATTCTCGAATGGAAGTGCCGGCAAAAAGAGTACTGTTTCGTCGCCCTGCTTGGCTGCCAAGGATTACCAGGTACTGGTACACCGGTAAGAAGCAAACAAAGGTGACGAATCCCAAGGCATCCTCCCTGCTCCATCGTTTCAGCGGCTGAAATTTGAGCATATCCAACAGGGGCAACAGAAGACATAAAGGACCGAAGTGACTACTAGTAGTACCAGTGGTACTCCTGCTTCTTACTACTGTTACCAGGTACTGTACCTGGTAGCTAAGGTTGGCTGACTACCGTTTTACTCCGAGTACCATTTAAGGGATTCTGGATTTTCACTAGTCTAGTACTTATGCAGTAAAGAAGAAGCTTGAACAGTTTTTACCATGTTAAACTGTCAATCACTACGAGATAAGGGATTGAATCAGTCATTTATGCTCTACTAGTGTTTTCACTGTATAAACATTAAGGTCAGCCATTTGCTTTCTGGCCCCAGGATATAGGATTTTGATTATGTCCTCTACTACCTGGTAGTTAGCTTCGTCTAAAAGGCACTGTATGTGTAATTTTGTTTTTGCAGTCAAAATTTAAAGCTGCCTTTCTCTAACTTAGCCAAGAGATACTACAATGTTAGCTTGCTATTAGCTGCTTTTCCTTTATCTTTGATA